>Ga0247771_1000198_pt1 | contig 21991 bp, 17 predicted proteins | sample UWRJL197509C6_FD_179948 | JGI IMG/M metagenome (GOLD analysis project Ga0247771, IMG submission 179948) | Plant litter microbial communities from Arlington Agricultural Research Station in Wisconsin, United States - UWRJ-L197-509C-6 | ecosystem: Environmental > Terrestrial > Plant litter >... | reverse complement strand
GGGTGATCGGTCGGAGGCGGGCCCCGCACCAGCAATGGTGTCGGGGCTCTTGTTTTTGGCGCACAACGAGTCTCAAAGGACGTGAATGACAAGTCCCTCGAACCGAGGTGCTCCCGCCAGCACCGAGCCGCGCATCAACGACCGCATTCGGGTGCCGGAGGTCCGTCTCGTTGGACCGAACGGCGAGCAGGTCGGGATCGTTCGCATCGAGGACGCGCTCCGACTCGCCCAGGAAGCGGATCTGGACCTCGTCGAGGTCGCCGCGCAGGCTCGGCCGCCGGTCTGCAAGCTCATGGACTACGGCAAGTTCAAGTACGAGAGCGCGCAGAAGGCCCGTGAGTCACGCCGCAACCAGCAGCTGACGGTCATCAAGGAGCAGAAGCTCCGACCGAAGATCGACCCGCACGACTACCAGACGAAGAAGGGCCACGTGGCCCGGTTCCTGTCCGGTGGTAACAAGGTCAAGGTGACCATCATGTTCCGCGGTCGCGAGCAGTCGCGTCCCGAGCTGGGTTACCGGTTGCTGCAGAAGCTGGCGGAGGACGTCGCCGAGCTGGGCTTCGTCGAGTCCAACCCGAAGCAGGACGGCCGCAACATGATCATGGTGTTGGCGCCGCACAAGACCACGAAGACGCGCCCGCTGAAGCCGGACTACGGCGACGGCGTCGACGTAGCCGCCGAAGAGGACGCGTCAGCACAGAGCTGATCTGCGGTCCGCCGCAGGAAAGCATTGCCGCCCCATCCCGGTGGCAGCACGAGACGAGGACGGAAATGCCGAAGCAGAAGACTCACAAGGGGACCTCCAAGCGGATCCGGGTCACCGGCAGCGGCAAGCTGCTCCGCGAGAAGGCGGGCAAGCGCCACCTCCTGGAGAAGAAGTCGAGCAAGCTGACCCGTCGCCTCAGCGGCACGGTCGAGGTCGCGAAGAACGACGTGCCTCGCCTGAAGAAGCTGCTCGGCATCTGAGCCCGCTCCGCCCCCCTTTGCACACCGGGGCCTCGGCGCCACCCGCCGGGCCCCACGAGATCGACAGGATGAACAGTGGCACGCGTCAAAAGGGCCGTGAACGCCCACAAGAAGCGCCGTACCACCCTTGAGCTCGCCAGCGGCTACCGCGGCCAGCGCTCGAGGCTGTACCGCAAGGCCAAGGAGCAGGTGCTCCACTCGCTCTCCTACGCGTACCGGGACCGCCGGGCGCGCAAGGGCGACTTCCGCAAGCTGTGGATCCAGCGCATCAACGCCGCGGTCCGCGCGAACGGCATGACGTACAACCGCTTCATCCAGGGTCTGCGCCTGGCCGAGATCGAGGTCGACCGCAAGATCCTCGCCGACCTGGCCGTCAACGACCCGGCCGCGTTCTCCGCGATCGTCGAGCTGGCCAAGCTGGCCATGCCCGAAGACGTGAACGCGCCGCTGGCCGAGGACAAGGCCTGAGCGACCACACTCGCGCACAACGACCCGAGGCCGCTCCGTTCACCGAACGGACACCTCGGGTCGTTGCTGCTCGGAGGCTGACCCGCCGTCCGGGCAGGGATCGCGCCGAACAGTTCCTCGCCGAGGGCGCGCAAGCCGTCCGCGAGGCTCTCGCCTGGTCCGCCGCGGGCCGGGGTCGGGTCCACGAGCTGTTCGTGACCGACACCGCCGCCGACCGCAACCCGTCGATCCTGCGCACCGCGCACGACGACGGCGTGCGGGTCACCGCGGTCACCGACAAGGCCGCCGCGGGTCTCTCGGAAACCGTGACGCCCCAAGGCATCATCGCGGTTTGCGACCCGGTCGACGTGCCGCTGGCCGACGCCTTGCGCGGTTCGCCGCGCTTGGTCGCCGTGCTGCACGGCGTCACCGATCCGGGCAACGCGGGCACGGTCGTGCGCGTCGCCGACGCGGCGGGCGCGGACGCCGTGGTCTTCGCGGGCGACACCGTCGACCCGCACAACGGCAAGTGCGTGCGCGCGTCCACCGGCAGCGTCTTCCACCTGCCGATCAGCCGCGTCCGCGACGCCGACGAGGTCTTCGAAGCCTGTCGCGCAGCGGGTCTCGCGCTCGTGGCGGCCGACGGCTACGCGACGGACGACCTCGACACCGCGGACCAGCGCGGCGACCTCGGCCACCCCACGGCGTGGGTGTTCGGCAGCGAGGCGCACGGTCTGCCGGACGCCGTGGTGGCGAACCTGGACACGTCGCTGAAGGTGCCGCTCTACGGCGCCGCGGAGAGCCTCAACCTCGCGACCGCCGCCGCCGTCTGCCTCTACGCGTCAGCGCGGGCGTTGCGGCACAAGGGTTAGCCCGGCCAGCCGGTCCCGCCGGACGGCTTGGGCAACGCCTCGATCCGGACACACGCCTCCCGCGCCTGGGTGTCGGCGGGGCCGGTGAGCGCTTCGAGCTTCGTCAGCTCCTCGAACTCCGCGCCGGTCAGCCCCATCTCCTGGTAGTCCAGCCCGCTCGCGTCGGGCGATGTCCGGATCCGCTCCAGCCAGTACAGGAGCCGATCGGCGCACTGCGTCACGGGATCGCGCGTCGAGACCACTGTGGACGGTGCGGCGGCCGGGGGAGCGGGCGAGCCGCACGCCGCCAGTCCGAGCAGCAGGGCCGCCGCCACCGCCCGCCGCACGTCAGCCCTCCAGCCGCGAGGTCAACGCCCGCACCAGCGGATCGGTGCCGCTCGGCCGGTCCAGCTCGGTCAACGAGTCCTCCAGCACCGACACGACCTCGGCCACGACCTCGCTCGGCGTCCCGTCGTCGAGCAGCGCCGCCGCCCGCCGCGCCGCGGTCTCCGCCGCGGCCGCGTCACCGGAGCGCAGCCGGAACCGCCCGCCGCGCGCGACCAGGAACGCCTGCCAGCCCACGTCCTCCAGTTCGATGGCGGCCTGCTCGGCGAGGGCGTTCTGCTCGATCGCCAACCCGAACTCGCCCGCGTGCGCGTGCAGGAACGCCCGGATCGCGGCGATCCGCGCGGTCACGTGCGTGCGCGCCCCGTCCTCCTCGACGTCCGGCAGCAGGTTCTCGGCGCGCACCAGCGCGGCCAGTCCCTCGGCGGATTCGGTGGCGGGCAACACGTTCGCGGCCTCGACCCACGACCCGGCCGCTTCACCGGCCTGGCCGATCAGCTCCCAGCACTCGGCGGCCTCCGCGTAGGTGCGGGACGACTCGACGAGCCGGTCGAGCCTGCGGCGGGCGTTGGCCAGCGCGTCCAGCGCGACCGCGCGCTGCCAGTGCTCGTCCTCGGCGATGTGCTCCAGCGCGGTCGTCAGGTGCCGCAGCGCGGCCTGGTTCTCGCCGAGCTGCGCGCACGTCTGGCCGAGCCGGAACCGCACCTGGAGCCCGAGTTCGTCCTCGGCGCGCGCGGACTGCACGAGCCGCAGCGCCTCCTCCAGGGTCTCCGCGGCCTCGACGAGCCTGCCGGTCTTGAGGTAGCCGCCGCTCAGCGAGAAGCACGCCTGCGCGGTGTGCGCCTCGCCGCCGAACTCGCGGCACGCGGCCACGGCCTCGCGCAGCTCGCCGAGGTGCGTCGCCTCCAGGCCCAGCTCCTCCACGGTGATCGCCCGCAGCCGCTGCGCCTCCGCGCGCCACCGCCCCGGATACCCGGCGGACCGGGCGACGAGGACCTCGGCGGTGCGCATCGCCGCTTCCCCCTTGCCCAGCACGGTTTCCAGCCGCAGCTTGATCCGCAGCCCGTCGAACCGCACGCTCTCCGGCACCTCGTCGGCCAGCACGGTCGTGACCGCGGCCAGCGAGAGGTCCAGGTCCTGCTTGCGGGCCAGGTGTTCCGCGCTGTCTATCCGCACCCTGGCCAGCAGGTCCGGCGCGTCGTCGAACGCCTGCGAGTACGCCTCGGCGATCAGGGCCTCGGCGGACTGGTGGTCGTGCGCGTGGTCCAGCAGTTCCGCCAGCACGAGCCGCACGAGCACGGCGGTGAACGGCGTGCCGTCGCGGTCCGCCTCCGCCAGGCATTCCCGCGCCACGGCGGTGCTCGCCGCCAGGCCGTCCTCCGGCAGCCGCCACACCGCGAGCCTGGCCCGGTAGCGGTTGGCCAAGTCCGCCTCGCCCACCTCGTCGAGCTGGTCGACGACGTCGGCGAACCCGTCCAGCAGCTGCTCGCGCGGGATGCGGGAGGCGTTGGCGGTCAACCGCTTCGCCATCAGCTGCGCGGCGAGCGCGTCCGGCAGCAGCGCGTCCATGTCCGCGGGCAGCGACCGCAGCAGCCTGCTGCCGGTGACGAAGTCGCCCGCGTCGAACGCGGTGTTCGCCCGCACGGCCAGCTCGACCGGGTCCGCCCCGAGGTCGGCTTCCTCGGGCTCCTCCACGAGTTCCGCGGGCGTGAGCACCGGGACGGCCAGCGGCACGTGCGCGGAATCGGGGCGCAGCAACGTCTCCCGCACCCGGTCGCTCACGGCGCTGGTCCCGTTGCGCTCGTCGAACCGCTTCGCCCACGACAGCGCGGACGCCTCCAGCTCGGCCCGCAGCTCCGGCGCGGTGCTGGTGCGGGTCGTCACGCCGTCCGGTTGCGGCACCTCGAACTCGACGTGGTCCTCGACCCGGCTGAGCAGCAGCGCGGCCGACGCGGCGAAGTCCATCGCCTCGGCGGGGCTGGTGGAGCTCCGCACCCGGTGGAGTTGCCCGGAGAGCAACTCCACGCCGCGGGCGACGTGACCCGCCGTGGCGCAGAACTCCAGGTGCGCGTTGAGGTACGTCGACAGCGGGTCGTCCTTGATCAGCCTGCACGACACCAGGTGCGCGTTGCTCGCCCGCTCGTGGTCGCCCAGCGCGACGAACGCGGGCAGCAGCGCCGTGAGGATGCCCTGCGGCTGCGTCGAGCACGTGGAGTCCTGGCGCAGCACGGGTTCCGCGAGCGCCACGGCCTCGGCGTGCCGCCCGAGCCTGGTCAGGTGCGACGCCTGGTCCTCGACGACGCACGCCTCGCAGTCGCTCATCGGGCCGCGGTCGAGCGCCAGGAACCGCGTCAGGTGCTCCCGGTACGCCTCGTCGTCGCCGACGTGCAGCGCCAGGGTCGCGCGCACGCCGTGCACCGGCTGCTGCGAGAACCCGTGCTTGCGGTAGCGGTCCGCGAACTGCTCCACCACGGCGTTGAGCTGCGCCAGGCTGAACCTCGGGTCGCGCCGCAACCCGTTCGCGATCCACTTGTGGCACCAGTCGAACGTGTGCGACTCCCAGCGCCCGAAGTCCTCCGCCCCGCGCTTCTCCGCGGCGGTGCACCACGCGAACGGCGCGAGCATCAGGTCGTAGCGGCCCAGGTCGTAGCAGGAGCGGATCAGCGCGACCCGGCACGACACGGCCAGCTGCTGGTGGTCCGCCGCGTCCGCGGCCCGCGCCGCGCGTTCGAGCGCCTCGTGGCGCGGCATGCCCGGCGGCAGGTGGTAGGCCTCGGTGAACTGCTCCTCGGCGGCCAGCTTGTCGGTCAACGGTCCCCCACGGCCCGGTTGAGCAGTTCCAGGAACGAGCGGTTGAGCGCCGCGGTGTCCTTCGGCCGCATCGGGCGGCGCGCCTGGAGCAGCGCGTGCACGTACAGCGACTCCACGGTCAGCTCGACCAGCGCCGGGTCCGACAGCGCGGCCAGCCTGCGCACCAAGGGGTTGCGGCAGTTCAGCACGAGCTGCTGGCTCGCGGTCGACTCCTCGCCCACGAGTTCGCCGAGCAGTTCCGCCCACAGCGGGTCGGCGTCGCCGGAGATCTCCTCCGCGTCGCGCTTGCGCTCGCCGTCCACGTTGGAGATCAGCAGCGCGGGCAGGGAAACCGGGTCGAAGTCGCGCGTCACGGCCTCGCAGTCGTGCCGGTCGAGCACCCCGCGCGCCTCGGCGAGCCGCGACCTCAGTTCGGAGTCGAACAGCGCCTCCGGGTGGTCCAGCGCCGCCAGCAGCTCACCGGGCGCGACCTGGCGCGCGGCCGCGGTGCCGTCCAGCGCCACCAGGCGGTCCAGGATCTCGACGTCGTAGGCGTACCCGGCGTTGAGCAGGCCGATGCCCTGCGCCTGTGCGACCGGCGCGAGCTGGCGGAACTCGTCCACGTTCGGCACGTACAGCACGGTGCCGTGCACGCGGCGGAACTGCCGCAGCGGCACCGCGCCCTCGGTCGTCTCGAACGGCAGCCAGCGCTCGACCAGCCGCAGCATCTCGTCGTCCGCGCGCGCCAACGACTTGATGCCGAGGTGGTGCGCCGACAGCAGCTGGGACGTGCGGTCCGGATCGGTCGCGTCCAAGCGCACCAACCAGTCCCGCACCTGCTTGCCCAGCTCGTCGCGGACGGCCAGCAGCGTCTCGTCCTGGTACAGCGACTCGCGGCTCGCGGTCGGCCGCAGCGCGGAGGAGTCGACCACGCAGCGCACGAAGTACGCCCAGTCCGGCAGCAGGCCCTCGACGCCGTCGCCGACCAGCATCCGCTTCAGGTACACCCGGTGCGACTGGCGCGTGCCGGGGTGGACGCCCTCGGGCAGCACGAACGCGACCCCGGTCAACCCGACCGTCGGGACCTCGATCGGGATGGCGTCGAACGGCCGGAACCCGAACAGCCGCTCGCCGTAGTCGGCCATCCGCTCGGACAGGTCGGACCCGGTCTCCTCCGACCGCCGCGCCCACGGCAGCTCGCCGGTCGTGGCGACCTCGCCCGCGACGTGCACCGCCACCGGCAGCAGGTCCCCGTACTCGGTGACCAGCGCCCGCACCATGTCCGCCGTCAACCAGTGCTCGGCGTCGCGGTTCGGCACCAGCTCGATGGTCGTGCCGACCGCGTCGTGCGCGGTGTCGTCGACCTCGACCCGGTAGTTGCCCGACGCGTCCGCCGTCCACCGGACCGCCGGTCCACCCCGCGCTGACCGAGTGGTCAACCGGATCTCCTCGGCGACCAGGAAAGCGGACAGCATGCCCACCCCGAACTGGCCCAGGAAACCCTGCCTGGCGAACCCCAGGTCGTCCCGCTTGGACGTCCGTCCGAGGGTCGACAGGAGGTCGTGCACCTCGCGCTCGGACAGCCCGATACCGGTGTCCGTGACGCGGAGCACACCCCCGGCCGTCTCACTCGGCTCGATCCGCACCTCGGCGGGCGCGTCCGGGTCCAGCGCGCGGCGCGCGGTGATGGCGTCGACCGCGTTCTGGAGCAGTTCGCGCACGTAGACGCGGGGGCTGCTGTACAGGTGGTGGCTGAGCAGGTCGATCATCCCGCGCAGGTCGACGCCGAAGGTGTGGGACATGGGAGTGCAGCTCACCTCGGGGTCGCGTGGCCTGAACCTCCGATCCTAGTGCGCCACGAGCCGGGTGAGGCCTGCGTTTCCACTACCCGGTCAAGTCGATCAGCTCCACGGGCCCGCCGGTCCACCCCGGAGGCACCACGGCGAGCGCGTCCGCCAACGCGGCCCCCCACAGCGTGCCCGGTCGGTCATGCCCGACGGGCGTGGCGGTCGAACCGGACACGACGACGGGGACAAGACGGGTGTCCCGCGCGTGCGCGACTACGCCTTCCCGCAGTTCCACCGTCACCGCGGCTTTGGGCGCACGCCCCGCCAACGCCCCGAGCAACGGCGCCAGCAGCGTCACGCAGGCCGCCAGGGCAGCGAACGGATTCCCCGGCAACCCGACCACGTACCGCCCACTCGGCAACGCGGCCAGCAGCTGCGGATGCCCAGGCCGACACTCGACCCCCGCCACCACCACGTCCGCCCCCACCTCACCCAACGCCGCCCGAAGGTGATCGGCAGGCCCCTTCGACGTGGCCCCGCACACCACGATCACGTCGACGTCATCCCTCTGCAACGCCGTGACCAGCGCCTCCACCCGATCCGCCACGTGCACGACCCCCACCAGCTCCGCACCGGCCTTCACCACCACACTCGGCACCACCGGCCCAATCGCATCCCGCACAAACCCATCCCCAGGCACCCCCGAACACACGACTTCATCCCCGGTGACCACCACCGCCACCCGCGCCCGCCGCCGAACCCACAACCAATCCATCCCCACAGCAGCCGCCAACCCCAGCACCGCGGACGACACAACAGTCCCCACGGGCAACAACTCCCGCCCAGCCCCCCAGTCCTCCCCGACAACCCGAACGTGCTGCCCAGCCCGAACCTCCCCAACCACAGTCATCCCAATCCGCGCAGCCCGCTCCACCGGCAACACCGCCTCCGCACCACGGGGGACGAGAGCCCCGGTCGCGATCCCAACGGCTTGCCCAGGAGCCAGGGTGATGCTGCCCGTGGACCGACTACAGTCACCAGGATTCTGCATACAATCTGGCTCGGAGGCTTGAGGGTCGTAGGCGGTCACGTGACGAGTGGTCTGCGGAGGCGCAGGCCGAACGGCGGCTTCCAGAGCGACTGCTTGCGGCGACCCCGCGACCGAAGCGGCTACCTGTCGAGAGTCGGTCTCGGGGGAAGCCGTGTGGACCAGGCCCGTTTCCGGGGCGGGTGTGTGCTGAGGTTCGGGTTCCCGGGTTGGCGCGTGTGGCGGACCAGCTTCCGGGATGGGCACGTGCCGAGCGGTGGTTGCCGGGGCAGCTGCGTGTGGCAGGGCCGTGGTGGGGGTGGTGGCGTGTCGGGAGCCGGTTTTCCGGGTGGCGACGTCTGGCAGGACTGCTTCCGGGGTGGGTGTGTGTCGAGGATGGGTGTCGGGAGCTGCTGCGTGTGGTGGAGCCGTGGCTGGGGTGGTCGCGTGTCGAGGGCTGGTTTCCCGGGTGGCGACGTATGGTGGGGCCGCTTCCGGGGTGGGCGTGTGCGGGGTGGTCGCTGGTGGGGCCCTGTGCGGGGGAACGGCTTGCAGCGTGGTCGCGTGCCGAAGGTCGGTTTCCGGGGCGGCGAGGTGGGGCGCGACTGTCACCGGGATGGCCGCGCGTGGTGGAGCTGTTGTCGGGGCGGTTGTGTGTGGATGGGTGGTCAGGTGGTGCGGGGCTGCTGGGGTTGCCGCGTGCGGAACGGTTGCGTGATGGGTTTCCGTTTCCGGCACGGGCGGCGGTGTTGAGAGGTCCGGGGGTGAGCCGATGTTTCCCGCCGCGCCTGGGACAGGGGCGATGGGTGCTCCGGTGCACGGGTCTTCGGGTCGGGGCTGGTGGGCGTCGGTTGGTCGAGCGGTCGACGCCGCTCCGGGCGTGAGTTGCCTTGGTGTTCGTGTGTGGTGTGGGTCGATGTCTGCCTGTCGTGGCATCGGTGGTTGGCCTGCCAGGACCTCGCCGATCACGGTCCACGGGGGTTCGCCCGCTACGGCGTAGCCGTCCATTGCTGCTGTGTCGAAGGCTGGCATGGGGATGTGGGTGGTGAGGGGAGTGGCCAGGGTGGCGCCCAAGGCCTCCGCCAAGGGCAGCTTGGTCGGGGGTAGAGGGGTGGCTGTGGTGTGTGCCTTGTGGCGGGCTTCCGGCCAAGTGGTCATCTGTGCGCTCCCGGCGTGGACATCCGGCATGGGCGGTGTTATACAAGAGATTACTTAATACTGTATACGATCTCCAATGTTGGTGGGTGGAAAATGCCCGAATCACAGGAGATGCGGGACGTCTACGGCAGGCGCTACCGCGTTGGCGAGTCCGACCGGGAACTGCTGGGGCGGTCCCGGAACTGGATGTTGTGGCCCGCGTGGGCGGCGATGCTCGCGGCGGGCGTGCAGCAATATGGCTTCGGAGCGGTCGTGCCGGTGCTGGTCGGCACCCACCCGTTGGCCGACGTGGTGTGGGCGCTGGCCCTGTGGACGGTGTGCCAGGCCGCCACCGTGTTCCCCGCGATGTGGCTGCGCGACCGGGGGAGGCTCGACCCGGCTCCGGCGGCGGTCGCGGGCGGCGTCCTGTGCGCGATCGGGTTGGCGACGCTGGGGCACGCGGGCGCGCTGTGGACCGTCTACCTCGGCTACTCGCTGCTCGGCGGCGTCGGCGCGGGTCTGGTCTACGCGGCCTGCGTGGGCACGGTGGTCCGCTGGTTCCCCGAACGGGTGGCGGCGAAGGTGGGGGTCGTCAGCGGCGCGTACGCCTACGGCTGCGTCCCGTTCGTGATCGCTGCCGGACTGGTACTGCATACAGACAACAGAATGCTGTTCCTCGACACCGCGGCGGCGGCAGTGCTGGTCGTCATCGTGGTCGCGGGAGCAACGCTGAAGGACCCGCCGAAGCACTGGTGGCCCGCCGACGTGGAACCGCGGAAGTGGGCCCTGGACAAGGCACGGCGGCGCAACCAGTCGGCGGTCCGCCAGTTCCTCCCGGTCGAAGCCCTGCGCAGCGGAGCGGCGGGCCCGATGTTCGTCGCCGTCGCACTGGCCGCCGCGGTGCTGCTGTTCGACCTCGCCTTCCTCGCCACGTTCAGCGGCACCCACCTGGCCCTCGGCGCGCTCGCGGCGTGCACGGGCCTGGGCCGGGTCCTCGTCGGCCGCGTCTCCGACCGGCTCGGCCGCCGCCGCACCTGGTACCTGTCCCTGCTCACCGGCAGCGCCGCCCAGTTCCTGCTGCTTTGGGCTGGCACTCACGACCGCCCGGTCGCCCTCCTGCTCGGCGCGTGCCTCGCGGGCCTGGGCACGGGCTGCGGCTACACCCTGCTGGTCGCGCTGGTCCGCGAGTACTTCGGCGAGGAGAGCGGGTTGCAGAACTTCGGCGTCCTCTACAGCGCCAAGGCGTTCGGCGGCGTGCTCGGCGTCGGCGTCGCGGGCGCGGTGGTCACCACCCACGGCTACCCGGTGGCGTTCGTCGCCGCTGGACTGGTCGGCCTCGTCGGCGCGCTGCTCACCAGAGCCCTGACCCAGCCCGGCCGCACCCGACTCCTCCCGACGCCATGACGAGGCTCTCGCGCGGCAGGCACCCGACACCCGGCCACGGCCAGTGCCTGCTGGAACTCGTGTCCACGCTGGCGGGAGAGGTCTGGTCGGACCGCCCCGCCGCCGTCCACCCGGTGCTCGCCTCGATCGCGAGGGCCGTCAACGACGAGTGCACCGACGAGGGCAGGCAACGGCTCGTGCCGTTCGCCGCCGAACTCCTGCACACGACCCGCGCGCCGACCGTGGACCTCGTCCTGCACTGCACGACCGTGGCGGGCGTCAACCCTGTGCGCGGCAAGCTCTTCGCCCCCACCGTGGTCGCCCACGCGACCAGGGTCGCGGCCCTCAAAGCGGGGGACCGCCGCGACGAGGTGCTGCACCGACTCCTGGCGGACTGCCTCGCGCTCTGCCGGACCCCGACGACGAACTGGTGGACCAATGGGACGAGTGACGACCAGACGGCGAGTGTTCCGCGTGGCGGACGGCAGGGCGACCGCGCGCCCGGACACCCTGACCGTGGAGGAACCCCTGGAGATCCGGGTCGGCGGCGTCCCGCTGACCGTCACGATGCGCACACCGGGTGACGACTTCGACCTGGCGGTGGGGTTCCTGGTCGGCGAGGGCGTGGTCCGGCGGGCGTCGGACGTCGCCGGGATCCGCTACTGCGCGGGTGCGACCGCCGACGGCGTCAACACCTACAACGTCCTCGACGTCCACCTCGCCCCCGGTGTCGCGCCACCGGACCCGTCGCTGGAGCGGAACTTCTACACCACGTCGTCCTGCGGCCTGTGCGGCAAGGCGAGCCTGGACGCCGTGCGCACCGCGTCCACGTGGTCGGTCCGCGACGACCCGCTGCGCGTGAGCCTGCCCGTGCTGTCGTCGCTGCCGGACGAACTCCGCGCGGCGCAACGGGTGTTCGACCGGACCGGCGGTCTGCACGCGGCCGGGCTGTTCTCCGCCACCGGCGACCTGCTGTGCCTGCGGGAGGACGTCGGCAGGCACAACGCGGTCGACAAGGTCGTCGGCTGGGCGAGCCGGGCGAACTGGCTGCCGATCGCCGGAACGGTGCTGATGGTCAGCGGCCGGGCGTCGTTCGAACTCGTGCAGAAGGCCGTCATGGCCGGGATCCCGATGCTCGCGGCGGTGTCCGCGCCGTCGTCGCTCGCGGCGGAACTCGCGGCCGAGATGGGCCTGACGCTGGTCGGGTTCCTGCGCGGCACTTCGATGAACGTCTACACGGGCGCGCACCGCCTCGGGCTGGTGGCGGCCGCTGTGTGAGCCTTCGGGAGCGCCGTCCCCCGCTCCCGAACCCCTGCTGGGCCCACCTCGCACCGGGGTGGGCCCAGCGGGTTCACGCCTCCAGCACCGCCCGTGCCAGCGCGGCCGCCTCGCCGGGCGTCCGCCCGACCCGGATCCCCGCCGCCTCAAGGGCTTCCTTCTTCGCCGCGGCCGTCCCGGACGAGCCGGACACGATCGCCCCGGCGTGACCCATGGTCTTGCCCTCGGGCGCGGTGAACCCGGCGACGTACCCGATGACCGGCTTGGACACGTTGTCCCGCACGAACTCCGCTGCCCGCTCCTCGGCGTCGCCGCCGATCTCGCCGATCATCACGATCAGCTCGGTCTCCGGGTCCTCCTCGAACGCCGCGAGGGCGTCGATGTGCGTCGTGCCCACGATCGGGTCGCCGCCGATGCCGACGCACGTGGAGAACCCGAAGTCCCGCAGTTCGTGCATCAGCTGGTACGTCAAGGTTCCCGACTTGGACACGAGCCCGATCCCGCCGGGTTTGGTGATGTCCGCCGGGATGATGCCCGCGTTCGCCTTGCCGGGGGAGATGACGCCGGGGCAGTTCGGCCCGACGATCCGGGTCCGCCCTGACCGCACCGCGTGCGCCCAGAACGCCGCGGTGTCGTGCACCGGGATGCCCTCGGTGATCACCACCGCCATGCCGATCCCGGCGTCGACGGCCTCGACCACGGCGTCCTTGGCGAACCGCGGCGGCACGAACAGCACGGACACGTCCGCGCCGGTCTTCGCCATCGCCTCGGCCACGTCCCCGAACACCGGCAGCGACCGCCCGTCGAAGTCGACCGACTGCCCGGCCTTGCGGGCGTTCACCCCGCCGACGACGGTCGTGCCCGCGGCGAGCATCCGCCGCGTGTGCTTGGTGCCCTCGGAGCCGGTCATGCCCTGCACGACGACTCGGCTGCCCTCGTTGAGGAAGATCGCCATCTCACACCCCCTGAGCCGCGAGCGCAGCCGCCTGGTGGGCCGCGCCGTCCATGGTGTCCGCCAAGGTGATCAGCGGATGGTCTGCGGTATGCAGGATTCTGCGGCCCGCCTCCACGTTGTTCCCGTCCAGTCGCACGACGATCGGCTTGTGCGCGCGGTCGCCGAGGATGCCCAACGCCTGCACGATCCCGTCGGCCACGGCGTCGCACGCGGTGATGCCGCCGAAGACGTTCACGAACACGCTGCGCACGCCCGGATCGCCGAGGACGATCTCCAGCCCGTCGGCCATCACCTTCGCCGACGCGCCGCCGCCGATGTCCAGGAAGTTCGCCGGCCGGTACCCGCCCAGCTCGGCGCTCGCCTGCGCAACGACGTCGAGCGTCGACATCACCAGCCCCGCGCCGTTGCCGATGACGCCGATCTCGCCGTTCAGCTTCACGTAGTTGAGGCCCCGGTCGAGCGCGGCCCGCTCCAGCGGGTCGCCCGCGTGCTCGTCGGCGAACACCGCGTGGCCCGGATGCCGGTACGCCGCGTTGTCGTCCAGCGCCACCTTCCCGTCCAGCGCGAGGATCTCGCCGGACTCGGTGCGCGCCAACGGGTTCACCTCGACCAGCGAGGCGTCCTCGGCGACGAACACCTCCCACAGCGCGACGACCACCGGCGCCACCTCGGGCGGGAGTCCGGCCGCCACCGCGATCTCCCGCGCCTTGGCCAGGTCGACGCCCGCGAGCGCGTCGACGGGCACCTTGGCGAGCGCGGAGGGCTTGGACACGGCGATCTCCTCGATCTCCACGCCACCCTCGACGGACGCCATCGCCAGGAACGTCCGGTTCGCCCGGTCCAGCAGGAACGAGAAGTAGTACTCCTGGGCGATCTTGCTGGCGGCGGTCACCAGCACCTTGTGCACGGTGTGCCCCTTGATGTCCAGGCCGAGGATCGCCGCCGCGGCGATGGCGGCGTCGTCGGGCGTGGGCGCGAACCGCACGCCGCCGGCCTTGCCCCGGCCTCCGGTCTTGACCTGCGCTTTGACGACGACGGCCCCGCCGATCCGCGCCGCGGCGTCGTGGGCCTCCTCGGGCGTCCGGGCGACGAGCCCGGCGGACACCGGTACTCCGTGGGCGGCGAACAGGTCTCTCGCCTCGTGTTCGTAGAGGTCCAAGGCGGCCGTCCTCTCTGCGCGCGACCGTGCCGCACGGGAGGAATCCCCGTGCGGCGACCGGTCTGGGAGGGATGAGCGGGCCGACCGGGTCACGTCGTCGAAATCTTCCTGACGCCCTCTGGACATCGGCCCCAACGAAGCGTAACTATATGCCTACCCCATACGGTATGCAATCTACAGAGAACATCACCGGAGCGGCCAGCCGGATCGGCCGAGTGGAGCGAACTAAGGAGTTGACCAGTTATGGCGCGGACAGCGACCGAGGCTGCCTCAGGCGGCAGCGTTGCGCCCGGCACCGACGGCACCCCACCCGATCCCACACCCGCCGGTCCGGAACTGATCTCCGGTGGACACCTGGTGGCCAAGGCCTTGAAGGCCGAGGGCATCGACACGATCTTCACCCTGTGCGGCGGCCACATCATCGACATCTACGACGGCTGCGTCGACGAGGGCATCCAGGTCATCGACGTGCGCCACGAGCAGGTGGCGGCGCACGCGGCCGACGGCTACGCCCGCATCACCGGCAGGCCCGGCTGCGCGGTCGTCACGGCGGGCCCCGGCACCACCGACGCGGTCACCGGCGTGGCGAACGCCTTCCGCGCGGAGAGCCCGATGCTGCTGATCGGCGGCCAGGGATCGTTGAGCCAGCACAAGATGGGCTCGCTGCAGGACCTCCCGCACGTCGACATGATGACCCCGATCACCAAGTTCGCCGCCACCGTCCCGGCCACCGCCCGCATCGCGGACCTGGTGTCGATGGCGTTCCGCGAGTGCTACCACGGTGCCCCCGGCCCGTCGTTCCTGGAGATCCCGCGCGACGTCCTGGACGCCAAGGTCCCCGTCGACAAGGCTCGCGTCCCGCAGGAGGGCCGCTACCGCGCCTCCACCAGGTCGAGCGGCGACCCCGCCGACGTGGAACGGCTCGCGGACCTGCTCGTGGGCGCGAAGAAGCCCGCGATCCTGCTGGGCAGCCAGGTCTGGACGACCCGCGGCACCGACGCGGCCGTGGACCTGGTGCGGCAGCTCAACATCCCGGCCTACATGAACGGCGCGGGCCGGGGCAGCCTGCCGCCCGGCGACCCGCACCACTTCCAGCTGTCCCGCCGGTACGCGTTCGACAACGCCGACGTCATCGTCATCGTCGGCACGCCGTTCGACTTCCGCATGGGCTACGGCCGCAGGCTTTCGCAGCAGGCGACCGTCGTGCAGATCGACCTCGACTACCGCACCGTCGGCAAGAACCGCGACATCGACCTCGGCATCGTCGGCGACGCGGGCCTCGTGCTGTCGGCGGTCGCCGCCGCGGCCACCGGCCGGGTCGACAACGGCGCCGTGGGCCGCAAGGCGTGGCTGGAGGAGCTGCACGGCGTGGAGGAGCAGGCCCGGCAGCGCAGGCTTCCGCAACTGCTGTCGGACGCCACGCCGATCCACCCGTACCGGCTGGTGCACGAGATCAACGAGTTCCTCACCGAGGACTCGATCTACATCGGCGACGGCGGCGACATCGTCACGTTCTCCGGCCAGGTCGTGCAGCCCAAGTCGCCCGGCCACTGGATGGACCCCGGACCGCTGGGCACGCTCGGCGTCGGCGTCCCGTTCGTGCTGGCCGCCAAGCTCGCCCGCCCGGACAAGGAGGTCGTCGCGCTGTTCGGCGACGGCGCGTTCAGCCTCACCGGCTGGGACTTCGAGACCCTGGTCCGCTACGACCTGCCGTTCGTCGGCATCGTCGGCAACAACTCGTCGATGAACCAGATCCGCTACGGCCAGGCCCAGAAGTACGGCGTGGAACGGGAACGCGTCGGCAACACGCTCGGCGACGTGAAGTACGACCAGTTCGCCAAGATGCTCGGCGGGTACGGCGAGGAAGTTCGTGACCCCAAGGACATCGCCGGTGCGCTGCGACGGGCCCGTGAGTCCGGGCTGCCGTCGTTGATCAACGTCTGGGTCGACCCGGACGCCTACGCGCCCGGAACCGTGAACCAGACCATGTACAAGTAGCGCGCGCCCCTCTAGCGGGAGGACTTCCCCATGGGAAAGGCACTGGAGGGCGTCCGCGTCCTCGACATGACGCACGTCCAATCAGGACCGTCGTCCACGCAGCTCCTCGCGTGGCTCGGCGCCGACGTGGTGAAGCTCGAGACCCCCGGCCGCGGCGACATCACCCGCGGCCAGCTCCGGGACATCCCCGGCGTGGACAGCCTCTACTTCACGATGCTCAACGCCAACAAGCGCAGCATCACGCTGAACATGAAGAGCGAGCAGGGCAAGGAGGTGTTCGCGAGGCTGGTCGAGAACACCGACGTGCTGGTGGAGAACTTCGGCCCCGGCGTGATCGACCGCTTCGGGTTCCCGTGGGAACGCCTCGCCGAGATCAACCCCGGCCTGGTCTACGCCTCCATCAAGGGGTTCGGCCCCGGCCGTTACGCGGACTTCAAGGCCTACGAGGTCATCGCGCAGGCCATGGGCGGCTCGATGAGCACCACCGGGTTCGAGGAGGGCCCGCCGACCGCGACGGGCGCGCAGATCGGCGACTCCGGCACCGGCATCCACCTGGTGGCGGGCATCCTGGCCGCGCTGTACCAGCGCACGACCACCGGGCGCGGCCAGCGCGTGCAGGTCGCCATGCAGGACGCGGTGCTGAACCTGTGCCGCGTCAAGCTCCGCGACCAGCAACGCCTCACCCACGGACCGCTGGGGGAGTACCCCAACGAGTCCTTCGGCGAGGACGTCCCGCGCTCCGGCAACGCCTCCGGCGGCGGTCAGCCGGGCTGGGCCGTGCGCTGCGCTCCGGGTGGTCCGAACGACTACATCTACGTGATCATCCAGCCCGTCGGCTGGGCGCCGATCACCGAGCTGATCGGCAGGCCCGAGCTGGCGAACGACCCCGAGTGGGCGACGCCGGAGGCCCGTCTGTCCAAACTGGACAAGGCGTTCGCGCTGATCGAGGACTGGACCCTCCAGCACACCAAGTGGGAGGTCATGGACCGGCTGAACGCCCGCAACGTGCCGTGCGGGCCGATCCTGTCGACCAAGGAGCTGATCGAGGACGAGACCCTCGCGGCGATCGGCGCGGTCGTGGACGTGCCGCACCCGCAGCGCGGCTCGTTCAAGACCGTCGGCTGCCCGATCAAGCTGTCGGACTCCCCGGTCGACATCGTGACCTCGCCGCTGCTCGGCGAGCACAACGACGAAGTGCTGGGCGCGCTGGGCTACAGCCCCGAACAGCTCGGCGAACTCCGCACCGCAGGCGTGATCTGACCCCGAGGAGACAGCCATGCCCGACACAGCAACGGGTTACGACCGCGCCGCGGTCGAGGAAGTGCTCCGGGTGGTCGCCGCCGAGGGGCGCGACTCGCTGACCGCCCCGGAGGGCAAGCGGGTCTGCGACGCCTACGGCATCCGGACGCCGGAGGAGGGGCTCGCGACCTCGTCGGAGATGGCCGTCGCGCTGGCCGAGGAGATCGGCCTCCCGGTCGTCCTCAAGATCGTGTCGCCGGACATCCTGCACAAGACCGAGGCGGGCGGCGTGCTCGTGGGCCTGAGGACGGCGGCGCAGGTCGCGCAGGGCTACCGCACGATCGTCGACAACGCCCTGTCCCACCAGCCGAACGCGAAGATCGTCGGAGTGCAGGTGCAGCAGATGCTGACCGAGGGCCAGGAGGTCATCGTCGGAGCGGTCACCGACGAGACGTTCGGCAAGGTCGTCGCGTTCGGCCTCGGCGGGATCCTGGTCGAGGTGCTCAAGGACGTGACGTTCCGGCTCGCGCCAACCGACGCGGGGACGGCCACGTCGATGGTCGACGGCATCGCCGCGGCGGAGGTCCTGCGCGGCGTGCGCGGAAACCCCGGCGTGGACCGGAAAGCCCTGGCCGACCTCATCACCAGGGTGTCCGACCTCGTCACGGACTTCCCTCAGCTGGCCGAGGTCGACCTCAACCCCGTGCTGGCCACGCCGACCGGCGCCACCGCGGTCGACGTGCGGATCCTGGTCGACGCGACCGCGGCGGACGTGCCGCACCGCTTCACCCAGGACGAGATCCTGACCTCGATGAACCGCATCATGCGGCCGTCCGCGATCGCCGTCATCGGCGCGTCGAACGAAGAGGGCAAGATCGGCAACTCGGTGATGAAGAACCTGGTCAACGGCGGCTACGCGGGCGAGATCTACCCGATCAACCCCAAGGCCACCGAGATCCTGGACCGCAAGGCGTTCAAGAGCATCGCCGACGTGCCCGGCGACATCGACGTCGCGGTCTTCGCCATCCCGGCCAAGTTCGTGCCGCAGGCGCTGGAAGAGGTCGGCCGCAAGGGCGTGGCCGGCGCGATCCTGATCCCGTCCGGCTTCGGCGAGACGGGCAACCACGAACTCCAGGACGAGGTCGTGGCCATCGCCCGCGAGCACGGCGTCCGCGTGCTGGGCCCGAACATCTACGGCTACTACTACACACCGGAGAACCTGTCGGCGACGTTCTGCACGCCCTACGACGTCAAGGGCGGCGTGGCGCTCACGTCGCAGAGCGGCGGCATCGGCATGGCCATCCTCGGCTTCAGCCGGTCGGCGGGCATGGGCGTGTCGTCGATCGTGGGCGTGGGCAACAAGGCCGACATCGACGAGGACGACCTGCTGACGTTCTTCGAGGCCGACCCGAACACCCAGCTCATCGCCATGCACCTGGAGGACCTCAAGGACGGCCGCTCCTTCGCCGAGACCGCGAAACGGGTCTCGCGCAAGAAGCCCGTCGTGGTCCTGAAGGCCGGGCGTACCGCGCAGGGCGCGAAAGCGGCCAGCTCGCACACGGGTGCGCTGGCGGGCAACGACCGCGTGTACGACGACATCCTGCGGCAGAGCGGCGTCATCCGGGCGCCCGGCCTCAACGACATGCTGGAGTACGCGCGCGGCATCCCGCTGCTGCCGACCCCCAAGGGCGAGAACGTCGTCATCATCACCGGCGCGGGCGGCTCCGGCGTGCTGCTGTCCGACGCGTGCGTGGACAACGGCCTGGCGCTCATGGAGATCCCGGACGACCTGGACGAGGCGTTCCGGACGTTCATCCCGCCGTTCGGCGCGGCGGGCAACCCGATCGACATCACCGGCGGCGAACCGCCGTCGACCTACCGCAACACGATCGCGCTCGGACTGGCGGACGAGCGGATCCACGCCCTGATCCTGGGGTACTGGCACACGATCGTCACCCCGCCGATGGTGTTCGCGAAGCTCGTGGTCGAAGTGGTGGAGGAATACCGGAGCAACGGCATCGACAAGCCCGTCGTGGCCTCGCTCTCCGGCGACGTCGAGGTCGAAGAGGCGAGCGACCACCTCTACGCCCACGGGATCGTCGCTTACCCGTACACCACCGAGAAGCCGGTCGCGGTGCTCGGCGCGAAGTACCGCTGGGCGCGGTCCGCCCGGCTGCTCTAGCGCCGACCTCCGCCGCCTTGGAGGTCAGTCGAGAACCCAACTCCCCGTGGAGGCCGAACCGTGGACTCGTCGAACGCGCCCGCCGCAAGCTCGTCCGAGAGCGGAGTCACCCCTCCGCCCTCGGCCGAGCGGGTGTGGCAGGCAGGGCGCCTGGAACCCATGCCCATCCGCAAGTTGCCCGACGCACCACCCTCGATCCACCTGTTGGGGCCAACGGTCTTCCTCGTCGCGCTCGGCGTCGGCATGGGGGAGTCCTACATGTGGCCGCGGCTCGTGCTGCTGTTCGGGCCCGAGATCCGCTGGCTGTTCCTCATCGGCGTCACGCTGCAAGCGGTCGTGATGCTGGAGATGGCCCGCTACGCCATGGCCACCGGGGAGAGCATCTTCTTCGGCGCCGCACGCGTGTTCAAGCCGATCATGTGGTTCTTCTTCGTGGTCGCGATCCTCGTGTACATCTGGCCCGGCCACCTCTCGGCGGGCGCGGCGGCGCTGGAGAGGATCACCGGCATCCCCTGGGTGGTCTCCGCCTGCGTGGGCCTGGTGCTCGTCGGCCTGCTCTTCAGCATGGCCAAGGTGATCTACCCGTTGCTGGAGAACGTGCTGGCGCTGCTGATCGGGCTGCTCGTGGTGAGCACGTCGATCGTCGCCGCGATGGTCGGCCAGTGGTCCGACGTCGTCTCGACGATCACCGGGATGTTCCACTTCGGCTACTTCCCCGAGCAGGCGATGTCGCCCGCGTGGTTCCCGATCATCGTCGGCTCCATCGCGTTCGCGGGCCCGTCCGGCATGCAGCAGATGTGGTACACGCTGCACCTGCGCGACAGCGGCGCGGGCATGGGCGCGCACATCCCGAAGGTGCGCGGCCTCCGGCACGCCGGTGAAGAGGAGGAGATGCCGTCGCGCGGCTTCATGTTCGACACCGACGACGCGGACGAGATGAAGAAGTGGAAGGGCTGGCGGCGCTGGGTCACGTTCGACGCGCTGCTGTTGTTCTGGGGCATCACGATGCTGGTCACCATCTCGTTCACGGTCCTGGCGCAGGCCGCCTCGCGGCAGAGCCCGGACGTGAAGGGGCTCATCGAGTCCGGTGAGCGGGAAGCGGCGTTGAACGCCATGTCCGACGCGTTCGCCTCGGCGGGCGGACCGGTGCTCGGCGGCGTGTTCCTCGGGTTCATCGCTTTGATCGGCTTGAACGCCACGCTGGGCCTGTTCGACTCCTTCTCCCGCGGGCAGTCCGACATGGCGTACCACTTCGTGCCGGGGGCCAAGAAGTTCGGCGTTTCCAAGCTGTACGCCGGATTCCTGTGGGGCGTGATCCTGTTCGGCATCGCGATCCTGCTGTGGGGACCGGCCGACGGACCGGGGGCGATCCTCGACGTGCTCGCGTTCCTGTCGACGTTCGCGATGGGCGCGTACTGCGTCGTGCTGCTGCTGGTGAACAACAGGATGCTGCCGAAACCCATCCGGCCCAAGCTGGTCACGAACCTGGTCATCGGGTTCGGCGCGGTGTTCTACCTGGGGATGCTCATCTTCAGCCTCGTCAAGTTCGGCGTCGTGGTGGGTTGAGGTGGCCGCGGTGAGACGACTCGGGGAACTGGCCGTGCCCGGCGCGGTGGTCGGGATGGCCGCGGGGTTCGTGGCGGGCGGGCTGGCGCTCGTCGTCGGACAGCCTCCTGGCTGGGCGATGGTGACGGCGTTGACCTTCGGCGTGCCGCTGGCGCTGCTCGGCGGGCTCTACGGCGTGCTGGTCGGATCGGGGAAGGTCCGGATCGGGGTGTTCGCGCCCGCCGCGCTGTTCTGGTTCGTCGGCTTCCCGCCGGCGCGGCTGGCGCACGAGGTGCTGTCCGGGCTGGTGCTCGGCGGTGTGGCCGGGTGGCCCTCGGACCTGGTGGGGTTCCTGGCGTACCAGGCGATGGTGAGCCTCGGGTGGGCCATCGGGTTCCTGTGGCTGCACGAGCGGATCGCGCCGGGGTGGCTGCGGCGCGTGCGAGCGGGCAACCCCAGGGCGGCCGAACTGTTCGAGCGGTACGTCGTGCACGCCGCCGCGCTCGCGGAAGCCCGTGAGCGCAGGCGTTCCCGACATCCGTCCCGCGCCGGAAGGACCTGAACATGGATCTGCACACCTGGGTGTGGCTCGCCACCGTGGGCGGGTTCGCCGCCGTCGTCGCGTTCGACTTCTGGCTCGTGGCCCGCAATCCCCGTGACCCGTCGTTCCGCGAGTCCCTGCTGTGGGTGCTCGGGTACGTGTCGCTGGCGGTCGTGTTCGGCCTCGGGGTCACGCTGTTCGCGGGTGGTCGGTACGGCGGGGAGTTCTTCGCCGGGTGGATCACCGAGTACTCGCTCAGCGTGGACAACCTGTTCGTGTTCGTGCTGATCATGTCCAGGTTCTCGGTGCCGCGGCGGTACCGGCAGAAGGTGCTGCTCGTGGGCATCGTGATCGCGCTGGC
>Ga0247771_1000197_pt1 | contig 22006 bp, 32 predicted proteins | sample UWRJL197509C6_FD_179948 | JGI IMG/M metagenome (GOLD analysis project Ga0247771, IMG submission 179948) | Plant litter microbial communities from Arlington Agricultural Research Station in Wisconsin, United States - UWRJ-L197-509C-6 | ecosystem: Environmental > Terrestrial > Plant litter >... | reverse complement strand
ACCCGAACAAGAAGTTCGTGTTCCTGCTCAGCGAGAGCGCCCTGCGGTGGCGGATGGGGTCGGCCGACCTCATGTGCGACCAGATCGACCACCTGTCCCAGACCATGCGCCGACCCAACGTCTCGCTGGGCGTCATCCCGTGGTCGGCCGACGCGAACCTCGTTGCGCTGCAGGGGTTCCAGGTCTACGACGAGCGCGTGGTGACGATCAGCGTCCTGACCGGCAACACTGCCATCACCGATCCGCGCGACATCCGGGAGTACACAGCCCTGTTCGACAGCCTGGAAAGACTGGCGGCCCACGGTGATCGACTCGAAGCGTTGCTCGCCCGTATCGCCCGAGACCATCGGCAGCTCGGATGATTCCGGTGCCCGTCTTAGCCATCGCTGAGACGGGTCGCTGTCCGGCGGCTGACAAGGGTCGGTGGGGGCTCTCGTTCACCGGCCGCGCTTTGCTGCTGTGCCCGCACCCGAGGAACAGGACGACGTCGCGATGGCCAAACTCAAGAAAAGTGCCCTCATCGCCGGGGCCACCCGTACCAAGCTGGCCGCCGACCTGAGGAAGAAGTACGAGAAGGGCTTCAGCATCCGTGCTCTGGCCGAGTCCATCGGACGGTCCTACGGCTTCGTGTACCGCGTGCTCGGCGAGTCCGGTGTGAGCCTGCGCGGACGAGGCGGCGCTCCACGAACCACGAAGCACTGACGACACCGCTGCAACTCGACACGTCCAGCCGGCACGACCGCCCGCCACCACCACACACTTGGCGGGCGTCCATACGATCGAAAGGACCCCAAACAATGCCGCCATCCACGTCGGCCGAGGACTCCGACGGACGGCAGGGGTGGCGCCGCCAAGCGACCTTCACCTGGAGCAGGTTCGCGACATCCTGGCCCGGTACGGCATCGACGCCGATCCCGCCGAGATCCTCACCCACGCGGTGGATCTCGCACGCCACGATGCAGGCCACGCTCAACATCAAGCCGGTCACGCGGGCAGAATGACCGGCGCACTGTTGGGACACCTGCGCACGACCTCGGCCTCGCCGGCCCCGTCGCGGTGTTCCTGCTACAGCCCATACCGCAGATCCCACCTCTGAGCGGCTATCTCTTGGCCGCGTTCACCTTCACAGGCGTGTCGACCTATCTCTACACGTTCTGGACCGGCCGTCCCCGGATCACCCGTACCCCCAGTCCGAATGCCTCCGGGTGCCTGGGCGTGGTCGGCATCCCGAGAAGCCAACGCACACCGGAGCGCTACCTCAAGCACTACGTCCTTCGCGCCATTGCCCCCATCGGGGCCTACGCCGCGGAAGCCGCCGACAACGGCGACATCGCCCATGGCAGGCACCTGCGCAACCAGCACAGCAACCTCGGACTCGCAGCGATGATGCTCACCGGTGTGCTGTGCGCCGTCCTGCTCGTATTGAGGCGGTGAACCGCGACTGCCAACCCGACCGCGACCCGGCGCTGCCACAGGTGGCTCAACGAGGGCCGCCAACTGCTGGCGTCCTGCTTGGATGCCCAAGGCGATGCTGCCAGCATCCTGATCGTGCAAGCCTTGGCGTTGGGCACGTGGACGGCCACGATCCAGGGCAAGCACACGGTGGCCACCGCGCTGCTGGAGCAGGCCAACCATCACATGGCGCGTCTGGAACAGGGCACCCCACGGCCGGAAGCACTGGACTATGCCGAATTCACGCACGAGTTCATCACCGAGCAGGATCCGGCCAAAGCACGGATGAGCGTGATCGCGTTGCACGAGCACGCGCGACGCACCGGCGACCCGATGGCGTGGCTGTTCGCCGCGATCGACGCGGCGTTTCACTCCGACCACCGGACCGCCTACGCCATCGCCGACACCCACCTGGCCAACGCCACCCGCAGCGGCGCGCCGTGGGTGATCTCCTGGGCGCTGTGGGCTTCGGCCCTGGTCGAACACCACCACGGCACACCGACCAAGGCACTGGAACTGTTGCAGCGCGCCTTGCAGATGCAGGTGGACATGGGCGACACCTGGGGTCCGGCATGGACACTGTGGTTGATCGCCGTGGTCATCGCGCACGCCGGAAACCACCTAGTGTTCTGCGCCTGAAGTTCGTCCTCTAAACGTATTCTGAGTCGATGGCAGAGCGCGGGCGGCCGAAAGCCGTGATGGAACTCAGTGATGTCGAGCATGAGACGTTGCTGCGATGGTCCCGTCGGGCGAAGTCGGCACAGGCTTTGGCGTTGCGCTGTCGCATCGTGTTGGCCTGTGCCGACGGTCTGTCCAATGTGGAAGCGGCGGCGCAGCTCGGTATCGATCGCGGCACCGTGGGCAAATGGCGGTCCCGGTTCCTGCGGTCACGCTTGGACGGGTTGATCGACGAACCCCGCCCTGGACGACCGCCGTCGATCACCCTGGACAAGGTCGAGGACGTGATCACCACGACCCTGGAACAAACTCCGCGCAACGCCACCCACTGGTCACGGGCGTCGATGGCCCAACGCTCCGGGTTGAGTCGTTCGACCATCGGCCGGATCTGGCGGGACTTCGGGCTCAAACCGCACCAGGCCGACACGTTCAAGCTTTCCACCGACCCACTGTTCGTGGACAAGGTCGTGGACGTGGTCGGGCTCTACCACAACCCGCCGGAACGGGCGGTGGTGCTGTGTGTGGACGAGAAGTCCCAGATCCAGGCGCTGGACCGGTCGCAGCCGGTGCTGCCGATGATGCCCGGCATGCCCGAACGCCGTTCGCATGACTACGTCCGCAACGGCATCACCAGCCTGTTCGCCGCCTTCGACATCGCCGACGGCACCGTGATCGGCGAACTGCACCGCCAACACCGGGCCACCGAGTTCAAGAAATTTTTGGCCACGATCGACAACACCGTCCCGCCGGACCTGGACGTCCACCTGATCTGCGACAACTACGGCACCCACAAGACCCCGGCGGTCCGGGCCTGGCTCGCCCGACATCCCCGGTTCCACATGCACTTCACCCCGACCGGATCCAGCTGGATCAACCAGGTCGAACGGTGGTTCGGATTCCTCACCGACCAGGTCGTCCGCCGCGGCGTCCACAAGTCGGTCCAGGCACTGGAGAAAGACCTCCGTACCTGGATCGCCGACTGGAACCGGAACCCGAAACCGTTCGTCTGGATCAAGACCGCCGACGAGATCCTGGAATCACTCGCACGATATTGCCGACGAATTTCCGACGCGAGACACTAGTGGCCACACAGCTATTCGCCGGTGCCTGGGCACGGCAACACAGAACCGACGTCGTGATCGAGGGACTCCAACCATGGCTACGAGTGCAGACCCGCGCCGTGCAAGTATGCCGCGACATACTGGGCGAGCGACGTTTCGAGATCGAACGCGAGCAGGCCGACCTGACGCTGTCCTATGAGGACACAGTGGAATTGGCTATGAGCCTGGACTCGCCCGCCGCGGCACCGGATGCCACGGAGATTCCCCCCGGAGGGCTCTCGCGCCGGGAGTACGACATGGTGTGCCTGCTGGCGGCCAACCCCGCCCTGACCAACGCGCAGTTGGCCGCCCAGCTGCACATCAGACAGCGCTCGGCCGAGGACCTGCTCGCGAAGGCCAGAGCGAAAACCGGCGTCCGCCTCCGCACCGGGTTCACCCAGTGGTTGGCCGATCAGAGGCGCACCACCGGATCAGACCACGCGCAACGAGACGGGCAGGGCGACTAGCCCGTTCATGATGCTGGACACCGTCCTGCGCAACCGCACGACCGGCACGGCCAAGGAGGCGTCGGGAAAGCGAGCGGTGACCTGCCGGACCACGGTCTCGGCTTCGGCCCGACCCAACGCGGAGCCCAAGCACACGTGCGGACCGAGCCCGAAAGCCAGGTGTCCGCGGGGATGGCGTTCCAGATCGAACCTGGTGGGATCCTGCCACCGGTCCGGATCGCGGTTGGCTGCCTCCAGCGACACCATCACCAGCTCCCCGGCCGGGATCTCGACCCCGCCGTAGACCACGGGCTCCAGGGTCACCCGATGGGTGGCGGTGCGCACCGGGGAATCCCACCGCAGCGTTTCCTCCACTGCCGCAGCGGCCAGCTCCGGCCGCACGGCCACCTCCCGCCACAGCGGAGGGTGCCGCAGCAGCGCCAGCATGGTGTTGCCGATCAGGTTGACCGTCGTCTCGTGTCCGGCGACGAAGAGCAGGACCAAGGTGTCGATCAGACGCTCGGTGTCGAGATCCAGCAATGCGCTGGTCAGGTCGGTGCCCTGGTGCCCGCGGTCGGCATCGGCGCGTTTGTTGGCGACCAGCTCGGCCAGAAAGGAGCCCAGCTCGTCGGAGGCGGACAGGTTGACCGCCGGGTCGTCCTGCATCAACGTCAACGTCAGATCCCGAAATCTCGCCCGCCACTCGTCGGGAATACCGAGCAGTTCGCAGATCACCGTCAACGGCAGCAGTCCCGCCACGTGCTCCACCAGGTCCACCACCGGGTCATCCTGCTGCTGCACGATGTCGAGCAGGCTGGCCGTGAGGTCCTCGATGCGCGGCTGCAGTTCCCGCACTCGTCGGGCGGTGAACGCCCCGATCAGCGCGCGGCGTGCCTCGCTGTGCTCCTCTCCGTCGAGGAACAACAGACCGTTGAACATCCGGCTCAGCCCGTCAGGTGTCGGATACCCGGCCGCGGTGGCCTGTTCCCGGATGGTGCCGGTCACCAGCACGCTGTCCTTGCCCAGACGAGGATCGACCAAAGCCGCACGGGCCTGCTCGTCGCCGATGATCACCCACGCCGGAGCCAATCCGGGAAGTTCGGTGAGTACCGGTGCACGACCCGCGGCCAACGCAGCGTCGTGGACGTCGTGTGCGGCATCCACATCCTGACCGTGCGCGAACAACGTCGACATTGGACTCACGCTCACTGTTGCTCTCCCTCACGCCGAACCCCCTGTCTGCGCAACCAGCATCGGCGACGCGTGGTGTCCGCGCTACGCGGCCCAACCGAGCAAACGTGGTGATCCCTACCGCGACCACGAGAGCCGGCTGCTGCGTCATGCAGACGGACTGCTGCCTCATGCCCGGTGGGCTACGGTGCTCGATCACCCCACTACAGCGTCGCTGATGCGAGGCCCCGAGCATGGCGTGCGGTGGACCTACGGTGCTCGATCACTCGACACCGAGGTCGCTCTACTCTCGGTAGCACGTCTACGGTCTTGTCCGCTGTTTACGGTGCCACGAAGCGAAAACCGTCCGCAGTTCAGCGGTCCCCACACGGTTACCCACCGGGTCTCGCGCTGCTTAACGTCATCGCTGTCGCTCGACACCGGCCGCAGCGATGGGTCGCCGGAAGCTCCGCGACCCGAGGACGGGACGCACCCACGCCCAAGGCGTCACCGGGACGACATCGCGGCCCCCAACGCGACGAGCGTCCACTCGCCGACCTCGGACAGCGGACACACCAGGTGACCCGGTAGGGATCCGGCCGCGATCCAGGCCCCCAGGGGTCACGGCCGGATCACTCACCGTCCTATCGACACGAAGAGGCGACCATCCATGTCACCCGTATCGGGCCCCGCGTCGACCGCGGCGACCTCACCCGGTCACCATCGGCTCTCCGGCGACCTCGACATCGACAGTGCCTCGATCGAGTCACAGCGGCGACTCCTGCGATCGGGGCTGGAAAACCTCCTCGCCCTCGACGCGTTCCATCAGCCCGACCACGCGCTGTCCGAGATGGTCGAGTTGTGGGCGATCAGCGGACGGCTGCTGCGCACGCCCACGCCCGCCACCGACGAGGGCACCGAGTTCCTCACCCACGTCGCGCTGATCCACGCACAACTCGATGCCCACCTGACGCCTTGGGCGCGGATCGCGCAGTTGCCCACCGACCACGACACCCGCGTCGACCTCGCGGTGACCGTCCTGCGGTTGTGCCTGGACCTGCAGAGCCTGTCCGGTCGAGTGCACCCGGACCTGCGGATCCGACAGACCTCCACGGCTTGGTTCCCCGCCTGGGCCACACGAATCCTCACTCTGCAAGCCCACTACCTTCATGAAGGCACCCTGCCCAAGGTCTACTCCCACGGCCGTGACCTGCAGTGACGACACCTGCCCGCGCTGAACCGGCCCGCGTCCCCGACGCCGTCACCTGCGCTGCCGATCCGGAAGGCGGATACCCATGACCACCACCGTTTCTGCTCCGACCCTTCCGGCCGACGCAGCCTCGCCACCACTCGTACCCACTCACTACCCGAGCTACCGCCACCTGGACCCCCACCGCTCGGTCGTGCCCCTCCTGCGCACGCCCGAAGCACGTGCCCGGTTCCTGAGCCGAGCCCTGATCGGCACCACCCTGCATTTCACCCCGTGCTCGCGATGTGGCTGGGCTGCCGACTGCACCGCGTGGAACGCGTCCCGACCACCGAGCACGCCCTGACCGAGCAGCAGGCCCGACTGCTCGATCTCGACCCCGGCACCATCGTCCGCCGCCGGGAAGGGTGGCTGATGCCCCTCACCGATCGCCGAGGCGGACTGCACCTGGCCGCCATCACCTCCCTGGTGTACGAGCCGCGCCTGGACCTCGACGACGATGCCAGCGCGCTGCTGTCGGCCGGGACGCACCCCTTGGGTGCCCTGGTGGCCGGACGGCGCACCACCATGGCCGCCTACCACGTCTCGCCACAGCTCTCGGCGCACGAGGACGCCCCCGGCGATCCATGGATGCCCGCGACGCTGCCCGATCTGCCCGGTGACGTTCCGGCGTTGCGGTCGGTGGGCTTCCTGCACCACGCCGGCGTACCGTTCGCACTGGCCGCCGAAACGGTCTACCAGGTCGGATTCGATCGAGTCGACGTCGCCGCGGTCGACACCTACCTGGCGCCACTGCTGGCCGGCGGCGGGGTCGCGTGATGTCCCGCAAGGTCGCGCCACGCACCTACGCACTGGCCACCGCGACGATCGCCGTGGGCACCAGCGGCTACCTGGTCGCCGCCGTGCTGCCCGACCTGGCCACGGACCTGCACGTCAGCACCGCTCAGGCCGGGCAGGCGATCACCGCCTACGCTCTGGCCGCACCCGTGCTGGCGGTCACCACCGCCCGCTGGGAACGCCGCACCCTGCTGGTCGTGGCCCTGCTGGTGACCTGCCTGGGCAACATCGCCGCCGCGGCCGCCGACGGCCTGGGCACGCTGCTGGCCGCACGGGTGCTCACCGCGCTGGGCGCTGCGGCGACGACCCCGGCCGCCACCGCGCTGGCCGCCCACATCAACCCGGCCGCTCTCCGGGCGCGGGCGATGGCGGTGGTCACCGGCGGCCTGACCGCGGCCACCGTGCTCGGCGTACCCGCCGGTCGCCTGGTCGCCGACGACCTCGGCGGACATCGCCCGGCATTCCTGCTCGCCGCCCTGCTGTGCGCGGCGGCGGCGCTGCTGGTCGGCCTGCTCGCACCCGCCGCGCCGGGGGAGGCCCCGGTGAGCCTGAGCGCACGGCTGCAAGTCCTGCGCGACCACGCGACGCTCGGCCTGCTGACGGTCTCGCTGCTGGCGTGCCTGGGCACCTTCGCCGCCTACGGCTACCTCAGCCTGCTGGTGACCGACGGCGGCACCGGCACCGACACCGCTGCGGTGCTGCTGGCCTTCGGTATCGGGGGCGTGCTCGGAAACCACCTCGGCGGCCGCGCCGCCGACCGGCTCGGTCCACGCCGACCACTGGTCACGGTGCTCGCCGGATGCGCCGCGCTGCTGTCATTGCTGGGACCGGTCACCCACGGCGCGCTGGGCAGCGTAGGTCTGCTGGCGATCGCGGGCGTCTGGGGTGCCCTGTTCTGGGGATTCAACCCACCGCTGTTCGCAGCGCTCATCCAGCGCGACCCCGCCCGCAGCGGCGTGTTGCTCGGCCTCAACGCGTCCCTCGTCCACCTCGGCATCGCCGGTGCCGCAACGCTCGGCGGCACCATCGTCGATGACGTCGGCATCAGCGCGGTCCCGCCGGTAGCAGCCGCGATCACCTTCGCTGCCGCACTCGCCGCCGCACTGTCCACTCGACACCGCGCGGGGCCTCCGGCCGTGGCCAAGTCATCGCTATCCGCGCGAGGCACGGCAATCTTCAGGATCGGATGACGGGATGATGATCAAGGCTACCGAGCAGGTCCGAGCGTCTCCGCGAGACATCAGGGCCAGCATTTCACGGTGTGCCAGGGATGACCTCGGTGACAACCGCATCCGATCGACCGGTGCGGGGCACCGCGGACGATCCGCGATGCCCCGCTCCCGGTCATCAGTCGCGCTTCAGCCCGGCAACAAATTTCTGAAAGGCACTCACTGGGAAGGTCAGCACTGGGCCGGGATTCTTCGTGTCTCCCACCAGCCGCCGATCAACGGCGATTGGAACTCCGATCTCCACGCACTCCGCGTCTTGCCCACCATTGGTGTAGCTGCTCGTGCGCCACCGCACACCCTCGCGGGGGGTGGCATCTCCAGGCATGGTCCGTCTCCTAGCGTTGGTCGAGGTCAGCGATCCGAGCCTCCAGTATCGCCCGGCTCTGCTCCTCCGAGACTCCGGCTTCCCAGGCGTTGTCGAAGACGAGCTGGTACCGGCTGATGTCCTTCTTCTCGTAGTCGCTCCGCGCGAAGTGCCCGACGTAGGCGAGCCACTCGTCCGGGTCCGTATGGAGCAGAGTGAACGGGTTGCTCAGGCCGGTCACGGCGCCTGCGGAGTTCGGGACGATGCGGAAGTGAACCTTCGGCATCACCGCGACAGCCCGAAGGTGCTCCATCTCCTCGGCGCAGACTTCCGGACCGCCGTCCATGCGGTCTAGTGCGCCTTCGCCGAGCACGATCCACACTTCGGGACCATCCGGCCTGAAGATCCATTCGCCACGCTCGGCTCGGTCACGTGCGAGCGCCTCCACATCGGCAGCGTCCACGAGAGGTGATTTCAGGAGAGTCCAGTAGGCGAACTGGAACGTCTGCAGCGAGCCGGGGATCTCGTTGTAGATCATCGATACCCGTGTCGCCTGGCGGAGCCGAGTGAGGTACTCCCTTGACTGCACACCGGCCACGGCTGGCTTCGCGCGTAGTGCCGCCGCATCGGCAAGTGCCCCGAGTCGGTCGGCGTCGGCCTTCGAGGGGTTGTAGCGGGCGAGCATCCACGACACATGAGCTGGCTTCGGCGAGATTCGAGCGGTCTCGATCTTCGACAGCACCGATGCATAGCCGCCGACAGCCGCGATCAGCTCGTCCTCGGCGATCTTGGGCGTGAGGTCGGCCTCGGTACGAAGCCGCCGCGCGAGCTTGCCGAATTCCAATCGCGCATCGAACGAGTCGCCCTGTGCCGTCATGGCCCGAAGTCTGCCCTACGGCTTCTCGTGACCCCGTTCGCTCAGTCGGGGGATATGAGACAGCATTGCCAGCTTTCACCCATTTGGTCGCGCCAAAGCTGGCAATGCTGGCTTACGCTCATTCTGCGGGGTCGAGGTCAGCGATCCGAAATTGCCCCTCCTCCCCGCGCTGCGGGCGGAAGTCCGGAGACATCGAGCAAGACGGTCGCCGGACTTCCGTCCGCCCTACAGCTAGAGGGTGGTCGCGCGTCGTCACGGAGCCACAGACACCGTGCCCGAGAGAGCGCCCCTCGCCCACTAGCCCCAAGCCCCCGGCGGGGCTCTGGAAGTGCGGACGGAGTCGGACCCCCGACCCGGCTCCACTGGCGCCAGGGCCTCGTCGGGCCTCAGTGGGAAAGGCGGCACCACGATGACCACGCGATGGCACCACGACGGCCTCCACGCCGGCACCCGCGCGGATCCCGTCGTCAAACACCGGCGCGGTATTACGTGGCACGGCCGCAACTTGCGTCGTGCTTACCGCTCCGCACCAGCGGCCACGCACGCCCTACCGCTGGTTCCACTGCGAGGCACTGGTCTGCCGGTCGTCATAACCATGATCGGCAACAGCATGACGGTCGGCCGGTGACCATGATGCCGCTCTGGTTCGTCATGATCACTCTGACACTCGTGGCTCCCGCCCTCGTGAGCACTCTTATGCCCGACTTGGCACTGGCCATCGGATTCGGCGTGTGCTTCGAGTACTGGCTGTGCCACTGGACGTCGAGCGGCGGTCGGCAGTGTGAGGCCAGGTTGACTCTGCGCTGCCCACGAGTGATGGCCCGCCACGGGTTCGCGTGGTGCCGGTCCGCGTGGCACCCGGCCCGGCGTGGCGTGCCGTACGGATGTGCGTCATGACCGCCCCCTTCCGGTGGTTCCCCCACGAGGGGGGTCGGCACGCGGTCTCCAACACCCTCCGCCCATCGAGCGAGGGCCGGACGTTGTGCGGGATCGCCGTAGTGGCCCCGGTCGGGCAGCTCCCGGCGCATCCGGATTGGCTCTGGCCCGAGTGCGAACTGTGCAACGGCGCGTGGCGCAAGGCCGAGGGCCTGCCCCCGCGTCCCGACCCCGTTCCCCTTCCACGCTCGAACGGACGCGTCCGGCGGGCGGAGATCACATCTAAGAGCGGAGCCAGGTCGTGACTCTCTCCCGCCGCCGCTGGGACTTCATCCACTACGACGCGGAGGGAATCTTCGAAGTCTTGACCGAGGCTGACACATCGTCGGTCTGGGCGGCGGCGCACCGGCACCTGCCCACGCTCGCCATCGTGGCGGTGGCGATGATGCAGTGCCACCGGCCGAACAGGCACGACAACTGCCCCTCATGCGTGTGCCCCCGGCAGTGGTGGCAGTGGCGCGCGAAGCCCCAGCGCACTCCTTGCGCGATGGGGAGGGTGCACGACGTGGTGACGGCTACGTCGTGGGCGATCCTCGCGGGCCACCCCGGCGGCCCGATCCCCGAGCGCTACTCGACGGACCGGTGACGGCCATGCCCACGAGCATCGTGTGCAGATCATCCACTGTGGACGGATTCCTTCATGCGTTCACGCCGGACCAGATGGAGCGCTCCGTGTGGCGGTCGCTCTGTGATCGGCCGGCGGTCGAGCACTACCTGGCGGAGACGACGGAGTCCATGCCGACGTGCCTGGGGTGCGTGATGGCCTGGGGAGCAGCCGAAGCCGATCTGTTGGACAGCAGGGAAACCGACCTCGTGACTGGCCGGTTCGCCGAGACACTCCACGACGCGGGAAAGGACAACCATGCCTGCTGACTACAACCGAGCCGAACGGACGGCGGGCAACCGAGCCGAACGGACGGCGGGCCTGATCGGCCAGGCCAAGGCCAAGGGCGAACAGATCAGTGGGACTCGGCAGGACCATGCTGTCGCGGAGGTGGCTCGGCACAGCCGGGTGGTGAAGCACTGGCGACGCTGCGGAATCGCGGTGTCGATCGGCCTCCCGATCGGTCTGCTCCACCTTGTCATCGGAACACTGGCGCAGGGAAACGGTCGTGCCTGGCCTGCTTTCGCACTTGTCGGCGGGGTAGGAGTGTTCGCATGTCTGGCACTGGCCCAGCATTTCGGGATTCAGAACGCATTGGCCATGACTGCCGGACTGCACCAGGCAGAGGACGCAACGCCGGATGCGCCGTGACCCGGTCGCTGGTCGGCTACTACCGGCCGCTACGACACCTCGGCCCATCGAACGCGTTGCCATACTCGTGGAACTACGAGTGGAATCGTTGGCGTCCAGACAACCTGGCTCACCTCATGACCGAGACCGTGGGCTACTACTTCGCATACTGCGGGTCGGTCGGCGTCGTGCCACGCGTACCGGTTGGAGCCCACCCGCCATGGCGCGAGTGGAAGCTCTGTCCCGACTGTGAGCGCGGCTCGGGGCTTCCCTTGGCCACTCCGGCACGCACAGGTGAAGGTGCGGCCACAGCCTGGGGAAGCCCTGCCGGAGTCCGAGGGGCGGCAGGTATTTCGGGGCTTGCCGCCCCTCGTGCACCACAAGCGCCCCGAACGGAGACGTGTGCGAAAGATGATCAATCCATTTGACACAGTCGAAGGTCGCGGAACCGTGCAAGATGACGAATACCCAGAGATCAAGCCCGAGGATCGCAAGCTCTTGGGCCGCTGTCTGCGCGCTCGCTACGAGGCGGGGGCCAGCATCGACACCCTCACGCGAGGGGTCGCACCGTACCGAACCATCGAAGCTCTGTTGTCCGAAGCCGGGACCCGGTTCCGGCGTCCGGGCACCTGTCTGTCGCACACGTACGCGATACGAGACCCGCAGGACGTGATAGCCGAAATGGTGCGGGGCAACGACTGTTCGTGCTTGCTGCACAGCAAGGACCCGTTTCAGCTCCTGGACGAATTCGTCCAGGAGCGTCGCCACTGGGCAGACTTCCGGGCGAGGCTGGCGGGGTGACTGAGCAGAGCGCGGCGGAAATCTGGGCTACAGTCAAGCCCGGCCGGAACATCCCGGACTACTGTCGGTCCGTCCTTGCTGTTGATCTCGCCACCAGGTATGGCAATGGCACATCGATCATCCAGTTGACGGAAGAGCGATCGGCTCTAGCCCCGTTCGGTCTCCACGGTCTGGCGGTACAGCAGCTCGTACAGGTGTGCGCCCTTGATGAGAACCGAGGCTTCTACAGGGCGTTCATTGTCGCTGTAGATCACACGCAACTGTCGGATCACCGGCGTCCCATCGGGAAGGTCCAGCGTCTCGGCTTCCTTCACGGTAGGGGGACGGGCCGAAATGCGGTCGACGAAGGTCCGCTGCGGAAACCCGAGTTCGGCGAGCGCCTGGGGTGCGCCTCCACGAATTTTCGCTGGCTTCGCCAGGCTGCTGTCGGCGGCGATCTCGGCGGGATAGTACGACGCGGACAACTCCACGGGATGCTCGTCGTGGACAAGGATCCTGGTGCGGACGATCGCGGTATCGCCCGACGCCATCTGCAGCCCGTCGGTGATGTCCGCGGGTGGAACGACAGTGTCGACATCGAGCAACTGATAGCGGAACCGGCCCGGTTCGGGCGTGATATAAGCAGAGGCGTCGATGATGAACGGCTGCCGATCGCGAACATAGACGCCTTTGCCGACGCGGCTGTCGAGGAAGCCTTCGTCCTTGAGCGCCTTCAGCGCGTGCTGGATGGTGGCGTTCGCTGCGCCGTACCGTTGGACGAGTTGCGCGGTGGACGGCAGTTGCGTGCCTGGGCTCAGTTCGCCGCGCATGATGAGATCGCGCAGTTCCGCCGCGATCTGCTGATGTCGGGGTCGTACGTCACGGGTGCGAGGCAAGTTCGACTCCTGACGACGCCGTCGGGGCAGTCATGGCGTGAGCTCGTATCGCAGTTGCCGTCCGTCGGCCACCATCGTCATCACGCTGGCTTCGACGGGCACGTCGTTGTCGGTGCTGAGCGTGCGGGCGAGCAGCAGGACGCAGGACGGGTCACCCAACTCCAGTGCGGCCCGTTCGTGGGGTGTGGCCAAGCGTGCGCTGACATCCTCGCGAACGCGGCGAGGTGGATGTCCGAGATCGGCCAGGAGGGCGACTGCACCGCCGGGGACTTTGCGGAGCTCGGCCAGCCGGGTGCCACGAGCGATGGTCGCCGGGTAGTACGAATCGACAAGTTCAACCGGGTGGTTGTCGAACAGCATGAGCCGGCGCCGCACGACCACTGCCGCGCCCGCGGTCAGGCCCAGCATCTCGGCGACCGTCGAGGAGGCCGCCACTTCCTCGACACCCAGCAGCGTTTGAGTTCCCGTGCCGCCGTGCTCGGCCGCTTCGGCGGCCCAGGTATCGGCGCGTTGGCCGCTCACGTAGGGCATCGACACGCTCGTCCATGGGCCGGCGCTCGTCATCGCTCACCCTCCTTGCGTCTCGCGGTGAGAGGTGCTCCCACCGTTGACCTTAGTCGTAAGGCGGCAAGGTCACCCCGCGCCCAGCCTTGTTGCCTTTCAGATATCGCAGTAAGGTTGTCCTGTGACGACCGTACTACAGATCGTCACAGGCTTCGGCTCCACGCTCGACCCCCTGTTCGCTGGGTCGTCCGGTCCGGCAAGGCAGCTCCGATGTCAGCGCACGTCGTTCGAGTGCTCATTCGGCATGACCGAGAAAGGAGGACTACATGAAGGCCACTGAGGAGAAGCACGCGGCGGACGGCCAGGTCACCATCTCGCGGTCGTTCGGCTTCAGTGCCAGCCACGAACTGAAGCTGTTACCGGTCGGTCACAAGTGCCGCCGCAACCACGGCCACAACTACACGGTGACCGCCTCGGCGCTCGTGCGCCATGGCGACCCCGGAGACCTGTCACCTCTCCACGACTACCTGGCCGCCACATTCGACCATCAGTTGCTCAACGACCAGGTCACCTTCCACCCGACAAGCGAGCTTCTCGCTGCTCATCTTGCCCAGTGGTTCCGGGACAACCTCGAATCGTCGAAGCCGATCACGCTGGTCGCGGTGGTGGTGTCCGAGACCGCGACCACCTCAGCGCGTTGCGACGGCATCACCGGTGACGTCACGATCTCGAAGACCTTCACGACCCGCCACGGTGACGTCACGCTGGTGCTGGGAGCGGACGGGCTCAGCGAAGTCGGGTTCGTCATCGACTTCGGTGACCTGAAGCCGTTCGAGGCGTACCTCCTGACACCTGACGCCGACGCGGGGTCACCTAATGCCGGACCTGCGCCGGTCGCCCACCTGGCCGGGTGGTTCATCGACAACGTCGAGCCGGAGATCCGCGGTCGGCTCGTGTCCGTAAGGGTCGACTCGAGTACCACCACGGGCCTGTGGGAACGTGGCGATGCCTCGTGAACACCTCGACTTCGCCCCTGGGACAGGTACAGGGTTCGGCGATTCTCACGGAGAAATTCGAGTCGTTCCAGGGCGAAGGCCCGTGGACCGGACAGCGCTGCGTGTTCATCCGGTTCTCTCGATGCAACCTTCGGTGCGGCTACTGCGACACCCCGGAGAGCTGGGACTGGAGCAGGTACAACCCGACCGAGGTCAGCGAGAGAGTCCCCCTCGCCGATCTGGTCTCGTGGGTTCGTGAACGCGGCGTGGACATGATGGTGATCACCGGCGGGGAGCCGATGTTGCAGCAGCCCGCCATGACCGCCCTCGCCGGCGGCCTGACGAACGTACGGGTGCAGGTCGAGACCAACGGCACAGTTGCGCCCACATCGGAACTTGCCGCCCTGGTCGACTTGTGGGTGGTGAGCCCGAAACTCGCGAACTCCGGCATGACCTACTCCGCCCGCATCAAGCCCGAGGCCCTCTCGGCGTTGGCCGCGACGAACCGCGCGGTGTTCAAGTTCGTGGTCACCGAGCCCGACCGCGACCTCGACGAGATCGCCCAGCTCGCCCAAGAACACCAACTGGCTCCGGTGTGGGTGATGCCGGAAGGCACCACCCAGCAGAAGGTCTTGGCAGGCATGGACGCGCTCTACGGCCCGGCCACCGCGCGCGGGTGGAACGTCTCCACCCGCCTGCACATCCTGACCGGAGCACGATGACACCGATCCCGGCCCGAGCACCAAGCCGCGCAGCTTTTCGCGACAGCACCACAACCTCGGCGATGCGTGCGGGCTCGGCTTCGGAAACCTGACCGAGACCACCCCTGATGCCCGCAGTCGCCGTCGCGGCCCTGCCATGACGCCCAGCGCCGGTGGGCCCTGGCCCGACCACCAGCCGCCGCTGGCGTTCTTGACCCGTTCACCAACCCGGAAGCGAGGCGAAGTCCGTGACCGACACCCTCGACAGGCAGGCTCCCCGTGACAGCCAGGACCTGGTGTCGCCAGGCACGGTCGACACCGACCGCGTCACCGATCTTGTCGGCCAACTCCTCGCCGCGATCGGCGAAGACCCCAGGCGAGAGGGCCTCTCGGACACGCCGGCCAGGGTCGCCGCATGGTGGCGCGGCTTCTTCTCCCCGGAGCCGACGGCCACACCGACCTGCTTCACCGAGCAACACCTGAGCGGCCAACTGGTCGTGATCGGCGGCATGGGCGTCTGGTCGCTGTGCGAGCACCACCTGCTGCCCATGAACCTGGACGTCGCCGTCGGATACGTACCTGAGGGCGAGGTGATGGGCCTGTCGAAATTCGGCCGCATCGCACAGCAGTACGCGGGCCGTCTTCAGGTGCAGGAACGCTTCACCCGGCAGGTAGCGGACCAGATCGCCGTCGTACTCGGCAGCAACGACGTGGCCGTCGCGGTCCGCGGCACGCACCTGTGCATGAGCGCGCGAGGTGTGCGGATGGAGGCAGCGCGAACCACCACGGTGCAGGCCGGTGGCCGATTCGAGAGCGACCCTGTTCTCTCCCAACAATTCCTCACCCTCGCCACCGACAGGTGGAGGACCGCCTGATGGCCAAGAGCATCGCCTTCTCCGCGATCGCGCCACCCGACTACCTGGAGGCCTTCGTCGCCCAAGAGCCCGCCAGCGTCCACCACGTGGCAGCCCAGCGTGTGCTGACCGACGCCGCCTACCGCAGGTTCTTCCACCGCGAAGCCCAGCGGGCCGCGGAGATCATCGTCGACAACGGGGTCTTCGAACTCGGCCACGCCTTGCCGGCCGCCGACCTGATCGCGGCAGCCCGCATGGTCGACGCCCGCGAGATCATTCTCCCCGACGTCATGCGCGACGGGCTCGCCACCATCAAGGCCAGCGACCAAGCCGCCCGCGAGATCCTCGAGTTGAGCGACGAGTTCCGCCTCTGCGTCGTGCTGCACGCGGCAGACGATCACGAGTGGCTGCACTGCTACGACTACTTCGCCTCCCGCGACTACGTCGGAGCGATCGCGCTGCCCGCCTCTCGACGCCCCGCGCCCGACACCCAGCTCTGCCGCACCCGCTGGACGGCCACCCGCTACCTGGAAGACCACGGCATGATCGACGACAGGATCATCTATCGGCTGCTCGGCCTCGGCCGCACCGGGCACCTGGAACTCGTCGAACAGCGCGAGCACGAATGGATCGCCTCGGTCGACGGCGCCGCCCCGGTCATCCTCGGCGCGATGGGCATCGAGATGCTGCCCGACGGCCCCTACGAGAAGCCCTCGACCCCTCGAATCGAGAACCTGGGCCCGATCCCCGAAGCACGGTTCGACTTGATCCGACGCAACATCGCTGTCGTCCGCGAGGCAGCAGGCAGCAGCGTCGGTATCCCGGACGCCGCCTGATGAACCTCCTCACCAACGCGGACCTGACTGCACGCCCCAACTCTGCACTGCGCGGTTCTCCCATCGCGGTGGACAGACACACGATGGCCCCGGACCGCCTGCTGCGCTACCTGCAGATCAAAGCGCACCACCTCATCCAGAATTACGACTGGAACAGCATTCACGTCCTCGGCGGCTACGACCGCCACGCGGTGATCTCCGCCCACGAGAAGAACGGCAAGCTGTTCAACTTCGAGCGCCCCACCGCCCTAGCCGACGGCCGAGACCTCATCATCAAGGCATTCCCCGGTGCCGACTACGTCCACCACTACGCGCTCATCATCGCCACCTACCTGGCCATGACGGGCAAGGCAGCCGACACCGTCACCTACGAACTCCCCGATCCCGCAGCATCCCGTGAGGCGGTAACGCAACTCGCCCTCGACCTTGACGGTGACCTCGTGATCGTCGGCTGGGGCCTGGCGCACCTCGCCCCGCCGGACGGTACATGGATCTACGGGCACGGCTACGCCTGGCAACGCGCCGAGATCCACGGCCGCCGTGTGGTCTACCTCGGTTTCCTGCACAGCATCTGGGGCGACGTCGCCGGACAGGTCGTCACACGCCTTGCCGAACTCGGCGCCCGTGACGTCGTCTACGTCGGCAAAGTCGGTGCGCTGAACCCCGACATCGAACCCAACGCGCGACTCGCCACCGGAAACACCAGCCTCGTCGACGGCAGCCTCGTCACGTGGGCCGACTTCTTCGGCGACTTCGCCACCGCCCAACCAGGCGTGCACACCGGCATCCACGTCACCTCACCCTCAATCCTGCTGGAGAACCGGGACTGGCTGACCGAGCACGCCAAGCACGCCTTCGTCGATCCCGAGATCGGCCCTATGGGCGCTGCAGCACGCGACGCCGGGATCGACTTCGGCTACCTGCACGTCATTTCCAACAACCTCGCCCGCCACTACCCCGCGGACCTGTCCAACGAGCGGCACAGCGACGTCGTCCGACGGCGCACCGTCCTCATCAGACAGATCCAGGACATCATCACCAACCGACTGGCCACCCGGCCGATCTGATTCCCCTGGAGCGCACCACATGACGAACGCAGCACCACTGTTCAACCCCACGCGCGGACGGGAGATCACGGTCGTCGGCATCGACGGCGCGGGCAAGTCCACCCTCGCCGCCCGCCTGCACCACGCGCTCAACGAGGCCGGCCACGACACGATCCTGATAGGCAAGCACAGCACCGACGTCCCGATGGACCTGGAGTTGTCCGCCTACGTCGATCAGCTCAACGCCTTGGTCTATCGCCGCGACGCGCGCGTCGCCCAGGCGTGCGGCGACCACTACTGGCTGCTGGCGCTGGCCGCCTGGTACACCCTCCAGGACACACTCGTCATCCAGCCCGCCCTTGCCGCGGGAACCCACGTGATCCTCGACAACGCCCACCACAAGATCCTCGCCCGCTACGCGGTGAATCCCGACGTCCCCACCAGCCTGGCCGAGCAGGTCTTCGCCCACCTTACCGAACCCGACCTGGTGTTCTTCCTGCACATCAGCGCCCGCGACGCGCTCGCCCGCAAGGGCGAATTCAGCTCCCTGGAAACCGGCCACTCCGGCGCCGCGGACGAGGACTTCATCCGCTACCAGGACACCGTTCTCGCGACGCTGCGCGAGCACGAGGAGCGCAGCGGATGGCTGTCGATGGACGTGACCGACATGGACCGCGACGCGGTCTTCAAGACCGCCGCCGACGCGCTCGCCGACCGCCTCCAGCTCACCCTCTGACCCGCTCACAGCCACCACGAGGAAACGCACCATGCCAGCGACCCGACCCACCGACGGCGACTACGTGTGCCACGGCATCACCTGGCCGACAGGAGATCCCCGGCTGCTACTGGCCCCGCTGCCCGGCGGGCCGCTGGTCTATGCCGAGATCATGAACCAGCGACTCGGCTTCGCGGTCGGTACCGGCCGGTGGTGCACCGGCCGGTACCAGTTCGCCGACACGGTGCGCGTCGAGGCCTTCGCGTGTCCCGACCGCTCGCCGACCGAGCAGGGTGGCCAGTGCGCCCGGTGCGTGCGCCAGGACGAGTTCCGCTTCGCCCACCAGTTCCACCAGGACGGCAACGTCTCCGAGGCCCTGCGCCGGTATATGGACCAACCACACTGGCTCTACCTCGCCACCTTCGCCGACGGCACCACCAAGGTCGGCACCGCAGCCGAACCACGCAAGCAATCCCGCCTCGACGAGCAGGGCGCCCTGATCGCCACCTACCTGACCAAGACTCCTGACGGCCGCGCCGTACGCCACCTGGAAGACGCCATCACCCGCGGCCTAAAGGTGCCCCAGACCGTCCGGGCCTCGACCAAGATCAAAGCGCTGGTCAATCTGACCGACCTTTCCACCGCGAGCGCGACCCACGACCGGCACGTCTCCCGCGCCGCGGACGCGCTCGCCGAGATGAACACTCCGGCACTGCTGGAGACGTGGACTCCTCCTGCCGAAGGCGACCGACTGCGCGTCGCCACCGGTGCACGGACGCTGTATCCACACGATCTGCGCGACGGCGAGCACGGCTTCACCGTCGTCTCGTGCGTCGGAACCCAGGTGCTGGCCGTCCTGGACGGTGACGACGAGGTGGACTACGTGCTCGACCTCGGCACCCTCAAGGGTTGCCGCATCACCCTCGGCCCGTTCACCTCGCCTGCCGCCGCCTTCCAGAACTCCCTCTTCTAGCCGAGCCCGGCCTACACCCTGAAGCGAGGTACCCGCTATGGCCCCCCTGGACGCCCTTCTCGGCTGGGACGAGGACACCACCGCCGAGGCGTACGCCGCCTTCACCCGCGCCTTCCCCATGTATTCGGCCACCAGCCGGGACCTTGCCCGCCGCGCCGATCTCACCGACAGCCGACAGGTGGTCGACCTCTGCGGCGGAGCCGGCGCGACCGCGCAGGCAATCCTCGAACACGTGCCGATCGACGCCCAGATCATCTCCCTGGACAACGCCGCCGCCATGCAGCGCGTGGGCCGACGTACGGTGGCCGACCCGCGCCTGACCTGGATCACCGCCCCAGCCGAAGACCTGGCAGACCACGTTCCCGGCGCGGTGGACGCCGTGGTGTGCAACTCCGCGATCTGGAAGACCGACGTGCCCCAGGTGTTCGCCGCCGTCCACCAAGTCCTACGACCCGGCGGCCGGTTCGTGTTCAACGTCGGCGGTGGCTTTGCCGGCGTCCGCCACCCCGACGAGACCACCGTGCGCACCGGACCCTCGCTGAACACCTTGATCCGTCAGGTCGCGGCCCGCGACTACGGCTACACCCCACCTCCAGCCGCCGAGCCGGCTCCGAAGCTGCCGCTGGACACGATCGCCGACCACCTGTCGGTCGCCGGACTGACCGTGCTCGACACCGAGGTCGTCGCCCAGCACAGCACAATGGCCGAGAAGAAGGCGTGGCTGTCGATCCCGGTCTTCGCTCGCCCCGCCGGGGACTTCACCCACGCTCAGCGGATGGACATCCTCGACAAGGCGTACTCGCTCACCACACCTGACACGCCTACCGTGACCAGCTGGCTCGTGGCGGTCGCACAACGCCCCAGGGAACTACGTTGACCGTCCTGACACCGACCAGTGGCAGCGGCAGCAAGCACTGCGACCACGCAGCCGTCGGCGTGCTCATCTCCTCACCAAGCGGGCTGCTGGTCTTCGAACGCGCGAGGCCCCCCGCGGGGATCGCACCGGTCGCCGGACATGTCGACCAGCACGGAGGCCCCGAGCAAGCCGCCCGCAGTGAAGTCGCCGAGGAAGTCGGCCTGACCGTCACCTCACTTCACCTGCTGCTGACCGCATGGCGGCCCAACCACTGCCGCCGACCGACCAGCGACCGCGTGGGCCATCAGTGGTGGATCTACCAGGCCCGGACCTCTGGCCCGATCCGACCCTCCGCCCACGAGGTGCACACACCCCGATGGCTGCACCAGGACCAGCTCCAGCAGCACGCACACCGCACCGCCGCCTACGCCGAAGGGCAGCTGAGCGAGGAGCAGTTCACCGCGAACCCCGGCCTGGAGCCGGTGTGGGTTCGATTCCTTCACGAGCTCCACCTGGTGACGCTGCCCGACGACATCCTGAGTCTGATCGACAAGGTCCTCTGACCGCGCACCGGTAACGGGCCTCAGCGCGCCCCAGCCACGTTCCCTGCTGCCAATCGTCGCACGTACGCGCGGATACGGTCGCGGTCCTCGGGAAACACGCTGTCCCACGTCTCGTCTAGGTCAACCCACCTCGATGGCTGCCCAGTCTCCCCACCAAGCGGCACATCACGGCCGACGACGGCTCCGTAGGACAGACTCAGCGTCGGCGCCCAGTCAGCACGGAAGGATCGGACAGCCACCGCGGCCGGCACAGGCAGCAAGTCACCCACCACGCCAGCCTCCTCCACGAGTTCACGGGCCGCGGCTGCCCGCGGCGTCTCGCCCGGCTCGACCTTGCCACCAGGCGGCACCCATCCACGCACACGGTGCCGAACGAGCAACACGTGGCTGTACGTCGGGTCGGTAACCCACACCTCGGCCGCGAGCGGCTCCATCAGTGCTTGGCGAGCACACAGCCACGCCTGGGCATCATCGAACTCCATCGCAGCCAGGCTCGCATCGGCGACCGCCGCTTCCGCAGTCAACTGGTCAATCACCTTGCCTAGCCTAAACCGACGTTGCCGCCACCCCGACTCTGCGAAGAGAGCGATGCTGCCCTGTCATCGTTCCGAACAGCGGCTGCCGTGAACGCCTCGCGGGGCGATACCCCCGATAGTGGTAGCTATCGACAACGAGTCGCCACTCCGACTCAGTGCCCGTTTCCGAACTGGGTGTGAGTAAGGGTCTTTGGTGCGGACATGGCGGAACTCCTGGTAGATCGGAGGTGTCTAAGCGCCGCTCGACCAGGAGTTCCGTTGCTATCGTGCCCGATCACGAC
>Ga0247771_1000196_pt1 | contig 22056 bp, 17 predicted proteins | sample UWRJL197509C6_FD_179948 | JGI IMG/M metagenome (GOLD analysis project Ga0247771, IMG submission 179948) | Plant litter microbial communities from Arlington Agricultural Research Station in Wisconsin, United States - UWRJ-L197-509C-6 | ecosystem: Environmental > Terrestrial > Plant litter >... | reverse complement strand
CTGTACCACGGCAAGCTGCCCAAGGCCGAGCGCGAAGCGGCGCAAGAGGCCTTCATGCGCGACGAGACGCGAGTGATGGTGGCCACCAACGCCTTCGGCATGGGCATCGACAAGCCGGACATCCGCTTCGTCATCCACTACAACATTCCCAAGTCCATCGAGAACTACTACCAGGAAACCGGCCGTGCCGGCCGCGACGGTCTCGAAGGCAAATGCATACTGTATTATTCCCACAAGGACGTATCCAAGCTCGAGCACCTCATGCGCGACAAGCCTCTCAGCGAGCGCGAGGTGGGTGCCCAGCTCATTAACGAATCGGTTGCCTATGCCGAGAGCGGCGTGTGCCGCCGCAAGGTGCTCCTCAGCTATTTCGGCGAGGAATACACCCAGGAGAACTGCGGCCAGTGCGACAACTGCCGTCACCCCAAGGAGCGGACCGAGGCCAAGCAGAACGTGGTGCAGGCCCTCCAGGTGATCAGGGCGCTTGACGAGCGCTTCGCTACCGATTACGTCGTTTACATCATCACCGGCCACCTCACGCCGCAGATCAAGATGTTCCGTCATGAAGGTCTGCCCGAGTTCGGCATCGGCAAGGATCAGCCCAGCCACTACTGGAATTCGATCATCCGCCAGATGCTGCTGGAAGGACTGCTTCACAAGGACATCGAGGAATATGGCGTGCTCAAGATCACGAAGAAGGGTGAAGAGTTTCTGAAGAAGCCCCGCACTTTCAAGATCGTGCTCAACAACCTCTTTGAGGAAGCCAATGAGGACGACGATGAAGGCCCCGAGTCCGTGCCCGCCACCGCTACCGACGACAAGCTGTTCGAGATGCTGAAGGAGCTGCGTCAGAAGGAAGCCAAGCGCAAGGCCCTGCCGCCTTTCGTGATCTTCCTGGAGACTTCGCTGCAGGACATGGCCACGATGTATCCCACTACTGTCGATGAGCTGGCGCGCTGCCAGGGTGTGAGCAAGGGCAAGGCCATCAAGTACGGCAAGCCTTTCATGGACATGATCTCCGCTTATATAACCGAGAACGGCATCGAGCGTCCCGACGATTTTGTGATGAAGAGCGTGGTGAACAAGAGCGGCAACAAGGTGCACATCATTCAGCAGGTGGACAAGAAGATCCCCCTCGAGATGATTGCGCGTAACCGGGAGCTGCGGCTTGATACCTTGCTGGAGGAGATGGAAACGATTGCGGCCAGCGGCACCAAGCTCAACCTCGACTATGCCATCGACCAGATGCTGGACGAGTACGAGCAAGAGGAGATCCTTGATTATTTCAAGGGTTGCGAAACATCATCCTTGCAGGTAGCGCTCGACGAGCTGGCTGATGGCAATTACAATTGGGAGCAACTTAAGATCATGCGGATCAAGTTCCTAAGCGTGTATGGCAATTGATGCGGTTGCAGGCGTGCGGAAGAAATAAACATTTTTCGCTGCCGGGTGTGGATATTTGAGAGAAAACCCTATTTTTGCTGCCCTTAATTGATTTACAGTTAAGAGTTTGAAGGCTGGTCCTTCACTTGGTGCGGTAGCTCAGTCGGTAGAGCAAAGGACTGAAAATCCTTGTGTCGGCGGTTCGATCCCGCCCCACACCACGAACAATAAAGGCTTTCAAGATACACTTGAAAGCCTTTATTGTTATAAAGCAGTTTTTTGTGAAGTTCTCGATGCTAATTTAGTACGCGCTCCTATACATTGCCTTGTCTCTGCTTCAATTAGAAGTCAATACCACCACTTTTATTAGGAAGAGCCCAATTTATCGTTTGATCTTTAAATTCGAGTCAAGCATCTTATATCTGACAATAAGTTTCTGCTGAAATTAACGTTAGACTACTGACTTTCGCTAGCTTTCTGTTTATATCTTTCTTTATTGAGCAAATAATATTGGCATAACCAACATTCTGTGTCAGGAAATGACTTAGAATGTTGATTAGCTGGCTATTCCCATTTCAACTTGCGTAATATTCGTACCTACTAATAACGCTTATAGTAACTGCTACCATTGTCTGTCAATTATTTTAGTAATTTGCTTGATATTGCTTTACAGCCTGTTGCAAAGGCATATTAATTTAAATTTATGGATACCACGATAAAAAAACCGACACAGAAAGTCAAGCAATTGTCCAACAAAATGGAAATAAACTTTCAGATCGCTGATAGCCCCGTATACTTTCTGAATGGTCATCGAATTGCTGTGAAGTCCAAACCGTTTTACGAAAGTGGAAATCAAAGAGTATCCATTTTCAAAGACGATGCAGTCAGTTTTTTGAAAAGCTTACCTGACGCCAGCGTTGACATAATTATCACTGATCCTGCCTATTCCGGCATGAACCAAAAGTTAAAACTGGGTAGTGGTAAGATCATCGGGAAATATAAAGATGCGGGCAAAGGCGATGCGAAATGGTTTGAAGAATTTCACGATACGGACGAAAACTACAAAACCTTCTTGCAAGAATGCTTTAGAGTGCTTAAGAATAACCGGCATATTTATATTATGTTCGACTCTTATTCTCTCTTAACTCTTGCACCGATTGTACGAGAAATCTTTGAAGTTAAAAATTTGCTATGCTGGGACAAAGCAAATATTGGGTTGGGCCATTATTTCAGAAGAAGGCATGAATTTATTCTTTTTGCCAGCAAGGGCAAGCGATCTCTAAATTTAAAAAGCATCCCCGATGTTTGGAAAATAAAGAGAGTTGTAAGAGCGGATTACCCTACTCAGAAGCCTACTGAGGTTTTCGAACTTATGCTTAAAGGAAGTGCTGAAAAAGATTTTGTTGTTTGCGATCCATTCTTGGGAAGCGGTTCATCTGCAATTGCGGCCATTAAAAGCGACTGTAAATTTTTGGGATGTGACATTTCAGATAAATCAATGACGTTTTCCAAAGAAAGAATTGAATTTTACCTCAAGGAAAAAACTGATAAAAATCAGACGTTCTCACTTGTCAGTGACGACGAATCAATGATTAAATTATTCCCTAATGGCAAATCTAAGTAAGACAAGAACTGTCTTTGGTTTTACTTCACCAAGAACAATAGAAAAAATTATCCCTGAGATAGCTATCCTCGTTGAGAAGTTTGCTGGGCAAGCTTGGAACTTTCATACGCAGGAACAGTTTTTCGACGAGCTTTATAATTCTGAGTTCTACAACGCAAGACAACCACCCGATAATAAGGCACTTGCTGCAAGGGATAGAATTACACGGGCACCAAAGGCGCTCGGGTTCGTAGATCTTAATCCGACAATACGGTTAACACAGGCAGGAGAAAGATTATTAAGCGGCCATCGGCCATCCGAAGTTTTCGCCAAGCAATTATTAAAGTTTCAACTGCCATCTCCATATCATAAAATTCCAGTAGAGAGGGGCTTTAACATTCGGCCTTATCTGGAGTTACTCCGAATGATTAAGGTGCTGGGGAGCCTTTCAAAGACCGAGATAGCTATCTTCTTTGTTCAGCTTATAGATTACGCCAATTTTGATACTGTCAAGGAAGCGATAGAAAATTATAGAGAAGGCATAAGCGCAACAACCTTAAACCGAGATGTTTTCCGTGAACGGGTCTTCAACGCTGAGTTAAGAAAGATATTTGTTAAAGAAATTGGGACGGGAAACCTAGAAACACGAGAGAGCGACGATAACTCGCTTGCTAATTTCCTCTATACCAAACGATCTAACCAAACCGATTATGCCGATGCATTCATGCGATATTTGCGCTCTACGCAGTTAGTGACCTTCGAAAGAAGAACATTTCGGTTAATCATCAATCCGGATAGGATCGATGAGGTAGATTACATCCTTACTAATGTGCCAAGAGGCGCTGAAACTTTCCCTAACGAAGCCGCATTCAAGCAGTACTTATTCGATCCGGACGCAATAACACTTCTCGCGGATGATCCTGCCTATTTGGCCGCCCGTCTCAATAAAATCGCCATTGCTGTTCCCGAAGGCTTGAGCACTGAGGAGTTGAAAGATTTTGTAGAAACTGCCGAGGTTGAAAAAACTGAAAGGATTATCCAAGAGGCCGAAGGTTCGCTTAAAGAATACCAAGACTTTGACGACGTGATGGATATTTTCCAAAAGATTACTGATAAAGTAATCCCCGCACCTTCTTTATTCCTTGAGTGGAATGTTTGGCGCGGTTTAGTCATGATTAATGACGCAGTGAGAATACAAGGGAACTTTCGTCTTGACCTTGACGGAATGCCACTCAGTGTAGCGCCCGGCAACAGGCCGGATATAGAAGCAGAATATGAGAATTTCAATCTTATAGTTGAAGTCACGATGTCCAGCGGACAAACGCAGTTTAACATGGAGGGAGAAAGCGTGCCTCGTCACTTCGGCAACGCTCAAAGAGATAGTGACATACCAGTTTATTGCATATTCGTCGCGCCATCTATCAGCAAGGGCGCATTAGCGCACTTCTTTAATCTGAATAAGAACCATACGGATTACTATGGCGGAAAAACGAGGATAGTTCCTATAACGATTGAGCAATTCGGCATCCTCTTGACAACTGGTAGGGATATGGGCTTGAATGACTCGAGCGCTTTGAAGTCGTTCCTTGATCGGATAATAGGCCACAATCAGACTGTTGTGGGAGAGAATGCTTGGTTTGAATATGTAAATGAAAGCATTCGCAGATGGGCAATATCCTAATGACTTTGCTAAATAGTCATCATGTACAAAATCATCACTAACAAAAAAATATAGTGCAATGATGCTCGAGGTAAATGCAACAAGTCGTAATTGCGTATTAACTTATGGTAAATGGATCAACGGCGAACAGTTAATAAGCATGCTCATTTATATAAGAACTAAAAACCATTATGTAGGTAGTTCGGTCCTTCTCACACCACGAAAAGAAACGTGGTAGCACTGAGTTTGCGGGTTTTTTTTGCCTTTTTATTTACATGTGTCTTAACTATTGCTAATAATGGAATGCCAAAACTCTTGGGTTGACTTTAAGAAGAAATAATCTGTGATTAAATTGTCTATTTCATCAACAGTATCGAATAGCGCTCTTTGTCTTTTGTTCCTAGCTCCTTCATCTGAAATATTTTCATCCACTTTCACTTGGTCCGTAATGAATTGCCGTAAGGAGATTAAGAAAATCCGCTTTTGTTCTGTTATCAGATAATCTTTGGTATAATATTGCTTTAAGCCTTCATACGTGTATAATGAATATTCTGCATAAGCGGGTATTCTCGCATACATGTGCCCGAAGTACGTCCCTCCATAACTCAAAGCGCCAAAAATGCTGTCGAGGTCATCATAGATTTTTATAAGAGCGCTTCTGCGTGCATTAGCCTCTCGTTGATTGTTCTTTCTTTTCAGGAAATAAGCATACAGCGTAAAATATTCATCCTGCCCCGCTTCGCTGCTAAAAGAGATTGTTTTTTTCTTGCCATCCGCATCTGTAATTTCCTGAAATATCCCGCTTTGGTAATACGAAATATCGGGCGGTTGTGGCAAGTCGCTATATAACGCCGGGAAATATTTTACGATCTCGTTAAACTCCTGTCTGCCGAACCTTATCGTATCGCGGTTTTCCGAGGTTATGACCACCGTGTTGCTCTTGGCAAAAAGTGTGGTGTCTGCTTCTTTGGAAAGGATTTGTTTGGATGAATCGTTGGCGGGCAGATCTTGCGGCTTGGTAGTCGGGGATTGGCAGGCAATAAGCAGGAAAGGCAAAAGATAAATAGGCAGTTTCATAAGCTGGCTCTGATTAAATCTAACCATTATTCTGCACAGGCAGTATGTATAGAAGGCATTGATGAACAACATAATCGGGATTTACCCATAATTGCAGATATTTATGCCAAGCATAGTTAATGACTGACTCCTTTCTCCGCGCCATACTCTGGAATTCACTTTTTCTTTGTGCCTTGTTGTACATCGACACCTACCTGGTACCGCGTGAAGAACGGCCGGAGCAGGTGATAAGCCAGCAAGTTTACCGCAATCGTTCAAGAAGGTCGAGCAATATCGAGCGCAGTTGGGTGATACATACCGACAGGCACACCTACGACGTAAGCAGCGAGCTCTATAGCGATGCCGATATAGGCGATACCCTTACCGTTCAGTACTCGAAGCTCCTCCATGCCATGCTGGCGATCGAAACAAACCACGAAGGCATAAGAACGAACTATCCCGAAGGCTATCTCTACCATATTTCGGCTTGCATATTCGTGCCGGCGCTCATGATCGCCATCCTCGTCATGCTGCCCATGGTAGCGCGCATCGATTACCAGCAGGGTAAGATCAACCTTACGATCTGCCTTGCCATCATGGCCCTCGGCCAGCTTATATTCTATTTCGATTTATTTTAGAAAGGCCGGCAGATTCCTGACCTTCGCACCTCGCCAAACATTTACCCATGACCCTTCGCCCCCTGACCTTTATGCTTTGCCTTTTCCTGGCTGCCTGCGGTTCCAACGATTCGTCTACGGTGCCCGCGCCAACCGACAGTACCCGCACTAAGGATGGCACAGCCACGGGCACGCAGCTTCAGGCAGATACGCTGCAGGCGCCGGCAAAGGCGAACGTACAACCGCTGCCGCTGAAACAAAGGCTGCTGGGCGCCTGGGGCAACGAAACATCCGGGAAGGCGCTCTTCGTCATCAGGCCTGCCAGCGTTTACTATGCCGACCACCATGCATCGTATAAATATTCGCTGGCTGGCAATACCATCACGATCTTTTATGCCGAGTTCACCTACAAAGGAGAAGTAAGCCTGGTGGGCGATACGCTGGTCATCGACGCCAGTCAGTACGGCCGTTCGAAATATTGGAGATTCAATAAATAATCAATATAATTTATCTTGATTAATCGTCTTGACGGACGGCTATATCTATTGCTGAAATGAGTAGCTCTTCAGGCTGGATAACCGTTTCGTACGATTGTAATGATGCGACAAAGCTGATCAATTCAACATCCATTCGTGGTTATATAACCATGATTTCCGGATTAAAACCTCAGTAAATAAATGCTATAAAATCATCTTAATAAGTGGGATAAAACCTTTTTCCCTAGGCAATTTGAGCTAATTTTATAAGCTTCATTTCATGGCCCAACAAGACGACGCAAATACCATTTTTCAGCTGGCCCTCGACCTGGTAAACGATACCGGCCAGCACATCTTCCTCACCGGCAAGGCCGGCACGGGCAAGACCACCTTTCTTCGTCACGTACGCGACCAAACGAAAAAGAACGCTGTCATCGTCGCGCCCACCGGCGTGGCCGCCATCAACGCCGGCGGCGTAACCATGCACTCTTTCTTTCAATTGCCCCGCGGCATGTTTTCGCCTGTGCCCATCAACCGCACCGAAATGATCGGCTATGCCGAAGTGATGGACAAGCACAGCCTCTTCAAGAATATCCATTTTACCGGCAACAAGCGCACCCTCCTCCAGGAGCTCGAGCTCCTCATCATCGATGAGGTGAGCATGATGCGCTGCGATATGCTGGACGCCATCGATACCATCCTCCGCCATTTCCGCAAAGCGCCCCACCTGCCCTTCGGCGGCGTGCAGGTACTTTATATCGGCGATCTTTTCCAGTTGCCACCCGTCGTCTCGGCCGAAGAATGGAGCCAGATGCAGCAGCATTACGAAAGCCCCTTCTTCTTCAGCGCCAAGGTGATGCTCGAAGCGCCGCCGCTCTATATCGAGCTGAAAAAGATCTACCGCCAGACCGACCAGGAATTTATCGGCGTCCTCAACCGCATTCGGAACAATGTCCTCACCCCTCAGGACTACACCTTTCTGAACCAGCACTACAAGCCCGATTTTACGTCGGCGCCCAAGGAACATTATATTACGATCACAACCCATAATAAAAAAGCGGATGCGATCAACTCCGGCGAGCTGGGCAAGCTCCCCGGCAAGCTTCATTCCTTCCAGGCCCAGGTGACCGACGATTTTTCAGACAAGGCTTTCCCTACCGATTACGATCTCCTCCTCAAGGAAGGCGCCCAGATCATGTTCATCAAGAACGATAGCAATCCGGAACGCCGCTATTACAACGGCAAGCTCGCCGTCATCAAAAAGATCATCAAGGACGAGATCATCGTTTCCTTTAACGAAGGCGGCGACGCCCTGACCCTCGAGCAAGAAACCTGGCAGAACCTGCGCTTTATTTATAATAAGGAAGACGACGACGTGGATGAGGAAGTGATCGGCTCCTTCACCCAATACCCGATCCGGCTGGCCTGGGCCATCACCGTTCACAAAAGCCAGGGCCTCACCTTCGACCGCGCCGTGATCGATGCCGGCTCCTCTTTTGCCGCCGGCCAAGTATATGTGGCGCTTAGCCGATGCAGCTCCACACGCGGCCTCGTGCTGAAATCGAAGATCTTTCCCGGTGCCGTCTCCACCGACAAACGCATTCTCGATTTTGCGCAAAAAGAGATCGAGGATCTCGAGCAGCTCAAGGCTATCCTCGAGAAAGAAAAATATTTTTACTGGTCCACAGCCCTCGTCAAGCTATTCGACTGGAACAAGATGATCACCGCCCTTTATCATTGGATGCAGATCATCCCCGAGAAAAAAGTTCCCGATGTGCAGGCCGCACTCGACCTGTCGCAATCGCTTCTGGTCAGAGCACGCGAGCAGTCGGCGGTGGCCCAAAAGTTCCAACGCCAGCTACAGCAGGTGCTGGCTCATACCCGCGAGACCGGCGATACCACTCTCCTGAAAGAGCGCATGACCAAGGCCGTTCAATTCTTTTCCAAAACTATTGTCGACGAGATCCTGGCCCCGCTGCAGGAACATATCAAATCGCTTCAATACACGGTGCGCATAACAAAATACAAGGAAGAGATCCGGCAATTGGAAGGCGCCGTTTGGACACAAGTACAACGTCTGCTCGAAGCAAAATATGGTGAGCTCCATTTTGGCGATCCCCAGCAGTATAGTCAGCTGGCTCCGGGTATGCAGGATAAGCGCAAGCCGGCAACCAAGGAACCGAAGGGCGCCAGTCAGCAGACCACTTACGATCTGTTCATGGAAGGAAAGACGATAGAGGAGATTGCAAAACTGCGGAGCATGGCCACGAGTACCATCGAAGGTCACCTCGCGCCGATGGTTCGCACCGGCCAACTAAAAGCTGAAAGCCTGGTAGCCCCCAAAAAATTGGAGACGATCTTAAAGATGATCGATGAGGTGGGCAATGAACGAATGGGCCTGATCAAATCCCGCCTGGGCGACGACTTCAGTTTTTATGAGATCCGCGTTGCCATGAACCATCATAGCTATTCCAACCAAAAAGCCGTCGAAGGCTGATCACCTACCCATATACACCAGCAGGATCTGAACATCGCTGGGATTGATACCGGAAATGCGGCTTGCCTGCCCCAGGGTTCTTGGCCGCACGCGCCCTAATTTCTCACGGGCTTCCGAACCAAGAGATATAATTCTTTGATAATCAAATGTTTCTGGAATTTCCAAGTCTTCCATCTGCCGCATTTTAGCGACCAGTTCTTTTTCCTTGTCGATATATACTTGATACTTCAGTTGGATTTCTGCTTGTTCGACCGCTTCGGAATCTACACCCGAAAAAATAGCTTCGATCGACGGTATTGCAGTTGCCATATCTTTCAATGAAGCATTCGGACGAAGGATGATTTTATCCAGCTTTTGCTTCTCCGTGATCGGCGCGCTATCAATGCTCGCAAAATATGGGTTGACCTCTTCCGGAAGGAGAACGGTTTTCCTGATAGCTTGCCTTACTCCTTCAATCGCTGCTTCTTTCTCACGTACACGCTCCATTCTTTCCTGCGAGGCAAGTCCCATGCGATAGCTTAATTCCGTCAGGCGCAGGTCGGCATTATCCTGCCTGAGCAGGGTGCGAAACTCTGCCCGTGAAGTGAACATGCGGTAAGGTTCCTGTGTCCCTTTGCTGATAAGGTCATCGATGAGCACACCAATATAGGCCTCACTCCTTTTCAGGATGAAGGGCTTGTCACCATTTATTTTAAGGTGGGCGTTGATACCGGCCATCAGTCCCTGGCAGGCAGCTTCTTCATATCCGGTCGTTCCATTTATCTGCCCGGCAAAAAACAGGTTTTCGATCTGCTTTGTTTCGAGGCTATAATTCAATTGGGTTGGTGGGAAAAAATCGTATTCGATGGCATAACCGGGACGAAAGAGCTTTACGTTTTCAAAGCCGGGCACCTTGCGCAATGCTTGCACCTGCACTTCCTCGGGCAAAGAGGTAGAGAATCCATTTACATAGATCTCCACAGTGTTCCATCCTTCGGGCTCAACAAAAAGCTGGTGCCGGTCGCGCTCGGCAAAGCGGTTGATCTTATCCTCGATACTGGGGCAATACCGTGGGCCTGTGCCTTCAATCTGGCCGGTAAACATGGGGCTTCGGTCAAAGCCGGTCTTTAATATATCGTGAACCTCGTTGCTGGTATAGGTGATCCAGCAGCTTCTTTGGGTCTTGGGTTTTTGGGTAGGCAGATAAGAAAAGCCAAACACTTCCTCATCACCCTTTTGCTCTTCCATCTTCGAATAGTCCAGGGAGCGGCCATCCACCCTGGGCGGTGTTCCGGTTTTCAGCCGGTCGCTTTGAAAGCTGAGGCTAACCAGTTGTTCCGTCAGTCCTTGTGCGGCACGCTCGGCCACGCGGCCACCGCCGAAACGCTTCTCTCCTATATGTATAACCCCATTGAGAAAGGTTCCATTGGTAAGAACTACGGACTTTGAACGGATCTGATGTCCCAGCCCTGTTACCACTCCTGTTGCTTTACCGTTTTCAATGATGAGCGACTGCACCATGTCCTGATAGAAGTCCACATTGGGCGTTGCTTCCAGCATCTCCCGCCACTTTTGGGCAAAGAGCATACGGTCGTTCTGGGTACGCGGGCTCCACATGGCGGGTCCTTTTGAACGGTTGAGCATGCGGAACTGGATCATTGATTCATCGGATACGATTCCAGAATATCCGCCCAATGCATCTATTTCACGTACTATCTGGCCTTTGGCAATTCCACCCATAGCCGGGTTGCAGCTCATCTGGGCAATAGTTTGCATGTTCATCGTCACCAGTAAAACTTTCGATCCCATGTTGGCAGCCGCAGCGGCCGCTTCACATCCTGCATGACCGGCCCCTACTACAATCACATCATACTCTTGAAACATGCCGCAAAATTACCAGAATGTTCCACGGGAAACATGTTAAACTAGGGCGTTCCACGTGGAACAAAATACTTGTTGAGGTAGATTTCTTCCTTGTTCCGCATCAGAAGAGCCTGCTCTTTTGTTTTGTCTTTATAACCGGATAGGTGAAGCAGCCCGTGAAAAATAACCCGATGCAACTCGCGGTTAAAAGAGCTTTTGTAGAGGCCGGCATTCTCGCGGACACGTTCAACACTAATGTAGATATCGGAAACCAGAGGTTCGCCGGGAGGATTGAAGGGAAACGTGATAATGTCCGTAAGGGTATCGTGCTGCAAATAAGACTGATTCAGTTGGAGGAGGTATTCATCCGAGCAGAAAATGTAGTTTATCTGCTTCACCTTCTGCTTTTCCAGACGGGCCAGCTTGAGCAAAAAGGCCTTTAGCTCGGTACGGGCCGAAAGATTGAAGGAACGATATTGATAATGAAACTGGATTGCAGCTGTACCTGTGCTCATATTTCAAAATTCGTAAACAGGATAGAAATCATTGCGATAGATTTGGCCTTTGAACACATTATGAGGTTGTCCGATCTAAAATCAGGTGAAAGAGGCGTGATCGTCAGCTTCCAGAGCACCGACCTGGAACTTAAGCTGATGGAAATGGGTTGTATACCCGGCGAGGAAGTGGTAGTAGAACAGATAGCGCCGCTCGGCGACCCGATCTCGATACGCATAGCCGGCTATTCCCTTAGCCTTCGTAAAAGCGAGGCCAATCAAATCATCGTCGAGAAGTAATGGCTGCCAGTCAAGCTATATCCGTCGGTCTCTATTTCGGGTCATTCAACCCTATCCACGTCGGCCACCTTATCATCGCCAACCATATCCTAAACGAGTCCGACCTTAAAAAAATATGGTTCGTGGTCTCTCCGCAAAATCCATTTAAGGAATCGGCTTCCCTCCTGAATGAATACGACCGGCTTCACCTGGTACAGAAAGCCGTTGAGAACGACCCCCGCCTGAAGGCCAGCGATATTGAATTCTCCCTGCCCAAGCCATCTTACACTGCTCATACCCTCACTTACCTGCGCGAGAAATATCCTTCCTATAATTTTTCCATCATCATGGGTAGCGACAGTTTTCAAAACCTGGGTAAATGGAAGAATGCCGAGACCATTATTAGTCAATACCCCATTATCATTTATGAGCGGCCTGGCTTCGCCATCATCAAGGATTTCGGTGCCCGCATCAGGATTATGAAGGCTCCCCTGCTGGAAATCTCTGCAACCCATATTCGCAATTTGATAAAGGAAGGAAAGTCGATAAAGTACCTGGTGCCGCCTTCTGTTGAAGAGGAAATCGCAGCCAGTGGTTTTTTCAAGAAGCTCAAAAAAGAAAGCCCAACAGGAGACAAGCCGCCACAATAACGGGCGAAGGAATCCGTGTAAACCGCAGCAAAAGAAAAGTAGCGACTATCACAACCACATTAATAAGGCTAAGCATCTTCACCTCCACTAGGGAAATATCCTGAAGGATGTAAAGCGTTGACGCGATCATAATCCCTACTACCGCTGCATTAATCCCCTCGAGCGAGCGATAAACCACCGCATATTTTTTGAGGTTATTCCAGATCGGAAAGAAGAAAAGCACCAGCAGGGCGCTAGGCAGGAATATCCCAATAGAACCGATAATGCAGCCGAGCACCTGCATCTGCGGCCCCTCGTCCTTAAGCGCCATCCCTCCTGTAAATGAAGCAATGGAGAATACGGGACCGGGCATAGCGCGAACAATACCCATCCCTGTGGTCATGTCATCCTTTTCGATCTCGATAAACTTGTGCGCTGACTGTGGCCTCTTCTCCCGGATGTTTTGTGGCCGCACGGAAAATTGCTCATACATCATCGGCATGAGCACTTGTCCCCCACCGAATACGAGGCTGCCCATGCGGTACGTATTTTCAAAAAGATTGATCGGCTTGCGGTCAGGCCAGTCGTTCTTTCGGGCCACTTCACTTACGATACCGGCCAGAATAAAGATGATCGCGAACAGCCAGATATTCCACCATTTGATCTTGCTCGGTTTAGTTTCCACCTGCGGAATACGTTTGTGGCTAAGGTTCGTAGCGATCCCTCCCAGTACGATCAGCAGGGGAAAGATCCACGGCGTACGGAAAAAAAGATAGGTGGCGGCCACGCAAAAAAGCATGATGATCCAGGTAATAGTATTACGTACCGAAATGCTAAAGGCCATTACGGAAGCGTAAGCGAGAAAGCCTACAGCCATGGATGGAACAAATATGAAAATATTTTTATGTAAAGATGCTTGATCTACATATTTTAAGAGAAAAGAGAAGAGACCCATGAGGATGCACGCAGGAGCGATCCAAATCAGCAGCGTGAGAATAGCAAGAGGAATTCCACCTCGCTTATAGCCGATAAGCGTAACCGTTTGCGTGGAAGATGCTCCCGGCAGCAGGTTGCAAAACCCATTATATTCCAGGAGCTCTTCCTTGGTTACATAAGGTGTTTTCATCACAAAGATCTTCATCATCATAGCCACGTGGGCCTGGGGGCCGCCAAACGCCGTAATGCTGTAGAGGAAAACATTTTTCAGAAACGGTATGTGGCGAAGCATCATAGCAGGATAAATTTAGAAAAATCATTCTAGCTGAAAATGAGTTTGTTCCAAACGGCTGCACGCCAGCGATAAGATTAGGTTAAGTCCCGCGTTATCCGGTGAATTGGCTACATTTATTTTACATCAAACCACTGCCGTGAAAAAGTTTTTTCTCTTGGCCATCAGCCTTGGCTGCCTGCTTACAGCCCAATCGCAGACACCGTCAACCGATGCTTACATCGAAAGATCGGTCAATGCCATGGAAGCGAAATGCATCAGCTGGCGCCGCGACCTTCATCAGCACCCCGAGCTCAGTAACCGTGAAACCCGCACGGCCAAAATTATTGCCGATCATTTGCGTTCGCTTGGTATAGAGGTGCAGGAAGGCGTGGCTCACACCGGTGTCGTCGGCATACTGCGTGGCGGCAAACCCGGGCCGGTCGTGGGTTTGCGGGCGGACATGGACGGCCTGCCGGTGACCGAGCGTACGAATCTCCCCTTCGCATCAAAGGTCCGGTCGACATTTAACGGTCAGGAAGTCGGGGTGATGCATGCTTGCGGACATGATACGCATGTGGCGATGCTGATGAGCGTTGCCGAAATACTGAGCGGCATGAAAAAAGACCTGGCCGGAACGGTGAAATTCATCTTCCAGCCTGCGGAAGAAGGACCGCCGCAAGGTGAGGAAGGCGGCGCACCGTTGATGGTTAAGGAAAAAGTGCTCGAGCAACCGAAGGTCGATGTGGTTTTTGGATTGCACATAAATGCGCAAACGCCGGTAGGTCAGATCCGCTACCGCGAGCGCGGCATGATGGCCGCCTCCGACTGGTTTTCCATTACCATTCACGGCAAGCAGTCGCATGGCGCCCAACCCTGGCTGGGCATCGACCCGGTAGTTGTCGGCACGCAGATCATCGAAGGCTTGCAAACGATCGTGAGCCGCCAAAGCGAATTGACCAAAGATGCCGTCGTTATCTCGACCACCATATTCAAAGCCGGCGTCCGTGAAAACATAATTCCCGAAGAGGTAACGTTGTCGGGCACCATCAGAACCCTGGACACGGCCATGCAAAAAGATGTGTGGATGCGCATTCGCCGTACCGCCACTAACATTGCCGAAGCCTCGGGCGCAACGGCCGATGTGATCATCACGCCAAAAACCCTCGTCACCTATAATGACCCGGCACTTACAGCCAGGATGATTCCCTCACTCAACAAAGCGACAAACAACAATGCTATAGTAATGGATGCCCAGACCGGCGCGGAGGATTTTTCATTTTTTGCAGCAAAGGTCCCCTCCCTCTTTTTTTATGTTGGTGGGATGACGCCGGGCACCGATCCCAGGCAAACAGCCGCGCACCATACCCCGGATTTCTTTGTGGATGAAAACGGCATGAAGACGGGCATCAAAGCCTTTTGTTATTTAGTGCTGGATTATATGAAGATGCCGGCGGGTAAAAAAACGATCCGTAATGAGGAAAAAATCTTCTGATGCTTATTTCAATAGCTGGTAAACGAGGAAGCTCATAAGGTAGGCGATGCCGGTCATGTAAACGAGCTGGATCATAGGCCATTTCCAGGAGCGTGTTTCACGACGCACAACAGCGAGTGTGCTCATACATTGCATGGCAAAAAGGTAGAAGATCATGAGGGATATACCGGTTGCCTGTGTGAAAAGCTTCGTGCCGTCTTCGCGTTTGGCCGCCTTCAGCTTGTCGTGCAGCAGCACACCTTCATCGTTATCGCCCACGCTGTACAAGGTGGCCATCGTTCCTACAAACACTTCACGCGCCGCGAAAGAAGTAACCAGGGCAATGCCGATACGCCAGTCGTAGCCTAGAGGCCGTATGGCAGGCTCGATGGATTTGCCGAGGATGCCGGCATACGAATTTTCAAGACGGGCGGCCTTATATTCTATTTCTATTGTGGGATCCGGCGCCGGGTGCGCAGCCTTGGCCGCCGCGTAATTTTTTTCTGCCTGCTCCATCCGCGAGGAAGGACCGTAAGAACTCAAAGCCCACAGGATAAGGCTGATGATCATGATAACCTTGCCGGCATCTGTAACGAAGATGCGCGCCTTGTTCACCATGGTCTGCCCGACATTCTTAAGCCGCGGTGCGCGGTATGTAGGCAGCTCGAGGATAAAAAAGCTTTTTTCCTTGATCCTTATAAACCATTTTGCGACGAAGGAAACCAGCAATCCCATGACCAGACCTAACAGGTAAAGACCCATCATCACCAAGCCCTGTATGTTTAAAAAACCAAGAACATAGGTGTTGGGTATCACCAGGCTAATGAGGATCGTAAAAACCGGGAGCCGTGCCGAACAGCTCATGAGCGGGGTGATGAGAATGGTCAGCAGCCGCTCTTTCCTGTTTTCAATATTCCGTGTGCTCATGATGGCCGGAACGGCACAGGCAAAACCGCTGATAAGGGGCATAACGCTTTTCCCATTCAGGCCTACGCTGCGCATGAGCCGGTCTGTCAGGAAGCTGATGCGGGCCATGTAGCCCGTGTCCTCAAGCAGGGTTATCAACCCGAAAAGGATCATGATCTGTGGAACAAATATGACGATGCCGCTCAGGCCGGCAACAAAACCGTTGATTATAAGATCGCTCCACCAGGCTTCGGGCAGGGTCGAGGATAGCCAGCCGCTGGTGGCGGAAAAGCTCATCTCGATCCAGGTCATCGGGTACTGCGCCAGCCAGAAAACACTTTGGAACAGGATGAAAAGCACGGCCATCAGGATGAGGTAACCCCAGCGCCTATGCAGAAGCACGTTATCGAGCTTGTCGGTAAGTATGGTCTGCTGCAGCGGGTCGGGTTCGGAGACCGCTACCTGCATGATATGTTTGATGCGGCTGTAGCGCTGGAGGATTTCCGTAGCCTGCGTTTTGGTCGGGTTAAATTCGTGGCGGCGTTCTATAGCCTCGATTGATTCCTGCAGTTGCGGGCTCAGGTCGAACTCCTCATGGTTGATAAGGTAGTGGATGGCCGAGTAGTCGCTGGCTTCTGGAATAAGCTGTTTCAGTTCGTCGATCGGCCCCTGCGCCAGCTCGCGGTTTTCGATAAAGTCGCGCGGCGGAATTTTGTACAGGTTGGCAACCGTCTGTTCGATCGCCTTTTTGAGGGGCTGCATACCCTTGCCTTTGCGAGGATTGACCGATATGACGGGCACGCCGAGCATGCGCTCGAGTTCCGAATGGTCGATCTGGATTCCTTTTTTCTTGGCCAGGTCTTCCATGGTCAGGACCACCACGACCGGCTTTTTCAGGTCGAGCAACTGGGAGCAAAAGAGCAGATTACGTTTCAAGTTGCTCGCATCCACCACGATCAGGTAAAGGTCGGCCCGGATATCCCGGTCCTGGTTCAGGAGCACACGGTAGCTTACCCACTCGTCGAGGCGCTTGGGATAAAGGCTATAGGTGCCGGGCAGGTCGATGATGTTCCCGGTGATCGTATCGGAGATCGGCGTTGTCCCCGTCTTTTTATCAACGGTGACGCCGGGAAAGTTCCCCACCTTTTGATTCAATCCTGTAAGCGCATTGAAAAGCGAGGTTTTCCCGCTATTCGGGTTCCCGACCAGGGCGATATGTATGATACTTTTGGCCACTGTAGCGCGCAAAGGTAACTTGCCTCTGCTGCCCGCACTTACGAGATCGGAAGTTTTAGCAGAACCTTAGAGCAAAACGGATTAATACGGGAAATAGGCAGGTTAAAAAAACTAATTTTTCCTCTGTTTAACTGGCGCAATAAATAATTTTGTCTTCCTTTCTATCCGAAAAAATATATTGTGAATAAATACCATTTTCTGTTTGCCCTGGTTCTGGTCGGGACTGGCGCCATCGGCCAAAAGCTGAATAAAGAGGACAAGCTATTGCTTGCCCGGCTGCAGCAGCATATCCATTATCTGGCCGATGACCAGCTCGAGGGTCGCCGCACTGGTACCAAAGGCGAGAAGATGGCTGCGCATTATATCAGCGACGAATTTCAAAAGATCGGCCTGAGCCCCCGGGGCAGCCAGCAGTACGAGCAGCCCTTTGATATCTATGAGGGCAAGCAGATCAACGAGGCTACCGCCCTTTCGATCGACGGTAAGCAGCTGGCGGTTAACAAAGAGTTTTTTCCCCTCCCCTTCAGTCCTAATATTAGCATTGAAGCCCTGCCTTCGATGGCCTTGCAGGAGCCGGGCATGCCCTGGTTCTTCAACCTGAAGGATTTGCTTGAAGAGAATGTACACAATCCGCACTTCGATATTACCGAAGCCATCATCGCTTCCACGCGTCAGGTTGCGCGAAGGGGCGGAACGGCCGTATTTATTTACAATACCTCCAAGATGCCCGACGGGCTTGCGTTTGATGGCAAAGACCGTTCGCCCCAAGTGCCTATACCCGTCGTATACCTGAGTTCCGATGCGATGAAGAAATGTCTTTATGATGAATCGGCTACGGTCGACATGAAGCTGAAGGTGGATATCGGCGACCGCAAACGAACCGGCGAGAACATAGCGGGCTATATCGACAACGGTGCGGCTTCCACGATCATACTCGGCGCCCACTTCGATCACCTGGGTTATGGCGAGGACGGTAACTCGCGCGAGGTTGAAAAAAAGGGACAGATACATAATGGCGCCGACGATAATGCCAGCGGTACCGCCGCGCTGATCGAGCTGGCCCGCCTGCTGAAGGAGTCGAAGTATAAAAATAACAACTACCTGTTCCTTGCCTTTTCCGGCGAAGAACTGGGCCTTTACGGTTCGAAATATTTTACCGAGCACCCGACCATAGACCTGCATACGGCCAACTTCATGATCAATATGGACATGGTCGGTCGCCTGAGCGATTCGACGCACGTGCTTACAGTCGGCGGTTATGGCACTTCTCCTTCCTGGGGGGAGCTGTATCGTCTCTCCGGCAAGAAAAGGCTTTATAACCAGAACCTGGTTTTTCGCTTCGACTCCAGCGGCACCGGCCCGAGCGATCATACCTCGTTTTATCTGAAGGATATACCGGTACTCTTTTATTTTACCGGCCTCCACCCCGATTACCACAAGCCGACCGATGATTTCGATAAGATCAATTACCAGGGCGAGCTTTATGTAGTGCGCCATATCCTGAGCCTGATCGAGGCTGAGGACAAGCTGAAAACACGGCTGGTCTTCACGAAGACCCGCGAGGCGCAAACCTCCACGTCGGCCCGCTTCAGCGTGACGATGGGCATCATGCCGGATTATACGTTTGCCGGTACGGGCGTGCGGGTGGATGGGGTGAGCGACAACCGGCCGGCGCAAAAGGCCGGGATCAAGACCGGCGACGTGATCCTGTCGCTGGGCGAGTACAAAACCAATTCGCTTGAAAATTATATGCAGGCCCTCGGTCGCTTTAAAAAGGGCGAAAAAACGACCGTGCTGTACAACCGGGGCGGGCAGACATTTTCTGCTACCGTAGAGTTTTAGTAAATTACTTCAAAGCTATCGTTATGAAACTCGTATTAGACACCAAAGACTTGACGGATGGCTTTTTTGAAGAGACCAAGTTGCTGGGCATAATGGCTCCGGTGAAAGACTATCAGTTTTGCTGGCAGCTGAACAACCTGCTGGGCATAGATTTCCGGATCAACAACGAGCTGGAGATACAGTTGAAGAAGAAGGAGCGGAATTATTTCTTTGCCGTGTACGAATACAGCGAGCCCTCTACCTGTCTGCGGCATTATTTATATAATAACCAGTACGATGGCGAGTACCTGCTGCCGGAGTTCAAGCACCTGGATTTTTTATGGCTACTGAAGGACGACTATGTATCCGAGCAGGCATTGCAGCAGCTGGTGCAGTCGATCCGTACGGTGGGCGGCGTGCAGCTGGTGGTTGAGCTGACCAACGAAAAGATCAAGAACAAGGAGCACCTTGTGTTTTAGCACTGATTAACTTACTGAAGCAGATATCATGAACTGGACAGAAACCGACAATACGCTTTACCGCAAATTTGAATTTGCCGACTTTAGCGAAGCCTTTGCCTTTATGACACGCGTGGCGCTGGCTGCGGAAAAGATGGACCATCATCCTAAGTGGACCAATGTTTGGAACACGGTGGAGGTGTGGCTCAACACGCACGATGCCGGCAACACGGTTACGGAAAAGGACCGGAAGCTGGCGGCTAAGATCGACGCGCTCGTTTAATGCAGAGGCACAATTATACATTTACCGTCTCGCCATAATCATTCAATCATACAAGTCTTACTTCTTGTCTGACGCATTAGGATATTAACCTGCTGACCGGCCTATATAATATAGCGTCAAGGACAAGCTTGATCTTTTTAATGATCTGCCGTTCACTCCTATACGGCCCGCGTACCTGGTTACCGGACGAGCATAGCTGAAGTGAACGTAATCTTCACTATAACAGCTGCTATTATCAAAGTCCACGCGCTTTAGAGCAACGGCACTTTTGCATTTATTCACTTAACTATTTCAAAGAACTTATTTGAACCATGGGGCAACTTATCGATGTTTTGCTGGAACAAAGTTGGGCACAGCCAAAAAGGATAACAAGAGAAGAAACACAAAATTTGATGAGATTTTTCCTGTAAAAAAACTGGTTAAATCTCATTTTATTTATTTGGCGCTGGACTAGGTTTGCATCAGGATTGGAGCGAATAGCAACGCAGTCAAAAGCTAAATTGATTTATATATAAATAGGCAGCGATGTAGAAGCCGAGCGGATTGTGTTTAAAGAGGTCTTTGACAAGATGGGCGCATGAGCGTATTTATTGACAGTATTCGGGCGGTCGGTAACTACTATCGTCCGATGCGATTCGGCAAATGTGTATGGCTTACTATTGCCGGTTTCTGAAAATCTTGTATGCTGTTGTTACCTGGAGGCAACATATAAGGAGATCAGAATTTAGGCATCGCAAGATGCACAATAGATGATCGGTAAAGCAATGAATAAGTGTTGAAGTTTAGCAGGCGTGCGTTTCTGTAATCGGGCAGTTACCAGATACGCAATGCTTCTAATACCAATGAGGACGATTGATGCGCGAGCCCGCAATGTGAACAGCTTCGTCAAGGGCACGCGTAAGTGGGTGATGAAAGATTCGGAGTTTGTCTTAATATCCGAAAGTTGATGCTATTAATATTTAGCAAGCGACTGAATATTAATGACGCTGGTTCCTGTGCCTTTGATCGCATTTGCAACAAAAGCAGGCATTAAGGCTGCACCTGTATCAGCTTATCGCCGGCTTCCGTTATCCTGCCGATCGGTGTGGTGAATGCGTCCAGACCTGCAGCGGTAAGAATGGCCCTGACCTCATCGACGGCGGTAGGTGCAACGGCTATGAGCAGTCCGCCATTGGTTTGCGGATCGGGAAGGAGGTTGAAAGCTTCCATCACGTTCACGCCTTTTTCAAACTTTACCTGGCTGCTATAGCTATTCCAGTTGCGGAAGGTGGCGTCGGGAATAGTGCGCTCTTTCAGGTAAACATCTACACCCTCGATCCGGGGCACGGCGGAGTAGTCGAGCTGGGCGCCAGTACCGCTACCCTGCGCCATTTCGACGAGGTGGCCCAGAAGTCCGAAACCTGTGACGTCCGTAAGTGCATGTACGCCTGAGATCCGGCCCAGTTGGGCACCGATGCTGTTAAGTGTAGTGAGTTGACCCAGCAGGGGTGCATAGTGCCCGGCCTGCAATACGCCACGCTTGAGGGCTGTAGCCAACAGGCCTACGCCGATCGGCTTGGTCAGGAAGAGCACATCACCGGGTTGGGCCGTGTTGTTCTTCTTCAGCTCTTTGACAGGAACGATACCGGTAACGGCAAGGCCAAAGATCGGATCGGCCGAGTCGATGGTGTGGCCGCCAGCCATGGGTATGTTCGCTTGGCGGCAGATGGCGCGACCGCCGTCGAGCACTCTTTGGGCTACTTCTACCGGCAGCTTGTCGATCGGCCAGCCAAGGATGGCCACCGCCATAATCGGCGTGCCGCCCATGGCATATACATCGCTGATGGCGTTGGCGGCTGCAATGCAACCAAAATCGAAAGGGTCGTCGACGATGGGCATGAAAAAATCAGTGGTGGAAATGAGGGCGGTCTCTGCGTTGAGCTGGTAGACTGCGGCATCATCGCTGCTTTCATGACCAACCAGCAGGTTGGGTGATTGAAAGGCTTGGTCGGTCTTGAGGATTTGCTGGAGTACGGAGGGGGCGATCTTGCAACCACAGCCGCCACCTTTGGAAAATTGCGTAAGTCTGATTTCTTCCTGCATGGGCTCAAAGGTAAGGAGGATGCGGGCGTTGTATTACACGGGTGAAGTACGTT
>Ga0247771_1000195_pt1 | contig 22098 bp, 24 predicted proteins | sample UWRJL197509C6_FD_179948 | JGI IMG/M metagenome (GOLD analysis project Ga0247771, IMG submission 179948) | Plant litter microbial communities from Arlington Agricultural Research Station in Wisconsin, United States - UWRJ-L197-509C-6 | ecosystem: Environmental > Terrestrial > Plant litter >... | reverse complement strand
CGTGCCGTCGCGCCACGTCTCGGTGATGGTCAGGCCCTGCACGCGGTCGGCCATGGCCTGGTAGCGCGCCGCCTTCTCCTGGATGCCGGTCTCCCACTGCGAGAGCATCCGCTCCGAACCGCCGACGTCGTCGGGCACGGCCTCGTTCCTCCCCCTGGTGGACAACCTCCCGCACAGGATGACGCACCGCGGAACCGGCTGGTTCCGGTACCCGGACAAATGGGCCGAACGGGGGAGAGCACGACGAAGCCCGTCCACTCCGGGGGAGTGGACGGGCTTCGGGAGCACGGGTCAGTTGACGCCGAGCAGGTCCACCACGAAGATCAGCGTCTCGCCCGGCTTGATCGCCGCGCCCGCGCCGCGGTCGCCGTAGGCGAGGTGCGGCGGGATGACGAGCTGACGACGGCCGCCGACCTTCATGCCCGCGACGCCCTTGTCCCAGCCCGCGATGACGCGGCCGCCGCCGAGGGGAAAGCGGAACGGGTCGTTGCGGCTCCACGAGGAGTCGAACTCCTCGCCGGTCGCGAACGAGACACCGACGTAGTGCACGGTGACGGCCTGGCCCGGCGTGGCCTCGGGCCCGTCGCCGACCGTGAGGTCGTTGATGACCAGGTCGGCGGGCGGCGGGCCCTCGACCAGGTCGACTTCGGGCTTCTGGATGGCCATGCGAGTCCTCCTCGGTTCGGAACAGGTCTGCCGGCGAGTCAATCACGTCGCATCCGACGCTGCCGAATGGCCTACGTCTAGTGGAGCTTGTGGCGGCAGTAGTCGGTCTGTTGCTCTGTGTGCACCCCGAAACGGGTCGACAACCCCAAGGAGATGATCATGGCGGAAACCCTGCACCGCCTCCGGTCGTGGCTTGGCGCGCTCGTGGTGGCGATGCTGCTCCCACTGGCGGGCTTCAGCGTGGCCTCCGCGGCTCCCGCGCCCCCTTCCACCGACGGTGAGGTCGGCGCCCAGATCGTGGGTGGCACCCGCGCCAGCACCAGCACCTACCCGTGGGTGGTCTACCTGGCCACCAGCAGCGGCTTCCAGTACTGCGGCGGCACCCTGGTGGCGGCCAACAAGGTCGTCACGGCCGCGCACTGCACGGTCGGCGACTCGGCGTCCGCGGTGCGCGTCGTCGCGGGCCGCGACGACAAGAACTCCACGGCGGGCGTCGTCGCGCGCGTCACGAAGATCTGGATCCACCCGAGCTACCGGGACGCGACCCAGGGCAACGACGTCTCGGTGCTGACCCTGGACCGCAACCTGACCCAGGCCCGGCTGCCGATCGCGACCGCGTCCGACACCGCCCTGTACACGGCGGGCACGTCCAGCACGATCCTCGGCTGGGGCACCACGTCCTCCGGCGGGTCGGCCTCGCGCTACCTGCTCAAGGCCACCGTGCCGCTGACCAGCAACGCGACCTGCTCCTCCGCGTACGGCTCGGACTTCAAGTCCGCGCACATGGTGTGCGCCGGCTACCCGCAGGGCGGCACGGACACCTGCCAGGGCGACTCGGGCGGCCCGCTCGTCGCCGGCGGCAAGCTGATCGGCATCACCTCGTGGGGCGAGGGCTGCGCGGACGCCGGCTTCCCCGGCGTCTACACCAGGGTCTCGAACTTCGCGACGCTGATCACGCAGCAGATCAACTCCTAGTCACAGCACAGGAAGTGCCGGGGGACCCACGGGTCTCCCGGCACTTTCGCTTTCCTTGCAACGCGATCGGCCCCTGCCACCGTCCTCGGTCCATGAAGCGAACGGGAATGGTGTTGGCGGGGATCGTGGTCGTGGGTGTGTGCGCGGCGTCCGCGCCCGCCCTGCTGGACAGGGGGCCGTTCCCGGTGCCGCCGTCGGCGTCGAGCGGGCCGGTGGACCTGGTGGCGTACGACTCGTGCGACCAGGTGCTGTCGAAGTTCAAGGACACCGAACGGCAGCACCTGGCCGAGTACGGCGGCACCCGGCTCGGTGGCGGGTACAGCGTCGACGGTGGCGTGGTGATGGAATCGGAGGCGGGCTCGGTCGCCGCCGACTCGCGGAAGGCGGCCCCGGCGCCGCCGCAGGCGGGCACGCCGAACCACTCGACCACGAACACGCAGGAGGCCGGGGTCGACGAGCCCGACCTGGTCAAGACCGACGGCAAGCGGATCGTCACCGTCGTCGACGGCTCCCTGCGGGTCGTGGACGTGGCCTCCCGCAAGCAGACCGGCTCGGTCGCGCTGCCCGGCGCGTACACGGCGCAGCTGATGCTCAGCGGTGACCGCGCGCTGGTCGTCACGTCGTCGCTCGCGGGCCTGGAGCGGGGGAAGGTCCCCTACGACTACGCCCCGCCGATGGACGCGAGCCTGGTGCTGGTCGACCTCTCCGGCGCCCCGAAGGTCCTCGGCACGCTCGCGGTCGGCGGCTCCTACGTCGACGCCCGCCAGATCGGCGGCGTGGCGCGGGTCGTCGTGAGCTCCACGCCCCGGCTGTCCTACGTCTACCCCGGCAACGGCCGCACCGTCGAGGGCGCGGAGCGGGACAACGCGAAGATGCTGGAGGACACACCGATCTCGTCGTGGCTCCCGCACTACTCGCTGACCACGCCCACCTCCACCAGCGACGGCACGCTCGTCGACTGCTCGCGGGTCAGCTTCCCCCAGCAGCCCACGGACTCCTCGCTGCTGACCGTCCTGACCCTCGACCTCGCCGCAGCGCTCGGCACGGGCGACCCGGTGTCCATCGTCGCGTCGGGCGACCTGGTCTACGGCTCGGAGGCGAACCTCTACGTGGCCGACCAGCGCCAGGTGTTCACCCCCGACGCGAAGGTCGCCCCGGAGCCGACGACGGCGATCCACCAGTTCGACATCTCCCAGCCCGGCCCGCCGAAGCACGTCGCCTCCGGTGTCGTGGACGGCACGCCGCTCAACAAGTACTCGTTCTCCGAGTACGCGGGGCACCTGCGCGTCGCCACGACCAACGCCTTCGGCCCGACCTCGCAGAGCTCCGTCACGGTCCTGGAGCGCAAGGGCGACACCTTCGTGCGGACCGGCAAGGTCGGCGGACTCGGCGTGGGGGAACGGATCCACAGCGTCCGCTTCCTCGGCGCGGTCGGCTACGTCGTCACGTTCCGGCAGACCGACCCGCTCTACACCCTCGACCTGGCCGACCCGGCGAAGCCGAGGGTCGTGGGCGAGCTGAAGATCAACGGGTACTCCGCGTACCTGCACCCGGCAGGCGACGGCAGGCTGATCGGCGTCGGCCAGGACGCCACCGACAAGGGCCGCGTCACCGGCACGCAGGTGTCGCTGTTCGACGTCCGCGACCCCGCGAAGCCGCAACGCCTTGCGCAGTACCACCTTCCGGGCGCGAACTCCGAGGCCGAGTACGACCCGCACGCCTTCCTGTACTGGCAGCCGACCGGCCTGCTGGTGCTGCCGGTCACCGGCCAGAACGGCGACGACGGCGGCTCGCTGGTCCTCTCCCTGTCCGACAAGGGTTTCAGCGAACTCGGCACGGTGAGGCACCCGTCCGGCACCTTGCGCCGCGCGCTGGTGATCGGCGACGACCTGTGGACCGTGTCCGACGCGGGCGTGATGGCGACCAGCGGCGACCGCGCGACTCAGCTGGCCTGGGTGCCGTTCGGGTAGGGCTGGTACGCGGGGTACTTCGGGGCCTGGCCGGTGATGAGGCGGTGCGCGAGGACCGTGCCGCCCGCCATCGCCGCGGGCATGACCACGATGGCCGCCAACGGGATCAGGCACAGCAGGTACGAAGGAACGGAGAACCCGAGCGTCACGGCCCGCTTGCTCCGCAGCGCCGCGCGGCGCTCCTTGAGGGTCTTGCCGCGCCGGGTGAACGGGATGCCGGTCAGCTCGATGCCGAGCAGCCACCCGTTGACGCACACGGCGATGACCGGCACCACCGTCTGCCCGACCACGGGGATGAACCCGGCCGCGAACAGGGGGATCGCGAGCAGGATCGCGATGCCGATCAGCAGCACGGCGTCGCGGACGCCGTTGAGCGCGGACCGCCACCACGGCACCTGCTCGGCCTCCGGCACGCCGCCCAGTTCGGTGTCCTCGATGGTCTCGGCGATGTGCTCGTAGAACGGGCCGCCGATGACGATCGTGATGGCGGTGAACGCCAGCAGCCCGATCGCCAGGAACGCGCCGATCATCGAGATGCCCGCCGCGAACCGGGTCACGGTCCGGGTCGTCTCGCTCCAGTCGTCGGCGAACGGCGTGGCCCACGCGGCGATCGTGTCGATGTTCGTCGCGAGCAGGACCAGCCCGCCGATCAGCAGCGCCGAGCTGAGCACCGCCGGGATCGCCCCGATCAGCAGGAGCTTCGGCGACCGGAACACCAGCCCGAAACCCTTCGCGAGCAAGCCGACGCCCTTGCCGAAGTCCCTCAGCACCCTGATCACCCGCGCAGCCTAGTGCGGCGGGCGCGGGTAGTCCCGCGAACCACCGGAAACGGCTACTCCGCCTCCGCGACGCACGCCGTCCCGACGCGCCGGAACCCCACCCGCTCGTACACGCGGGCGATCTCCTCGCTGCCCGCGGACAGGAACACCAGGTCCACGCCCAGTTCCAGCGCGTCCACCGCCAGCGCCGCCGTGACGGCCGCGCCCAGCCCGCGCCGCCGCGCGCTGGGCAGCGTGCCCACCCCGACGACCTCGGCCACCTCGCCCGCCCGCTGCGTCATCCCCACGGCCACCACGCCGTCCGCCGCGTCCTCGGCGAGCGCGTAGCGGAACTTGGGCACGTGCACGGGGGTCACGGTCGGCAGCAGCGTGTCCCGGTCCCGCGGCCCGGTGTCGCCGAGCCCGGTGCCGGGCGTGGAGAACGCCAGCTGCGCCACCGTCCGCACCATCGCCACGTCGTCGAGGAAACCGGGAGCGTCCGGCTCCGGCACCCGCACGACCGCGTCCACCTCGGGTGTCCCGACCGGACCGTCGAGCACCAGCAGCGGGGCCCGCAGCACGGGGATCCCGGCCGCCTCCACGACCTCCAGCAGTCCGGGCGTGATCTCGTGCACCCACTCGAACGCCTCGGTGATCCCGAGCTCCCGCTGCCGCTCCCGCACCAGCCGCACGTCCACCGCGGTGGGCGTGCCCGCGCCGATCGTCGGCCGCGCGTAGTAGGGGAACCCGCCACCGTCCCGGACGAACAGCGTCAGCGCGCCGTGCGGCTCCGCCCGAGCGTCCAGCCGCGGCACGGCGTCGTAGAAGGACTCGAGTCGGTCGAGCAGGGGGAGGGGCACCTGTGGCAACGTAGTGTCCGGCGACGCGTGCCGCCAGCGGATTCCCGGAGGGTCGATGCTCGACGACGAGACGTTGGAGCTGTCCTCGGTGGTGGCGAACAACGCCATGAACCGCGAACGCGGCCTGACCGGGCCGAACAGCTACACCAAGGACCTGGGCGTGGACCTGGTGGCGATGCTGGAGGGCGCGCGCTGGCTCGACCTGTGCTGCGGCTCGGGCCGGGCGGTCGCGGAGGCGAAGGCCCACTTCGGCGACCGCGTCCGGGTCGTCGGACTCGACCTCGTCGACCACTTCGCCTTCCAGGGCCCGGAGTTCCACGTCGGATCGGTCCTCACGTGGTCGACCGACGACGTGTTCGACCTGATCACCTGCGTGCACGGCCTGCACTACGTGGGGGACAAGCTCGGCGCGATCACCCGCGCGGCGTCGTGGCTCGCGCTCGACGGCCACTTCCTGGCGAACTTCGACGCCGACGACGTGCGCGACGAGCACGGGGTCCCCTTGGGACGGCCGCTCGCCGACGCCCTGCGCACCGCCGGGTTCGCCTACGACCACGGGAGGCGGCTGCTGTCGTGCGTCGGCGGGCGGGACGTGCCGCTGCCGTTCGAGTACCTCGGCGCGGACGACAAGGCGGGCCCCAACTACACGGGCCAGCCCGCCGTCGTCTCGCACTACCGGCCTTTGTAGACGGTCAGCCGACCGCCTGGAACAGGTACCTGTTGACGCTGAAGAAGTAGTCGGCGCCCAACTCGCGCAGGTCGTCCGCCCATCGCGCGACCTCGGCGGAGGTGAACCCGTCGCGGCCCGGCACGAACGTCGACACCAGCGCGAGCAGGCCCTCGCTGAACGAGTCCGGCGCGTAGCCGACGTTCAGCACCGGCAGCACGCTCGTGCGCACGTCCCGGAACCCCGCGGCGGCCAGCACCCCCGGCAGCTTCCGCGGCAGCCGCGGGTCGACCAGGTGCTGCTCGAACGCCAGCAGCACCCGTGCGGTGAGCCCGTCGTCGTTGGAGCGCCACACCGTCGAGTCCCAGTCCGTGTCCACCAGCAGCAACCGGCCGCCGGGGCGCAGCACGCGCCGCACCTCGGCCAGCGCGCCGGGCACGTCCTCCAGGTACTCGAAGACCTGGGTGGACACCACGACGTCGAACTTCCCGTCGGGGTAGGGGATCCGGTCCGCGCCCGCCTGCCGGAACTCCACCGCGCCACCCGCCCGCTCGGCGGCCATGGCGAGCATCGTCGACGCCGGGTCGATCCCGCACACCTCGCCGTCGACGCCGACCTCCTCGGCCATCTCGACGGCGAGGAACCCCGGCCCGCTCCCGACGTCGAGCACCCGCTCGCCCGGTCGCAGTGCCAGGGTCTCCCGCACCACCCGCCGCTGCCGCACCACGTCCGCCGTGAGGTAGGTCGCCTCGATGCGGCGTGAGGTCCGTTCGTCGAACTCCAACGCGCTCATGCGGACATGGTGCACGTCAGCGGCGACGGCGGAACGACGGCCGCCGAACGCTGGTGCCCACGCCTGCGAGGTGCAGCGCGACGCAGAGCAGCCCGGCGGTGATCAGCGTGGACCCGTCGATCACCGAGCCGATCGAGGCGTTCGCGAGGTCGAGCAGCAGGGCCAACCCGAAAATGACCGCTGCGATGATGGCGAACATCGGTGCCTCCTTGTGCGACAAGAACTGTTGCCCCGTCACTACCCCGCGGCGGAAGCCCCCAACCAGGCATTCGGCCCAACTTCGAGGCCCAGGTAGGTCACGTCCCCGTGCTCGGCCACCAGGTGGAAGCCCAGCCGGTCGTAGAACGCCCGCGCCGCGGTGTTCGCCGTGAGGACGCCGAGGTGCACCGCGGGCACCCCCGCCCGCGCGAGCGCGTCGACGAACGCGGTCATCAACGCCCGCCCGTGCCCGGCCCGCTGGTGCTCGGGCAGGAGGTCGACGTGCAGGTGCGCCGGGTACTCGGCCAGTTCCGGCACGAGCATCCGCTCCGGGGCGTGCAGCAGGTCCACCACCGCCTCGGACGGCGTGGACGGCTCGTCGTCGGGCCTCGGGTAGCGGTCGACGAGCTTGGGCAGCCAGTCGCGGCGGTAGTTGCGGACGAACGTCCGGGTGTCCGCGGTCCCCAGCACGTACCCGACGACCCGCCCGCCGTCGTCCGCCACGAACGCCAGCGCGGGCTCCAGTTCCAGGTAGGGGAGTGCGAAGACGCTCGGCACCAGCAGCGGGTCGGTGAGCGTCGAGTCGCCGCCCATGCGCGCGCAGACCTCCGCGACGGCGTCGCGATCCGACGCCCGGTACCGCCTGATCCGCACTGGAGGCCTCACTTCCGTTGGGAGCGTTCCCACCGTAGTGGGCACAAATTGGTCCGGTCCACTGGACGATTCCCGGAAAACGACTCGAACGTGTGGCCGCTGTCAACCGAACGGCCCAGTCCACACGAGAAATGTCCCGACTCGCGGCGATTCGCGGCAAAACGATCCCAAAACGGTGCAATACTCTTCTACCGAACTACCTTCGGGTGATCACCGGTGCCCACCGGGTCACAACGAAGGGCCGGTGTGATCCGATTGACGAATGAGCGAATGCCCGAGTTGCCATGGCTCCGGAATCGCGATGGACAGGAGCATCTGTGGAACCTGCGGCGGAATCGGCCAGGTCCCAGCGCCCCTGCGACCTGTGCGGTGGGACAGGCGAAATGGTGTGGCAGCAACCGGAGCGGATCCCGACGGGGTTCGTGCTGAGAGAAGTCCGCCACCCGTGCACGAACGGCTGTTCGGGCTGGTGGAAACTCCCCGCGGCGGAACGCAGTGACACCACGGGCTGGGCGACGCAGGCCAACACGGCCCTGACCCTCCCAGACCCCCGCCCCTGACCCACCCGCGACAACCCCGGACCACCCTTTGACGGCCCGCCACGAGCCCCGGCCCCCAGCCCCGGCTCGTGGCCTACGCACGCTCCTCCTCGCACGTGGCTCCCAGGACCGCCGGCTTTCGTGGCCCTTCATCCGCGGCCGTTGGCCACGCTCTCTCAGTGCGGTCGGCCCTCCTGTCCGGACAGCGCCACCGGCTGTCGCCAAGGCCTTCCTCGGCAGGGAGCGACTCCATCCTCCGCGCGGGCGTCTCCAGTTCGCCCACCAGCCACAACGGCACTTCACGAACCAGCCATGGCCGGTAGCGGCCGTAGCACCTTCGGGCATGTGCCGCCCTTGCTGACTGCCCGGAACCCGATGCCGCACACCCGAGGTTCGCCCTTCACCTCACGGCACCGATGCCGCTCCGCCCGCACCGTTTCGGCTCGCCCGGTCGATCACCGACTCGCGGCCGCGTAAACCTTTGCCGCCCAGTCCCCGCCGGCGTTCGCCGCCCTGCGAACCGCCCACCGCCACCGGACCCCATCGCCCACCCGGTTCGCGCCTGGGCTGGCACATCAGACCTCTACGGCCCAGCCGGTCCGCCGCCTTGAGGTCCTACTGATCCAAGCCGTTCCGCAGCCTCTGGGGCTTCAAGTGGTCCGAGCCGTTCCGCGGCCCCTGGGTTTCCAGTGTCCAAGCCGTTCTGGCGTCTTGGCGGTCCTATCCCCTTCCGCCGCCCCGCAGGCCTCCACTTCACCCTGCGACCCCCACCACTCCGACCCGGTTCCACTTCGCCCGGAATACCCGCCGTCGACCACCCGTTCCTGTCGTACCCCTCCGCTACCGTCGATTCCGGGGGCCCATCCCTCGCGCGCGTGCGGGGGTCCCCCGAATTCAAGACTACCGTCGGGGTACGACAATTCCTGGCGTTCTAGCCCGTGACCAGGCGTGGAGTGTTCGTGGTCAAGTCGATTGGAGCTGTGGTGTCCGCCACTGCCGCCGCCAGCGACTCGGCCCATTCGTGCAGGCCCGTTATGTCGATGTCGTAGGGCGGTGTGATTCGGTACTCGGCGATGTTCTCCGCGCCTCGCCGCAATAGTGCGGCTCCGCCCGCGGAATTGCCGCGGGCCGCGTGGGTCAATCCCACGGCCAGCTGTGCCATTCCCCGCCACAGGCCGCGTTCCGGGCCGTCGGCGGCCTTCCACGCGTCTTCCAGCACCTCGTGCGCGTGGAACGGCATTCCGGCGTCGAGGAGGCGTTGGGCCTCGGTCAGGGATTCGGCGGGGGTGCGGGGGACGCCTTCCGGTTGGCGTTCCACGCCCGGCACGCCGTAGGGGAGCGGGCGGCCGAGGCCGTCGCGGGGGCGGGCGTTGCGGGCTCTGCCCTCGGGGTCGCGGTCGCGGACCGGTGGGGTCGCCGGGGCGGCGATCAGCGGGACCGGTTCGCCGCAGTGCTCGCACGGGCCCGTCGTCTCGCGTTCCCGGATCCTGCCGCACTCCGGGCAGACGGCGTCCAACCAGCAGGCCGGGTCCCCTTGCTCCGCATCCACGTCCGCGATCCTCCCACCTCCTCGGGGGCTGGCCCTACCCCGGCACGGGTGTCGGCCCCATCGTGCGCGCCGTCCGCCGCTCCTAGGTTTCCGGTGACGCGCAACGAGGGGGAGAACGATGACGAGCACGGTGGTGGAAGCCCCGTCGCGGTCGAGGTTGTCGTACGGGGTGGCGGGGCTGGTCGCCGTGGTCTTGGCGGCGGTCGCGGGCGGCTACGGCTACCACGGCGACGAGCTGTACTTCCTGGCCGCGGGCCGCCACCTGGCGTGGGGGTACCCGGACCAGCCACCGCTGACGCCGTTCGTGGCGCGCGTGATGGACCTGATCGCCCCGGATTCCCTGGTGGCGCTGAGGATCCCGGCCGCACTCGCCGCCGGGCTGACGGTGCTGTTCGTGTCGCTGATCGCCCGCGAGATGGGCGGACGGCCCCGCGCGCAGCTGCTCGCGGCGTCGAGCGCGGCGGTGTCCGGGCTGGTGCTCGTGCCGGGGCACATGCTGCACACCACGACGATCGACATCTGCCTGTCCGCCGCGCTGGTGTGGCTGGTGGTCCGGGTGCTGCGGACCGGGGACGCGCGGCTGCTGCTGGCCGCGGGCGGTGTGCTCGGCCTGGGAATGCTGAACAAGTACCAGATCGCCGCGCTCGCGGTGGCGCTGGTGATCGGCCTCGCGGCGGTAGGGCCGCGCGGTCTGCTGCGCAGCCCGTGGTTCCTCGGTGGCGTGCTGCTGGCGCTCGCGCTGTGGGCGCCGAACCTCTGGTGGCAGGCCCAGAACGGGTGGCCGCAGCTGGAGATGGCGCAACTGCTGAGCGAACGCGGCGGCATGACCGCGCGGTTGTCGTTCATCCCGTTCCAGCTGGTCTACGTCAGCCCGTTCCTCGTCCCGCTGTGGATCGCGGGCCTGGTCCGGCTCCTGCGCACGCCCGAGTTCCGCTTCCTCGGCGTCGCCTACCTCGTGCTGGCCGGGGCGTTCATCGCCGCGGGCGGGTCGGCGCTCTACCTGTTCGGCGCCTACCCCGCGCTGCTGGCCGCGGGTGGTCTGGCGGTCGACGGCTGGCTCTGCCGTGGCGCCCGTGGACGCCGGGTCACGGTCGGTGTCCTGTTGGGAGCGTCGACGGTGTTCGTCGCCCCGCTGGCGCTGCCGCTCGTGCCGTTGGACAAGCTGTCGACGATCCCGGTGGTCCAGCTCAACGGGCTCACGGCCGAGCAGTTCGGCTGGCTGGAGCTGACCGACACCGTCGCCGGGGTCTACCGGGACTTGCCCGCTGGTCAACGGGAGCACGCGATCGTGCTGACCGAGAACTTCGGCGAGGCCGCCGCGCTCGAACGGTATGGCGCAGACGGTCGGCTGCCTTCTGTATACAGCGGCTATCGCGGTTACGGCGCCTGGGGCCCGCCGCCGGAGACGGCGACCACGGTCGTGATCGTGGGTTCGGGGAAGAAGACCGACCCGCCCGCGTGGGCGACCAGGGCCTGCCGGGGCGGGGTGCGCCAGGTGGCCACCACCGGCAACGGCCAGGGCGTGCGCAACAAGGAACAGGGCGGCCGGGTCTGGGTGTGCACCGGCGTGAGCGAGTCCTGGGCGGCGATGTGGCCCGGTATCCGCCACCTGGACTGAGCCACTCCGATACCGGATTGCTCCGTATCGTTCATCCACCGGTGGCAATTCTCGTGGCAGTCTCATCCCATCGTGTGATCTTTAATCACACTGCGTTAGCCCGTGGATCCCTGCCCACGGGAGGCGCACGCCCTCGGGAGAGGACACGCCCGTGCTGAAATCCCGTGCCACCGGGTGGAACGCCGTGGGTCTGCTGGTCGTGGCGGCGGTCGTCGCCGTCGCGGTCCAGGCAGCGCCCGCCACGGCCGCCACGCCGCTCACCGTCGCCCAGGCCATCGGCCAGCAGACGGGGGCGTCCGCGACCGTCCGCGGCTACGTCGTCGGCCAGCCCACCGCGACCACCACCGTGGTCCGCTCGAACTTCCCGTCCGACTTCGCCCTGGCCCTCGCCGACTCGGCGAGCGAGACCTCCACGTCGAAGATGGTCTACGTCCAGATCACCGCGTCGTTCCGAAGTGCGTACGGTCTTCAGACGAACCCCGGCCTGATGGGCAAGCAACTCGACGTCACCGGCAAGCTCGGCGCGTACTTCTCGCACGCCGGCCTCACCTCGACGACGGCGTTCGCGCTCGCGGGCGGCGGCACGACCCCGCCGACGACCACCACGACCACGACCCCGCCGACGGGCACCCCCGGCGACTACGACCGCACGTACTACCTGCCCGCGATCGGCAAGTCCGGCACCGCGCTGCGCACGTCGTTGAACCAGATCATCCGCACGAACACGAAGCTCACCTACGAGCAGGTCTGGGACGCGCTCAAGCTCACCGACCAGGACCCGAACAACTCCAACAACGTGATCTTGCTGTACTCCGGCACGTCACGGGCCAAGAGCCTCAACGGCGGCGACCCCGACGACTGGAACCGCGAGCACGTCTGGGCGAAGTCGCACGGCGACTTCGGCACCGCGACCGGCCCCGGCACGGACATCCACCACCTGCGGCCGACCGACGTGACGGTGAACTCCGACCGCGGCAACAAGGACTTCGACCTCGGCGGCACCCAGTCGACGGAGGCGCCGGGCAACTACACCGACTCCGACTCGTGGGAGCCCCGCAACGCCGACAAGGGCGACGTGGCCCGGATGATCTTCTACATGGCCATCCGCTACGAGGGCAACGACGGGTACCCGGACCTCGAGGTCAACGAGAGCACCAGCAACGGCACCAACCCGTACATCGGCAAGCTGTCGGTGCTGAAGCAGTGGAACCTCCAGGACCCGCCGAGCGCGTTCGAGAAGCGCCGCAACCAGGTCATCTACGACACCTACCAGCACAACCGCAACCCGTTCATCGACCACCCGGAGTGGGTCGCGTCGATCTGGGGCTGACCGGACCGGAGGGGCCGTCCACGCGGGCGGCCCCTTTTTCCGGCCTTTACATGTGACCATATGGTCACCTATTCTTCCGTCGTGACCGACGACGACCGCGTGTTCAAGGCGCTCGCCGACCCGACCCGCCGCTTCCTCCTCGACCTGCTCTTCGCGCGTGACGGCCGCACGCTCACGGAGTTGGAGGCGGAGGTGGAGATGACCCGCTTCGGCGTGATGAAGCACCTCAGGGTGCTGGAGGACGCCGGGCTCGTCGTGACCCGCAAGGCGGGCCGGGAGAAGTTGCACCACCTCAACGCGGTCCCGATCCGCCTGGTCCACGACCGGTGGATCGACAAGTACACCGAGCGCCGCGTCTCGGCGCTCGCCGACCTCAAGACCGAGCTGGAGGCCCGACATGACCGCGAGCACCGTGCAGGTGAACAGGGTGTGGATCAAGGCGACCCCGCAGGCGGTGTGGGACGTGATCACGAGCACTGACTGGAACGCCAGGTACGGCTACGAGTGCCCGAGCCACTACGACCTGCGCCCCGGCGGCGCGTACAGCGTCACCGCCAGCGACGCGATGAAGGAGCACGGCGCACCGGACGTGATCATCGACGGCGAGGTCCTGGAATCGGACCCGCCGCACAAGCTGGTGCAGACGTGGCGGGCCAACTTCTCGCCGGAGTCGATCGCGGAGGGGTACACCAAGCTGACGTGGGAGATCGTGGAGGAGTACGGCTCGGTCCGGCTCACCGTGACCCACGAACTGACCGGCGCCCCGATCGCCGCGGCCCAGGTCGCGGGCGACATCCCCGGCGCGGGCGGCGGGTGGGCGTACGTCATCAGCGACATCAAGACGCTGCTGGAGACCGGCAAGTCCCTGGCCGGGGCGACCGCGCCGTAGTCGTCGCCGGGTGCGGTCGGGGTGGTGACCGCATACTGGCCGACATGCCCGCGCACTGGGTGTTGCACGTCGACCTCGACGAGTTCATCGCCGCGGTCGAGGTGGCGCGCAGGCCGGAGTTGCGGGGCAAGCCCGTCGTGGTGGGTGGGCGGGGTGATCCGGGGGAGCGGGCGGTCGTCGCCACGGCGTCGTACGCGGCGCGGGAGTTCGGGGTCCACTCGGGAATGCCGTTGCGGTTGGCCAGGAAGCGGTGTCCGGACGCGGTGTTCCTGCCGACCGACCCGCCCGCCTACGAGGCCGCGTCCGCCGAGGTGTTCGCCGTGCTGCGGGAGTTCCCCGTGGTGGTCGAGGTGCTCGGGTGGGACGAGGGGTTCCTCGGCGCGGAGACCGACGAGCCGCTCGTGCTGGCGGAGGAGGTCCGGGACGCCGTGCGGGCCGCGACCGGGCTGGAGTGCTCGGTCGGGGTCGGGGACAACCGGTTGCGCGCCAAGTTGGCCACGGGGTTCGGCAAGCCGGCGGGGGTCTTCCTGCTCACCAAGGACAACTGGGTCGAGGTGATGGCCGACCGGCGGGTCGACGCGCTGTGGGGGATCGGGGCCCGCGTGACGGCCCGGCTCGCGGAGATGGGCGTCGAGACGGTGCGGCAGCTCGCCGCGGCGGACGACGCGGAGCTGGCCGCGCGGTTCGGGCCCGCCATGGGGCCGCACTACCGGCGGCTCGCGCTCGGCGCGGCCGACACCGCGGTCACGGCGACCCCGCACGTGGCGAAGTCGCGCAGCCGGGAGACCACGTTCCAGCAGGACCTGACCGACCGCGCGGACATCGACCGCGAGATCGTTTTGCTCGCGGCGCGGGTGGCGGAAGACGTTGCGGCGGAAGGACGTCCGGTGCTGCGGGTGGCGGTGAAAATCCGGTTCGCACCGTTCTTCACCGCCACCCGCAGCGCGACGCTGCCGACCCCGACCGTGGACGCGCACGCCCTCGAACGCGCCGCGCTGGCCGTGGCGGACCTGTTCGAGTTCACCAGGCCGGTGCGGCTGCTGGGCGTGCGCGCGGAGTTCTAGTAGCGGTACTGGTCCGACTTGAACGGGCCCTCGACGGTGACGCCGATGTAGTCCGCCTGCTTCTGCGTCAGCGTCGTGAGCTTCACGCCCAGCGCGTCCAGGTGCAGGCGGGCGACCTTCTCGTCCAGGTGCTTGGGGAGCACGTAGACCTGGCGGTCGTACTCGCCCTGCTTCGTGAACAGCTCGATCTGCGCCATCGTCTGGTTCGTGAACGAGTTCGACATGACGAAGCTCGGGTGGCCGGTGGCGTTGCCCAGGTTCAGCAGGCGGCCCTCGGACAGCACGATGACCGAGTGGCCGTCGGGGAACGCCCACTCGTGGACCTGCGGCTTGATCTCGATCTTGCGGATGCCGGGGACCTTCGCCAGGCCAGCCATGTCGATCTCGTTGTCGAAGTGCCCGACGTTGCCGACGATGGCGTTGTGCTTCATCTTCGCCATGTCCGCGGCCATGATGATGTCCAGGTTGCCGGTCGTGGTGATGAAGATGTCGCCGCGGTGCACGACGTCCTCCAGCGCCACGACGTCCAGGCCCTCCATCGACGCCTGGAGCGCGCAGATCGGGTCGATCTCCGTGACGACGACCCGAGCGCCCTGGCCGCGCAGCGACTCCGCCGCGCCCTTGCCGACGTCGCCGTAGCCGCAGATCACCGCGAGCTTGCCCGCGATCATCACGTCGGTGCCGCGGTTCAGACCGTCCACAAGGGAGTGCCGGATGCCGTACTTGTTGTCGAACTTGGACTTCGTGACGGAGTCGTTGACGTTGATCGCCGGGAACAGCAGCGTCCCGTCGGCGGCCAGCTTGTAGAGCCGCTTGACGCCGTTCGTGGTCTCCTCGGTCACGCCCTTGATCGCCGCGGCGATGCGGGTGAAGCGGCCCGCGTCCTCGGTGAGCGACTTCGCCAGCGTGGCCAGCACGATCCGGTACTCGTCCGCGTCGTCGTCGGTCGGCGCGGGAACGGCGCCCGCCGCCTCGAACTCGACGCCCTTGTGCACCAGCATCGTGGCGTCGCCGCCGTCGTCGACGATCATGTTCGGGCCGAGGCCGTCGGCGAACTGGAACAGCTGGTCGGTGCACCACCAGTAGTCCTCGAGGGTTTCACCCTTCCAGGCGAACACCGGCGTGCCGGTCGGCTCCTCGGGAGTGCCGTTCGGGCCGACCACGACGGCCGCGGCGGCCTCGTCCTGCGTGGAGAACACGTTGCACGACACCCAGCGCACGTCCGCGCCCAGCGCCACCAGCGTCTCGATCAGCACGGCGGTCTGCACGGTCATGTGCAGCGAGCCGGCGACCCGTGCGCCCTTCAACGGCTGCGACTCGGCGAACTCGCGGCGAGTGGCCATCAGACCAGGCATTTCCTGCTCGGCGAGGCGCATCTGGTGCCTGCCGGACTCCGCCAGCGACAGGTCCGCGACCGCGAACTCGATCCCGTTGACCTTCTGCAGCTTGGAACTCAAAACCCACTACCTCCTGTGTCAGGAGGCGCCCTTGGGGTTGGAGTCGCGAGCCGAGCGTGGCGGGCCGTGCCCGTCGCAGCGCCTCTCGACTCCTTTCCAGCATGGCAACGCGGCCCGCGCGTTGTCAACGTGACCGGGTTGGCACAATCGGGTGCATGCCGGGCAAGCGCAGTGCGGGAATCCTGTTGTACCGCCGGACCGACGAGACCACCGAGGTCCTCCTGGGCCACATGGGAGGGCCCTTCTGGGCGAAGAAGGACGACCACGCGTGGTCCGTCCCGAAGGGCGAGTACCTCGACGACGAGACCCCCGAGGCCGCGGCCCGCCGCGAGTTCCAGGAAGAACTCGGCCTGCCGGTCCCGGACGGCGACCTGGTGGAGTTGGGCGAGGTCAAGCAGTCCGGCGGCAAGGTCATCACGGCCTGGGCCTTGAACGCCGACCTCGACCCGGCCGACGTCGTGCCGGGCACGTTCGAACTGGAGTGGCCGCCGAAATCGGGACGGCTCCAGGAGTTCCCGGAGGTCGACCGGGTCGCGTGGTTCACCGTGGAGGACGCCCGGACCAAGATCGTGAAAGCCCAGGCGGCCCTGCTGGACCGCCTGCTCGAGTTGCCGTGACCGTTCGGGGCCAAGAGGCCCCGAACGGGTGAGTCAGCTCTCGAAGTTCGGCGTCGCCGTTCGGGCGGTGGCGGTGCGGTCCTTGGGGAGTTCCCAGTCCTCCTGGCGGCCCAACGGCGTGAGGTCGAGGTAGTAGTACGAGCCGCCGGTCGCCTCCGCGCCGCGGGCATAGGACGAGTACGTGTGGAACACCTCGTCGCCGTCCCGGAAGAAGATGCTCTGACCCGGTGCCTCACCCGGTTCGGCCTGGTCGACCGGGCTGTAGTTGTACTCGGGTGGGGTCACCGACGGGTCGAGGGTGGCGTGGAAGTCGTAGTTGAAGTCGCTGCCGTACGAGGAGTACCAGGGGAACGTCCACCCCTTCGTCGCCTTGTACGCCTCGATCTTCGCCAGTGGTGCGCGGGACACGAAGGCGAGTGACGTGTCGCGCGTGTTGAGGTGCCTGATCAGGCCGTCCGACACCTCGTCCGCGCCCGCGCTGCACGACGAGCAGCCCGCGTCCCAGCTCGGGTCGAACATGAAGTGGCGCAGGACCAGCTGGCTGCGGCCCTCGAACAGGTCGAGCAGCCGCGCCTTCCCGGCCGGGCCGTCGAACACGTAGTCCTTGTCGATCCGCACCATCGGCAGCTCGCGGCGCTCGGTGTTCAGGGCGTCACGGGCCCTCGTCAGTGCTTTCTCCTTGGCCAGTAGCGCCTTGCGGGCGACCAGCCACTCCTCGCGCGAAACGACCTCGGGCAAGCTCATGGGAAGCTCCTCTCGTCACAGGGGTAGACCTCCGGACGGGGGGACAATCATCGGTTCGCGGACTTTTCCCGCCGTCGCGCACGTCGCGGCGCTCTCGCACGGCGGTCCGCTGCCGCCGGACCTCCGCGTCGACCTGCACTTCCACCCCGATGTGGCGCTCGACGGGATCGTCCGCGACGGCGGGTACCGGTCGCAGTTCGAGACGGGCACGAGCAACGGCGGGCTGACCGCGCACCCCGGCGGCGACCGGTGGCGGTGGGAGAGCAGGCTGTTCGGCGGGGTGTACGACCACGCGCCCCCGGCGGAGCGGCCGAAGTACGGGGCGCTCAACCACCGGCGCAGGCCGGAGGGCGGCGCGATCCGGTTCGGGTCGGCGCACCTGCGGCTGACCGCGCGGACCTTGGCGCGCACCACGTTCTGCTACCCGGACAGCGTCTTCGAGCCGGTGGACTTCGGCGTGGCGCACCGGATGTCGTTGACCGCCATGGCCGACGCCGACGACCGGGACCGGCTCGACGACTACGTCGAGGCCCACGTGCACGGCCCGGTGCGCCTCGACCGGGACGTGGAGGCGCTGGTGCTCGACCCCTGCTTCCGCGGCACGGAGGTGGAGGCGGCGGCCGGGTCGCTCCCGGTCGAGTGGCACCAGGGTTTCCGGCTGGCCGTGGCTGACCTGGACGTCGACTACCGCGGGCCCGCGGCGGCGGACCTGGCGCGGGAACTGGCCGTGGACGGGTTCCTGGACGCGCGGATCCTCGGGCTCGCCCGAGGCGACCACGACCCCCAGCTGCTCAAGAGGGTGTGGCACCTCGTGGCCCGGTTCGGATGAGCCGTCACAGCTCCGCGAGCCGCGCCCGGCCGTGTCGGGACAGCCACTGCTCGAACGTCATCAGGCCGGGGTGCAACGCCCGCAGTGCCGGGACGTCCGCCCGTTCACCGGGGGAGGGCGCGGCGAACACCTCGGCGAGCGCCGGGTCGTGGTGGCGGATCAGGTCGAGCGGGATCTGGTGGTAGGCCACGGGGTGGCCCAGCGCGCGGCCGAGGACCGTCGCCAGTTCGCGCGGGGTGCGCTCGTCGCCCGCGATCGTCAGGGAGCGGCCCGCGTAGGCCGCCCGGTCGGCGAAGACGAGGGCGGCGAACGCGCCGATGTCGTCCACGCCGATGAGCTGGTACTTCGTGTCCGGGTCGAGCAGGTGCGTGAACGAGCCGTCCAGCACGTCCTTCGACACGACCAAGCCGTCCATGAACGTCGCCGGGCGCAGCACCGTCGTCGTCAGGTCCAGCGACGAGAGGTGCCGTTCGACCTCCCACTTGCTGTCGAACGACGCCACGCCCGTGCGCTCCGCGGCTTCCACGAGGGAGGCGTAGACGAAGTGCGCCACGCCCGCCGAGGCCGCCGCGTCGGCGACCGCGCGCCCCCACCGGACCTCGGTCTCGACGTCGTAGCCCAGCGGCGCGCCGGGGTCGTGCGGCGCGGGCTGCACGCTGAACGCGCCGTGCGCGCCCTTCATCGCCTGGGCCAACGTGAACGGGTCGTCCATGTCGGCGAAGACCACCTCGGCCCCCGCCGCCGCCAGCGCCTGGGCAGCGGCCGATGTCGTGGTCCTGGTCAGGGCTCGGACGTGCCACCCGGCGGCCAGGAGGTGGGCCGCCGTCGCACCGCCCTGCTTGCCGGTCGCCCCGACCACCACGACGGTCTCGCCCAAAACTACCTCCAGAGCCGGACTGTTTCGTCCCATACTATCCGGCACGGGACGAAACGGGGGTCACGGCAGCGGAGGCGCGGTGCTCTGCCGGACGACCAGCGTCGTCGCCAGTTCGATCCGCCGGTGCTCGGGCTTCTCCCCGCGCGCCAACGTGATCGCGAGCCGCGTGCCCGCCGCGGCCATGTCCTGCAAGGGTTGCCGCACGGTCGTGAGCGGCGGACCGACCCACTCGGCCAGCGGCAGGTCGTCGAAGCCGACCACGCTCAGGTCCTGCGGCACCCGCAGACCCGCCGCGCGCGCGGCCTCGTACACGCCGAGCGCCTGGAGGTCGCTGCCCGCGAAGATCGCGGTGGGGCGGTCCGGGCGGGACAGCAGCACGGTCGCCTGCTTGAACCCCGACTCCACGTGGAAGTCGCCGTTGCGCACCAGGTCCGGGTCCACGGTCAGGCCCGCGGTCTCCAGCGCCGCCCGGTAGCCGTCCACCCTGGCCCGGCTGCACAGCACCCGCTCCGGCCCGCCGATCATGCCGATCCGGGTGTGCCCCAGCTCCAGCAGGTGGCGGGTGGCGGTGAGGCCGCCGTTCCAGTTGGTCGCGCCGATCGACGGGGTCTCCGGGCCGGGTTCGCCGACCGGGTCGACCACGACGACCGGGATGTCACGGGCGCGCAGCTTCGCGAGCTGCGTCGCGCTGAGGTCGGAGAACACCGCGATCACGCCCAGCGGCCTGCGGGCGATCACGCTCTCCAGCCACCCGTGGCCCGGCGTGAGCCTGCCCTGCGACTCGGACATGACCACGGCCAGCCCGTGTTCGCGGGCGACCTGCTCGGCGCCGCGGATGATCTCCAGCGCCCAGGCGCTCTCCAACTCGTGGAACATCAGTTCCACTAGGGTGGACCTGCGCGAGCGGTCGTCGCCCCGGCGTTGGTAGCCGTGCCGCCGGATGATCGCCTCGACCCGTTCCCTGGTGTGGGCGGCCACGTCGGTCCGCCCGTTCATCACCTTCGAAACTGTCGGTACCGACACGCCGGCCTCGGTCGCGATGTCGGCAATGGTGATCTTTCCCGACTCGGGTCCGCCGGATGCGGAGGGCTGGGCTTTCGCTGGCATTGGCGCAGTCTACGGTAGCGGGAGGCCAGTTCGAAACTATCGGCACTTATTTGCCGAATCCGGCGGTCAGGCCGCTGAGCAGGTAACGCCTCCCGATCAGGTACACGGCGAAGATCGGCAACACCGACAGGGTAACCGCGGCGAGCAGCGCGGGCACGTCGGTGCCGAACTGGCCCTGGAAGTTCCACAGCCCGAGCGTGAGCACCCGGCTCGACTCCGACTGCGTCAGCACCAGCGGGAACAGGAACCCGTTCCACGCGTTGAGCGCCGTGTAGACGACGACGGTGATGATCGCGGGCTTGGCCATCGGCAGCACCAGGTACCGCAGCACGCCGAAGGGGCTCGCGCCGTCGATCGTCTGCGCCTCGTACAGCTCGCGCGGCACGTCGCGGAGGCTGTTGGTCAGCACGAGCGTCGCCACGGGCAGCGCGAACGCCGCCGTCGGCAGGATGATCGCGGTGAGGCTGTCGTACAGGTTCAGCCTGGTGATCAGCAGGTACACCGGGATGATCGTGGCCTGCGCGGGGATCGCCAGCCCGGCCAGCAGCAGGGTGAACCCGCGCTGCACGAGCTTGCTGTGGCTGCGCGCGATCGCGTACGCCGCGGGGACGCCGAGCAGCACCACGATCGCGACCGTCGCCGCCGTGACGACGACGTTGTTGTACAGGTACCCGCCGAACCCCCCGTTCAGGACGGTCCGGTAGTTGTCCAGGGTCGGGTTCGACGGCGGCTTCAGCGGGTTGGAGCTGAGGTAGTCGGCCTGGCCGCGCAGGCTGACCGAGACCATGTAGTACAGCGGTCCCACGACGAGGACCAGCCACACCAGCGCCGAGGCCCCCGCGGGCCAGTTGCGCTTCACGCGCCCTCCTGCTGACTGGTCATGGACCGGAAGCCGGTCACCCGCATCACGAGCAGCGACAACCCGGTGCCGACGACGACGAGCAGCACGGCCATCGTGCTGGCGTAGCCCATCTCGAACCCGCTGAAGCCGGTGATGTACATGTGCAGCGGCGCGATCCGGGACGCGGTGCCCGGCCCGCCGTTGGTGAGGATGAGGACGGTGTCGAACGTCGTCAGCGAGCCGACGATCATCAGGATCGACGACGTGATGATCGTGTACCGCAACTGCGGGAGCGTGATGTTGAGGAACTGCCGAACCCGGCCCGCGCCGTCGATCGTCGCCGCCTCGTAGAGCGTCTTGGGGATCGCCCGCGCCGCGCCTTGGTAGAGCAGCGTGTGGAACGGGACGTACTGCCAGGTGATCACGAACGCCACCGTGTACAGCACGATCGACGGGTTGCCGAGGAACTGGACGTCGCCCAGCCACCCGCCGATCGACTGCGCCACGCCGAAGTTCGGGTCGAGCATCACCTGCCACAGCAGCGCGATGGCCGCCGTGGACAGCAGGAGCGGGAGGAAGAAGATGGAGCTGAGCACCGCGCGGGTGCGCTGGCGGCCCGCGGCCCAGACGCCGATCAACAGCGAGATCGGCGTCTGGACCAGCCACGAGACCACCATCAGGATCGCGGTGCGGCCCACCGCGTCGCGCGCTTGACCGTCCTCGGCCAGCCGAGCCCAGTTGTCCACCCCGTTCGCCTGCGGCGTGCCCAGTCCGTCCCACGACGTGAAGCTGAGAACCACGACGAGGACCATGGGCAGTGCCGCGAACAGGGCGAAGAACGCGAAAGCGGGTGCGGCGTACCAGAACGACGGTCGTTCGCGCATGGTCAGCCCGCCGCCATCGTGTCGACGAAGCCCTGCGGGGTCTGCTTGCCCAGGAACAACTCCTGCAGCTGGGTCAGCATCTTCGTCGCCTGGTCGGCCGTCAGGTCCTGGTCCCAGGACAGCTGGAACACCTCGGCCTTCTCGACCAGCTCGTAGATCCACGTCGTGTACTCGGAGTTCGGCGCCTTGGCGAGCTTGTCCTTGATGCCCAC
>Ga0247771_1000194_pt1 | contig 22124 bp, 15 predicted proteins | sample UWRJL197509C6_FD_179948 | JGI IMG/M metagenome (GOLD analysis project Ga0247771, IMG submission 179948) | Plant litter microbial communities from Arlington Agricultural Research Station in Wisconsin, United States - UWRJ-L197-509C-6 | ecosystem: Environmental > Terrestrial > Plant litter >... | reverse complement strand
TCTTCTCATTTACTTGGTATTAATCAAGACTATGAGCCCTCCTTATCCCTAAGTTACGGTAGTCAATTTGCCGAGTTCCTTTATGATTGTTATCTCATTAACGCCTTCGTATTCTATACTAGCTTACATGTCGCAGTTCCTAGGTACGGTCAATTATATTAATATATAATGTTCTTATTAAATTTTTCCAGCACGTTTTACACTTTAAAACGTTGTTATAAATAATAAGGAGATTTTCTCATCGTTATAACCTTCAGGTTACTAACTTAGAGGCCGGTACTTAATCGTAGTTAACCATAAGCTTTAGGCGAGAATTTGTATTACAAATTCTTTTTTTGTTACTCATGCCACCATTATCACTTGAGTTCTATTTTTTAATTTTTTTTACTAAAAAAAATTCTTTATTAACCCAACGTTCTGCTACCCCACTTATTGCAATAATAATATTATTATAATAAATGGACAAAGTATCGGTATATTATTTAGATCCGTTAAATTTTCGATGCTTTTAATACTTAACAAGTGCTCTTGTACGAGATCTTTAAATAGTGGCTGCCTCTAGGCCCATTTCCTTGTTGACTTACGTAAAAACCTTCTTAATTTCACTTAATAATAATTTTGGAACCTTAACTTTTGTTCTGGGCTGTTTCCCTTTTGACATACAACCTTATCATTCTATGTCCGATAATTCAAGATTCATCTTTGCCATTCTGAGTCTACAAGCTCGCCGATAAAACTTTAAAGGTTCCCCGATGTATACAAAAATAAAATGTAATTATATTAAAATATATTCATACATCTTGTCTGAGATGGAGTTCTATACCTGCTAAGATGTTACTTAAATTGCCTACTGTTATAGGTTTCGCAGAAAACCAGCTAACTTAATCAGTATTGTCTTTCACTTACTTACCACAATTCTTCGGATATCTATACAACGATAACCCGTTCGGACTTTTATAATCCTGATTGTAGTAAGATCATTAAGCTTCGGGTCTAACTTTAGATATTTATCATTTTCTTCTATGATCGGTTTAACTACGCTATTGCTCACATCTAAAGTTAACTTGGTGACCCATTATGCAAAAGGTACGCTCTTGTTTTTTTTTACTTGAGCTACTTATAAAATTGCTATTATATAATCTTTTCCCTCACGGTACTTTACGCTAATGCTTATGTATTATATTTAGTCTTTGAGGAAGGTTCCCCATAAAATTCAAACAGTTTTACAACTATTTTACTTATTAAAGACTTATCCACTTTAATTCACACTAATCATGGAATCTCTTTTGATTTCTTTTCCTGAAGTTAATAAGATATTTCAATTCACTTCGTTTACTATCTAATTTCTCTTAGAGTTAATTGATCTTAAGATCAAAAGTTGTCTCTTTAATACATAGCCTAGACTACTGTCTAACAATCTCTTTTTATTCAAATATTTATTTTATATCATTTATATTTCTAATATATTTATATCTATATTATTCAGACTTCCTAGATTCGCACTAGGGAGACTGCCTCCCAAAGGCAGCATTTTACTACTAAATTAAAGTCTGTAGTAACCATCATTAGTATTAATTAACAGAAATAGCGGGATTCGAACCCGCGATAGTTATATACTATAAACATTTTCAAGATGTCCGCCATAAACCTCTCGGCCATATTTCTTTAATTCCTCAGTGAATCGAACACTGATATCATTATTATCAATAATGCACTTTACCGTTAAGTCAAGGAATCTAATTCTATTACTTTATATAATAATAGATGTTCATATTAAAAATATGAATGTTTTTAAGAAATAAGGGATTTGAACCCTTGACAATCTGCGTGTAAAACAGCCACTCTACCACTGAGTTAATTTCTTATTTATTAGTACTTAAGTACTAATAAGTTTTATTTTAATCTTTTTGTTTCATAGTTATTACAATACTACCTACCATCGCAAGTAATAATATAAAACTCGCTATTATTAGTCAAATACTATAATTAGTATACATAATATTACCAATACTAGTAATATGATCGAATTCTGTTAAATTTCCATCTCATGTATTACTAACTACAAATAAAATATTTTTAGTGTTAATTTCCATATTCATTATTAAATTACTATTATTATTATTTCATATTATAGTGTTATAAGGTAATAATTTGAATAATGGATTACTAAATAAAATTATAAGAATTATAACTAAAGGTATACTATTACTAGTATCACTTTGTAGTTCACTTATTCTAATGTTTATTAACATTAAAATAAATAAGAATAAAATAGAAACAGCTCCAACATAAACAATTAAGTAAGATAATCCTATAAAACTTAACCCTAGTAGTATTAAATAAGAAGCTATGCTTGAAAATAATCCTATTAAAAATAATACAGATATTATAGGATTTTTCATAGTAATAATAAATATACCACATAGAATAATAAGTAAATAAAAAATATTTAATATTTCATCTCTATATCCATTAGTAAAATTTTCGTTTATAAGAATTAAGTTATTCATTAAGAAATAATTTTGTTGCCTAAAGGTTAAGGAAGATATTTTTACAATATTCTAATTTAAACTAAGAAATTAACTAAATTTTTGTTATATTTAATTACGGTTAATCGGAATCGAACCGATACAATTTGTGTGGAAGACAAACATCCTACCATTAAACGATAACCGCTTATAATTTCTTAATATTTAATCAAGAACATTTAGACTTGAACTAAAAATTTTGAGGTTGAAGCTCATTGTTTTACCTTTAAACTATATTCTTAAAACTTCGGAAAAGAGGCGACTCGAACGCCCAAATGTAAAAACATAATATTTAGCAAATATCTTACCCTACCTATAGCAACTTTTCCTAATTAACGAATTAAACCGGGGTCAAACCGGCACCTCCTTCCGTGACAGGGAAGATCTCTATCAATTAAGTTATTAATTCTAGTGTTTATTATGAATATAGGACCTATTGGATTCGAACCAATATTTTAATGATTAAAAGTCATATGTAATAACCATTATACTAAAATCCCTAATATTACTATATATATATAGTAATACAAAAAATTCTTTTTATCTTTTTTTTTATGATCCTCAATAATATATAGATACATATAAGAAAAGTCAAATAATATCAACAAAATGTCAATATAATATACCAGCTTCAAACCCTAAATGGTGATTATCAGTTAAATGATAAGCATACATTCTTCATAAAGCAACTAGTAAAAAAATAGTTCCTATTATTACATGTAACCCATGAAAACCTGTACCAAAGAAAAAACATGTACCAAAAACTCCATCACTAATAGTAAAAGAAGATACACTATATTCTATACCTTGAAATCCTGTAAAAGCTATGGCTAATATTATTGTAGCGATTAAACCATATAAAGTTCCTCTTCTATCTCCTTTTATTAGAGAATGATGAGAGTAAGTAACTGTTGCACCACTTGATAACAATAATACTGTATTTAATAAAGGTAATTCGAAAGGATTAATAGGTTCTATACCTATTGGAGGTCATTGAGCACCTAATTCTACAGTAGGTGTTAAAGCACTATGAAAAAATGCTCAGAATATAGCCATAAAAAATAAGGCTTCAGACACTATAAATAGTATGAATCCTAAATGTAATCCTTTTTGAACAGCTAAAGTATGATTTCCTAAAAAGCTAGCTTCACTTATAATGTCTCTAAATCAAAAAAACATTGAGAAAACTACACCTATTAATCCTAAATATAATATATTGTGTAGAAAAGAAAAACTGTGCATTGATAAAGCAGTACTAACTGTTAAAACAAATAAAAAAATTGACGTATTAAAAGGTCAAGGAGAAGGAGATACTAAATGAAAAGGATGATCTTGAAAATAACTTCTTATTATAGTAGGAATATTATAAATAAAAATTAAGTAAAGGTATTATCAATTTATTTAATTTATAGGGATAAACTCAGTGTTTTATAAAACGCTCCTAAAATGAATCGAACATTTATCTTAATATTAACAGTAAAATGCTCTACCATTGAGCTATAGAAGCTTATAGGAGACAAGAGATTCGAACTCTTAAAACAACTTATTGTTACTAAATTTACAGTTTAGCCCTTCTTGCCAATAAAGGAACTCTCCTTAATGTATAATATACATACATTTATATTATACAAGTTTTTAAAGTTAAAAATAATTCATCCCGTGCAACTTCCACTACACGAACCGTATTTCGACTTAACACTAATCAGAATCACACATACGAAGAATCCTACTATAACATCTAAAACCTATTATTTTACTTACTTATAATAAGAGAGCAAACTTATTGCATGCATTCCTTTCAGCATGTGACGAGTGGTTAGTACCAATCCAAGGTTATATTCACCGTAACATAATGATTTACGATTACTAGCAATTACTTATTCACGTAGTCGAATTTCAGACTACGATCCATTTTCGGTATTTTATCCTATTTTTTGAGATTAGCTTAAATTCACATTTTCGCTTCTCTTTGTTTAGGATCATGTGGCACATCTGTAGCCCACAATATTAGGGCCATGATGACTTGTCTTAGCCCCTTTTCTAGTACACTTTTTGTAGTACATAAAGCTTTATAATCTTTAATTTTATAAATAAAGCAAGGGATTATGTTATTTCCATGGCCGGAGCCACAATTTCACAACATTAACTGAAAACAGCCGTGCAACTCTTGTTATATTTATAATACAAATTGTGGTAAGGTTTTTCGTGGATCATCGAATTAAACAACATACTTCACTGCTGGTGTTAGAAACGGTCTAGTGATTTCAGTTCCCGCGTTGCCACGTTACTCTTGAGGTGAAATGCTTACACTTTCATTTATAGACTAAATAATTATCTAATCTATGACATTCATCATTCTCTGCTACGACTACTTGGGTATCTAATCCTTTTTGTTCTATGTGCCTTCGTCCTTCAGCGTCAGTTTTTACATAAAAGGTTGCTTTCGCCTTTATCAGTCCCGTTGGTATGACGGAATTTTATCTCTCTTCCTCTCAGTACGACCTCCTTATATTAAACTCTAGTAAAATAATCCCATTTCTGGTATTTTTACTGCCTGGGTACCCTTTAAACCTATTTAAGATGAATAACACTAGTCTCTTGCGTATTGCCGCGACTGCTGGCACGCAATTTGGTCGAGACAAATATATATATTGTCATTATCAATTATATAGTTAGATATATATATGACGATATCATATATTATAATTATTAATTATGAATTTATTATTATTAAATTAATAATAACTTTATTTATTCATTAATTTTTATTTTATCATCCAAGTTACCAGTTCAGCCGTTAGGCCATTGACCAAGATTCCCCACTGCTGTACTTGTCTTGCCTTGGGATTTTTTCATCCCCAATGTGGTTGATCAACCATTTCAGTTTCAACTAAGAGAATCATAAGCTTGTTAAGTCATTACCTTAACAACTACCTATCTCTATGATATATCGGGTCCTCTTAGAGCGGATATTTTTATTTTATCCTTTTTTTAATATGAAGGATTTCATCCTTCACTCTAAGGTAGGTTGATAATCTAATACTCACCTGTTCACCACTTTTAATAAAAATATTCAAAATTTTTTGAATATAATATAATTTTATAAATAAAATTATATACTGTATTATAAATAATACAGTAAATTAAACGTTCGATTAGCATGTGTCAAGCATTTGGACAGCGTTCATTCAGAGCCATCACCAAACTCATCATTAAATTTGATGTAATTGTTATCATTTACATCACTAAAAAGTTTATACTAAATTTTTTCTATAGGATCAAAATAAGCTAAATCTTGTAAATTATCTTTCTAAAAAAAAGTTATCTATAGGGTTTTAAGTTCATAAAAATTTTATTGTAAATATTAAACTATTTAAAAATTTTTGTTATTTTCTACTAAATACCTAAAATTTTTATTTATATTATATATAGAATATAACCTTAGACTTTCCTTAAATTATTATATTTATTTGATTTTTGACCCCTTATAAGATTTATATGTTAAAAATTTTTCTTTTAATTAATGTAAATCTAATCCGTCTTTTATGTAAGCTCCAGTTAAAGTTACAAATACTTGTGCTTGAATTAAAGCAATACCTAATTCTAATCCTGCAAAGGCAATAATAAAAGCTAAAGGTACTAATGCTAATATCATGTATAAAATTCCAGCATTCATTATATTATAAACAAAACCGCTTAATATACTTAATAGCATATGCCCTGCTGTTATATTGGCTGCTAATCTTAACCCTAAAGAAATATTACGAGCAAGATAAGATATTAATTCTATCATTACTAATAAAGGTAATAAAGCTAGAGGACAACCTGCTGGTACAAAAAGAGAGAAAAATTTTAAACCATGTTTTTGAAATCCTAATATTGTTACACCTAAAACTATAGTAAAGCTAAGAGCAAATGTTAATACAAAATGACTAGTTGATGCAAAACTATATGGAATTAATCCTATTAAATTATTTATTAAAATAAAAATAAATAAAGTATAAAGAAATGGAAAGTAAATTTGACCTATTCTTGGGTTTATTTGGTTTATTACTAGGCTATGTATGGTAGCATACATAGATTCTTGACTTATAGATCATTCATTACTTACTAATTTATTGAAGTTTGTACTTGATATATTTAATATAATAAGATATAAAGCCCCTATTGTTAAAAAAAATCCTATGTTTGTTAAGGAAATATGTAAATTTTCTAATATAGGAATGTCTATAAATAATAAATCTCTTACTTCAAACTGATCTAAAGGACTAGAAATTCCTTGATTAAAATTATTTGAATTTAAAGTATACATTGTTTTACTTTAAATATAAGTTATAAACCTTAATAATCTTATATATAATCTTAAATATTGAGGTTATATAAATAAAATTTATATTTTATTTGTTGAATTATCAAAAAGTTTTGATATAAAAATACGAGATAAGAATAAACGAACAAATCTTGGTAATATATATTTAGATAAAAAATATACTGTAATTATTATAATTGCAAATGTGAAAGTTACTTCATTTATAAAATAAAAAGGAACTAATTGAGGCATTGTTTATCTTTATTTTAATACTTAAAATATAGAGTAGTGACGTTAAAATTTTTAAACGAAAGGTTTTTTTGGTACAGATTTTCAAAGGTTAGATGTGAATATCTTATATATAATATATTAAACTTCCTACAGAATAGTGTAAACCGTTTAATATAAAAGTAGGATATATTCCAAATATTATAGTAAATAAAACTAATATAAATAATATAAAAAATTCTCTTTTTGTTACATCATTAACATTATCTTCAAAAAATTTACTAAAAGTACCTCCAAATGTTATTCTATTAAACATATATATAGTATAAGCAGCTGAAAGAATAATAGAAGAACTAGCCATAAGACCTAAAAAAGATAATTTTTCAAAAGCTCCGTATAATGACATAAATTCACCTATAAAATTTAAAGTTAAAGGAGCACCACAATTACCTAAACATAATATAAAGAATATTATAGAAAATAAAGGCATTATTTGTGCAACACCTTTGTAAAAATAAATAGATCTAGTACCAGATCTGTCATATAATACACCACCAGCACAAATAAATAAACCGCTAGAAACAAATCCGTGAGCTAATCCTAAAAGTATACTTCCTTCTATTCCTTCTATTGTGTTTGTAAATGCACCTATTAAATAAACTGCCGCATGAGATACAGAACTATAAGCTATCAATTCTTTAATATCTATAGTTCTTAGTGTACTAAAGCTAGCGTATATAATAGTAATTACTCCTATAACGTATACTATGTAACTACAATCTAAAAAAGCTTTTGGTAATATAGGTAAAATTAATCTAAATATACCATATAAACTTAATTTTAAAACTATAGCTGCAAGAACTATACTTCCACCTAAAGGTGATTCTACATGAGCTTTTAGTAATCAGTTATTTAAAAATATTGTAGGAGTTTTTACAGCAAAAGCTATAAATATACCGCAAAATAAAACTAATTGAGTAGTATAATCAAAATTAGTTTTAAATAAAGCATCGAAATCTGTAGTACCCATTATAGATGATATAGTTAAGATAGATAATAATAAAAATAAAGATCCTCAAAGGGTATATAAAAATATATAGAAACTAGCTCTGACTTTATTATTAGATCCAAATAAACCTATTAATAAAAATAAAGGGGGCAATATACTTTCAAAAAATATATAAAATAGTAAAATATCTGAAACTAAAAAGACTCCTAATAATAATGTTTCTAATAATAACATTATTATTAAATAAGCTTTTATATTATCAGTTATCGAGTTTCAATTAGATAATATTGCTATAGGCATTATTATTGTTGTTAATAATACAAAATATATTGAAATTCCATCTATACCTAAATATAGATTAAATAAACTTAAATCATAATCTTCTTGTACAAATTGAAACTGATTACTACTAAAATCAAATAATATATAAATTATTAAAGATACAATTAAATTAATTATAGAAGTTGTAAGTGCAATATATTTATAGTACTGAATTTTTGATTTTTCAGATTCATAAGAAACACTACTAGAAATTAAGAATATACCTATAATAGGTATTAATAATAAACAAGATAATAACATTATCTTATAAAAAACAAAAATATTCCCAAAATATTTTTAACAAAAAATTTACATCATAATTAAACAATATTATGATTTAATCTTATTTACGTATAAATAATTAAAATAGATGAATATTAATAGGTAAAATATTTAAGTTGTATAAAATACAAGGTATTAATATTATAAAAGCAAATACAATTGGTAATAATACTGTTCAACAAAATTCCATTAACTGATCAAAACGTATTCTAGGGAAAGATGCTCTAGCTCAAATAAATATAAATACCATTATCGAACTTTTTAAACCTAAACATAACCCATAAAATAATCCTTCTATAATATAACTAGAAAATATGTTCTCTAAGTAACATTGTAATAAGTATATTGAATTTATAAAAAATAAATTAAATAGAATTTCATGAAGAATAATAAAGATTTGAGTATAATCTATTAATAAGTAACCTCCTATAAACAATATACTTGTTAATACACACATTAAAACTATACTAGCATATTCAGCTAAGAAAAAAAATACAAATATTACTGCAGCGTGCTCCGTCATAAAACCACTAACTAATTCTGATTCTGCTTCTGCTAAATCAAAAGGAGCTCTATTAGTTTCAGCAATAGATCCTATGAAAAATAGGATAAATATAGGAAATAAGGGTAATATAAATCAAATAGCTCTTTGAGATTCTATATTAGCAGTTAAATTTAAATTACCTGTTAAAAAAATTACTAATAAAATAGCAGAACTTAATACTAGTTCATAACTAATTAATTGAGCTGTACTTCTAAGAGACCCTAAGAATGCATATTTACTATTAGCACTTCATCCTGCTAATAGAATACCATATGTTGCTAAGGAAGAAACGGCTAACATATATAATATACCTAAATTAAAATCACTAATAGCTAATCCTGGAGCATAAGGTACTACTCCATAACCTAGTAATGCAAAAATTAACGTAATAATTGGTCCTAAAAAAAATAAAATCATATTAGCTTGTGTAGGTGCTATATATTCCTTTAGTATAAGTTTTAATGCATCTGCAAAAGCTTGTAATAAACCATAATACCCTACAGTATTTGGCCCTAGTCTTCTTTGCATACTAGCCATTGTTTTTCTTTCTGCCACTGTTACATAAGCTACTCCTAATAAAGCTGGAACAAGTACTAATAATACCTCTATTATAGATATTAAGGTTGGTGTGTATATCATTTTAAATGTTTAAAATATTATTTTATAATATTTTAATAAAAATTAATAATAAAATAATTATTATAATTTATTCTTATTTTAGATTCGAACTAAAATCGGAATATTAGAAGTATTCTGCTCTGCCATTGAGCTAATAAGAATTATAATAATAATAAAATAAATATCTTATTATTATTATAAGAATTTTCTGTAAATTTTTTTTTAAATCTGATAAATATTATTTATAGTATAAATTAGTATTTATCCTCTATCTACTCCTTTTCCTTTTCCAGTGTATGAAGGTTTAGATGGGGCTGTTCTGTATCTCTCTTCAATTTGGTCTTCAGAAAGTATTTGAGTACCATATTTAGCTCTTTCATCTAAAATATGACCACGAAATCCTGCTGCACCAAATGCGTCCGCCTGTGCCTTAGATCCTGTTGGCGCATTTTTTGCTATTTCTTTATAATATTCCTGTTCTCTTCTCAATCTTTCATCTGTTGATCCACGAAGTCCCTGAGTAGCAGCTCCTGAAGCTTCAGAACTTACAGGTGTATCATGTGAAGTATTAGGAGCTGTAGAACTACCTTCGCCATTATCAGCTGGATTAGTATTATCTTCTTCACTAGATGAACTAGCTTCATTATTCATTCTTTCAGCAATCATTCTTTCAGTAAGTTCCTGATCTATAGCATTTATTTGTCGTTGTGCAGTAGCTAATTCATCAACGTTAGTAGATGATTCTAGTGTATCTTCCATATGATCACGTATATTCTCTAAAGAATCGTTAGAAAAAGTACTTAAAAGGGGTTTAGGAAAGGGAATATTAGGTTGTTGATTATTAGAAGAACTACCTTCACCGTTATCAGAAGAACTACTTTGATTATTAGAAGAACTACCTTGATTATTAGAAGAACTACCTTCACCATTATCCATTGCTAAAATAGACAATTTATCTAATGAATTGTTTATTTTTAGAGGTGTATTATTAGACATAAAGATATATTGATCCACAAATGCTCCTGTAACATTTTTAGTTAGGAATGCTAGTATACTAGCACCAGCTGCAATAGTTATTGTTACATTCTCAAATAGTCCAAAAAACAATGATTTACTTGTAAAAACCGCAATTCCGGATATTAAAATGAAAAGAAAACTCTTAATTGTAAAACGTTCTTTTAATTTAGATAAAAATCCGCTTTGTAATGGTAAGCTTGTAAACGCGTGAGGTTTAGGTGGGCTATTTAAACCTCATTCTATACTAGGATAACTTCTATTTAAATTAGCTTGTAAAGCATCTGTATAAAACTGTGGTGTTAATCAGGGATTTCTACTTACAGCTGTACCAGTTACACATTGTTTATAAACAATATATAAAAATAATCCTGTGGCTACTACGCTAATTATAGATCCGAAACTACTAATTATGTTTCATCCTGCGTATGCATCAGGATAATCACTAATTCTACGAGGCATTCCTTGTAAACCTAAAAAATGTTGAGGGAAAAATGTAAGATTAACTCCTATAAATAATATTCAAAATTGTACTTTTGATAATGTTATGTTATAATTTAAACCTAATATTTTTGGTACTCAATAGTATCATCCACTAAATAGTGCAAATACTGCACCCATACTTAATACGTAATGGAAATGAGCAACAACATAGTAAGTATCATGAAATGCAATATCTAATGAAGCATTAGCTAAAACAACTCCACTTAATCCTCCAATTGTAAACATAAATACAAAACCTAATGCAAATAACATAGATGGTGTTAATTTTAAAGAACCTCCGTAACAAGTAGCTAATCATGAAAATATTTTAATACCAGTAGGTACTGCTATAATTAATGTAGCGGCTGTAAAATAAGCTCTTGTATCAACATCTAAACCAACAGTATACATATGATGACTTCAAACAATAAATCCTAATATTCCTATAGACATCATAGCATATACCATACCAATATATCCAAATATTGATTTATTTGAATTTGCTGAAATAGTTGTACTTATTATACCAAATCCAGGTACAATAAGTATATAAACTTCAGGATGACCAAAAAATCAAAATAAATGTTGAAATAAAATAGGATCACCACCACCAGCAGTTTCAAAGAATGATGTATTAAAATTTCTATCTGTTAATACCATAGTTATTCCACCGGCTAACACAGGTAAAGATAATAATAATAATACAGCTGTAATTACTACAGCTCATCCAAATAAAGTTAAACCATGTAATTTAATACCTGGAGCTCTCATATTTACAATAGTTGTTATAAAGTTAATAGCACCTAATAAACTACTAACACCTGATAAATGTAAAGCAAATATAGCTAAGTCTACACTGGGTCCACTATGACTCTGTATTCCAGATAATGGGGGATAAATAGTTCATCCTGTACCAGCACCTCCTTCTATGCAAGCAGAGAAAACTAATAATAATAAACTAGGAGGTAATAATCAGAAACTTATATTATTTAATCTAGGAAAAGCCATGTCAGGTCCACCTACCATTAAGGGTAATAAGAAATTACCAAATCCTCCTATTAATGCAGGCATAACCATAAAGAAAATCATAAATAAGGCATGAGCAGTTATTATACTATTATATAACTGATTATCCGCAATGTATTGAACTCCTGGTCCACTTAACTCCATTCTAATTAAGACAGAAAACGCTGTCCCTATTAATCCAGAAAATAATGCAAAAATTAAATATAATGTACCAATATCTTTTGCATTTGTTGATAATAATCATCTTTCTTTAAACATAGAGATAGAAGATCTTAAATTAGATCAACTTTCAATATTTTTTATAGTGTTATTACTTTCCGGGCGTTGTATTACTATATAGTAATAATATTTACTTTAAGTATAAGTAATTAATATATTATATAAAAAAATTATAGAATTATGGAGGAATTGAACCTCATACTTAAGATCTGCAATCAAAGTGTAGACCGTCTACATCATAATTCTTAATAAATAGAAAAGTTTTTTATTTAACTTATTCTGTTTTATTAATTTAGATAAAAAGATATACTAATTAACTTTTTTATTGAAGCTTAAATTTAAAAATAACAAAGTATTTTCAATTAAGGAGACAATTGGCATAAATATAATAAAGAAACCAAAATAAGAAATTGTACTTATTTGTCCTAATTCTATAAAAGGAGATTCTACATGTTTAGCTCCTAATATATCTAAACCTAAGAAATTAGCGATAAATATAATAAAACCTATTTTAATAAAAGGTTTAAATTGAAATCCTCTTGATCTATTTAAATCTAGTACAGGTAATGTAAGTATAATTACTAATGCACTAAACATTGCAATAACTCCTAATAATTTATTAGGTATAGATCTTAATATAGCATAAAAAGGTAAAAGGTATCATTCAGGAACAATTGCTGCAGGAGTTTGCATAGGATTTGCCATTATGTAATTTTCACTGTCCCCTAAAACATTAGGCATAAAAAATACAAATAAACCTAAACCTATTATAAAAATAAATATTGTAATTAAATCTTTAAATAAATAATAAGGAGCAAAAGGTATTCTATCATAAGTACCTGATATACCTAAAGGATTTCCTGATCCTGCTGTTTCGTGAAGAGCTATTAAGTGCATTAAAACTAATGCAATTAATATAAATGGTAAGACAAAATGTAAAGCAAAGAATCTATTTAAAGTGGCATTGTTTACACTGAAACCTCCTCAAATAAATTCAACAATATCCTGTCCAATTCAAGGTATAGCACTTATAAGGTTAGTAATAACTGTAGCTCCTCATAAACTCATTTGACCATATGGAAGAACATAACCTAAAAAAGCAGTACCCATCATAGCAATAAGTATTATTGTACCTATAATTCATACTAAAGTTCTAGGAGATTTGTAAGATCCATAGTATATACCTCTTCCTATATGTAAATAAACTAAAAAGAAAAAGGCTGATGCTGTATTACTATGTAAGTAACGTACTAATCATCCATTATTTACATCTCTCATTATATGTTCTATTGAGTTAAATGCTTCTGTAATATTTGGACTATAATGCATGGCTAATGTAACACCTGTTATAACTTGTATAACTAAACAAACTAATAATAAAGAACCAAAATTTCATAAGTAACTTATATTGCTTGGTTGTGAAGTATCTATGACATATGAATTAACTAATTTTAATAAGGAATTACTTTTTAATATTCTCATAAATTTTAATGAATTAAATTTAACTTTAATTTAATATAGATCGTTAGATAAAAAAGGATAATTTATTGTGGTATATATTCTATATAAGATTATATTTAAATTATTTTTATTATTCTGTATTTTTCATATTTAAAAAAGTTATTAATAATGATAATATTAATAATAAAAATAATAGGAATATGAAGTTAGACAATAGTAGTATTATAGAATAGAAAATGAAACCTGTTAATATATATATACCATATATAGGTATAACACTTGTACTTAAACTGCTTATATTTTTACTTAATTTAATTAATCCTTTTTCTAACCCAGAAGGTCCTAATAATTCTATACTACCTTTATCTAAAACTTTAGTAGTTTGTCCTCCTAAATTTAAAATGAAATTTGTAATATATGTGTTATAAAACATTTCTATTAAAAATCTTTGATTTAACAAACCGAATATATAATAACCTAGTTTAGATAATTTAAAGTTTATTAAAGATTCAGATAAAAATTCTAGATAAATTAAAGCTAAACTTATAAAAGTTATACTAAAAATAAATGGTAGTAGTTTTAATAAGGGCGATATAGAGAATTCTGTATCTATTGTTAATTCATGTATAGGATGAATAAATATACTATTATCTGAAAAGAAGCTTGAACCTAATCCTATGAATATTTCTTTAGTTATAAATCCAAAAATAATAGAAAATATAGCTAATATTATTAAAGGTACACTAATAAACATATCATTTTCATGTACATATTTATAATGTGTTATTGATCCATTAGGTGTACTCAAGAATGTTAAATAAAGAACTTTAACCGAGTATAAAGTAGTAAATATTGCACCTATAACGGCTATAGTGTAAACAGCTATACTATTAAAAGAATATTGACCGTAAGCAGACTCTAATAGGAAATCTTTACTATAGAATCCCGTCATGAAAGGAAAAGCTATTAAACTTAAACTTGCTATTAAAATAACAGAATAACTTAATGGTAAGAAAGAAATTAATCCTCCATATTTTCTAAAATCTTGGTTATCAGCCATAGCATGAATAACTGCTCCGGCTCCTAAGAATAGTAATCCTTTGTAAAAGGCATGATTTATTAAATGAAATAAAGCAATATTGTAAGAAGATAACCCGATTGCTATTACCATCATACCTAATTGACTCATTGTAGAGTATGCAATAACTTTTTTAATATCTTGTTGAAACAAACCAATTAAAGAACTAAAAACCGTAGTTATTGCACCTAATCATAAACATAATAATAGTATAGTTGAACTATATTCTATTAAAGAAGATGAACGCATTAATAAATATACACCTGCTGTAACCATAGTTGCAGCATGTATTAATGCAGATACAGGTGTAGGACCTTCCATTGCCATAGGTAATCATACATGAAGACCTATTTGAGAACTTTTTGCCATCGCACCTATTAATAAACAAATTCCCATTATAATAATAACATTTTCATTAATATAAGGAACTAATGAAAAAACTATATTATAGTCTAAACTACCTAATGATCATAATATTGTAAACATTCCTATTGTTAAAAAACAATCTCCCACTCTATTTGTTAAGAAGGCTGAGATAGAACTTTGATTAGCTGCTATTCTTGTAAATCAAAAATTTACTAATAAATAAGAACAAACTCCTACACCTTCTCATCCTACAAACATTAATAAATAATTATTAGCTGTAACAAGTATTATCATCATAAAAGTAAATAAACTTAAATAACTGAAAAATCTTTGATTATGAGGGTCATTATTCATATATCCTATTGAATAGATATGTACTAAAGAACTAATTATTAATACAGGTATTAACATAGATACTGTTAAACTATCAAATTGGAAAATTCAAAGAATATTGAATTCTTCTGTAACTATTCATTTAAATAAATTTATAAAAACAGGGATATTATTTAAACCTATTTCAATAAAAGCTATTATAGATAATATTACTGTAAGTAATATATTTAAAGATGTTAATATTTGTGCTCCGGTAACACCAGCTTTTCTACCAAAAAAGCCAGAAACTATAGACCCTAATAAAGGTAAAACTATTATACTTAGATACATTATTTATATTCTATGGCAATACTTCCTCTTAATCTATAAAAGGCTACCAAAATACCTAATCCTATTGCAGATTCAGCTCCGGCAACTACTATTATATAAATAGCATAAGTTTGTCCAATTATATCGTCAATACTAAGTGAGCTTATCAATATTAAGAACGTTATAGATAAAAGCATTATTTCTATAGAAATAAGCATTAATATTATATTTTTTCTATTTAGGACAAAACCTAAGATTCCTATTAAAAAAAGTATTAAGGTTATATTCATAAAATTAATTCATATACAAGTTTTTATAAAAGTTTTTTATTTATAGAAATTTTTTTTAATTATATTGAAGTTTTTTGGTAAAAATACCAAGTATGTATAAGATTTGAACTTATATTGGAATGTCCGTAGCATTCTATTTTACCATTAAATTAACATACTTTGTTTATTATTATAATAAACAAAATGATAAATAAACTTTCATCAATTATTGTTCATCTAATCAAGTAAGAAATTTTTCTAAACTTACAGATTCTATTACGATAGGCATTGAACTATGAAGTATACCACAAATTTCTGAACATTGACCGTAGAATACCCCTTCTCTATTTACAAATACAGAAGCTTGATTTAATCTACCTGGATATGCATCTCCTTTAATACCTAAAGAATTACAAGCAAAAGAATGTATAACATCACCAGATGTTATAATGAATCTAATATGTGTTAATTCAGGAATAATAATTCTATTATCAACTTCTAACATTCTTAATCCTCCTTCTTCTAAATCAGAATCAGGTATAATATATGAATCAAATTCTATAGATTCATTTTCAGTATTTAAGAAATCGGGGTATTGGTAACTTCAATATCATTGATGACCTTCAGCTAGAATTGACATTGAAGGATCATTAACTTCATCCATTAAATATAACAATTTAAATGAAGGGAAAGCAATTAATATTAAAATTATAGCGGGAGTTATAGTTCAAATCAATTCGATTAATGTTCCATGATTTAAATATTTGTGAGATATAGGAGACTTTGTACTAATATAGTTTCTAATTATAGAAACCATTATTCATCCAACAGCAAATAATATTATTACTAAATAATACATAATATTATCATGTAGTTCTATCAATCCTTCCATTTGCGGAGTAGCACTATCTTGGAAATAGATACCTCAAGCATTAGGAGCATCTAAATTTATATTAAAATTATTAAATCACATTAATTTTAATATATGTATATATTATACGAGTTTTTATAATTTTTTTGTAATCTATACATAACAGCAAGAAATTTTTATAAATTAATTATTTTTAAAGTAATATACCTACTTAAAAATAAACCTATTAATCCTATTGTAGCTATCTCTGTTCCTATTATTCTTGCAACTTGTATCATTTATATTATATTTAATTAAAAATCTAGATTTTAAATGATATATAATAAAATAAAAATCTTTTTACTTTTTATTTATTTTTAAATATATTACCCATATGAGATATATTTAATGTATTAATTTTTTCTATTGTATTTATATTTTGTCTTGAATCTATTTTTAAGGCTCCTTTACCTAATTCAAATATAAATCCTATTGTTACAATAATTATAAAAATTAAAGCAATAGATAAACCATATATATTATTAATATATGTGCTTAATGCTAAAGGAAATATTAATAAAATCTCTAGATCTAAAAGAAGATAAATAAGAGCATAAATAAAAAATTTAATTCCGAATTGTGTTCTATTTTGTCCTAAGAAACTATGAAATCCACATTCAAATATAGAATATTTTTCCTGATAAGGATTATGAGGGGCAAATACTAAATTAAGAATTACAAAAAGTAGTGCTATTATACATACTACTAAAATAAAAAATGTCATACTACTCATTTAATAGTTAAATAAAATTTGTACCAATATGGTACCCATACTTAATCATTCTTTGTTTATAAAGATAAATAATAATATTATAAGAGTTAATATTGAAATTGTTATAGACATAATACTATTTATAGTTAAATCTTTATATTTAAATTTTACAGTTTGAACTACTTTCTTTTGTTTATTATAAAAATTTCCGTTAAATTCTAGATTTTTTAATAAAGGATTTATTTTATATTGAGGTGTATAGAAATAAATTTCTTTTATTATATTTAAATAATATACTGCCCCTATAACACTTGTAAGTATTGCTATAAGAGATAAAAATAAATAACCTTTATCCAAAGCAGCACTTAAAACCATCTGTTTTGCAAAAAATCCTATTAAAGGAGGTATACCTGCAAATGAAAATAATGTTATAATTAAACTTAAAGATAAAATAGGATTTATATAAAAATAACCTTTTAATTGGCTAATTAATTGTATAGGAGAATTATTTTTATCTAATAATTCTTTATATTCTTTATTTTCACTTGTATAATAATACAGAGAGAATCCTATAGCAATTAAAATAATAAATGCGTTTAAATTACTAATTGAATATTGTAGTAAATAAAATATAAATGCTTGTATTGATTCTATACTAGAAATACTTAAAGCTAATAATATAAATCCTACATGTGAAATAGTACTATAAGCAAATAGTCTTTTTATTCTAAATTGTGTTAAACCTACAACAGTTCCTATTATTAGAGAAAAAAAAGAACTCATTAATAAACTAAATGTTCAATTTAAATCATTAAAATAATTACTAGTATAGTAAACTAATTCTAATAGGAAAATAAATATAGAAATTTTAGCTACTATTGCTACAAAAGTTGTAACAATTGTAGGGATTGCATCATAAACATCAGGAGATCAAAAATGAAAGGGAGCAGCGCTTACTTTAAATAAAAATCCAATACTAAATATAAGTAAAGAAAAACTTATATAATAAGTTTTATATAAAGTATCTGTATTATTTATATCTCCTATGCTACTAATTATATAAAACCCATCTATATTAGTAGTACCTGAATTAGCATATAATAAGGCAGTACCTAATAAAATAAAACATGAACTTAAACCTCCTAGTAAAAAATAAATTAATCCTCCTGTAGTAGATAATTCTGAATTTCTATATATTGTACTTAGTAAATATAAACCATAACTTTGTAATTCTATAGAAAGAAATATAGAAATTAAGTCATTAGTAGATATTAAAAAAATAGCTCCACTTATAATAAATAATAAAATTAAAGGGTATTCAATAATTTTTAGATGTTCTCCCATTTTATTAATAAATTTAGTTCTATAATAAATAAAATTATTAAATAGTATATTTTTTAATGAAGAACATTCAGATACTCATACTTTTCTAGGATAAAAACTAGTTAATTGTAATATTAATATACTAATCAAGAAAATAAAAATATGAAATATTTGTGTTATATTAGTTATATGAAGTAATCCTCCATGTAAACCTATTCCTTTACTTAAAATAAATAAACTAGTAATATCGTGTAAAATAGAATAAGTTAAAGATATAATAGTTATTCTATTAAAAAGGATAGACATATCTCGTCTTAAAGTAACGGCATTAGAAATTAATAAAGATAATATAGATATTAATATCATGAAAAATATTATGTTTATAAAAAGCCTGAAGAGAAAATCGAATTCTCATCTTTAATATATGAAATTAAGGTTTTACCTTTAAACTATTCGGGCTATAAGGGAGGATACTCTGATTTGAACAGAGAACTTACTGTGCCACATACAATCGCTCTACCTATTGAACTATATCCACCTAAATAATTATGTTGAAGTGATTCGAACACTCAATAGTAAATACCAAAAACTTATGACTTACCCATTAGTCTACAACATATTTTAAGGTAAATCCGACTTGAACGGATAAGATCTTAATAATCAAACGGGTCTAAGTCGTTCATGTCTACCAATTCCATCATTACCCTTGCTCAACATAAGATTCGAACTTACAGCCTAAACATTTTCAGTGTTCCGCTCAACCATTGAGCTTGTTGAACGTTGGAGATATCAGGGAACGATCCTGAGATTGTGATATGCAAAACCACTATTTTACCAATTAAATTATACCCCCTTTAAATTTTTATTTTTTTTCAATATATAAATTATCCGAAAAACGACTCGAACGTTCACGGTTTAAAAACCAGCAAAATTTAAGCTTGCACTGTCTACCTATTCCAGCATTCGGATAAAGCGGACAAAGGATTTGCACCTTTATATATTGGTCATGAGTCAATTATGTTAACTATTACATCAATCCGCGTTTAAGGCTAAAGTGAGTTGAACACTTATATTTACTGTTATGAGCAGTATACTTTACCAATTAAGCTATAGCCTCTAATTTAAATTAGACTAGACGGGATTCGAACCCGCGATGGTAACATTGAAAAGGTTATGTCTTACCACTTGACTACTAATCCTAAGCCCAATGCAAGTATTGCACTTGCTTCTATTGATTACAAAACAATTGCATTACTTTTATGCTAATCAGGCTAAAAATAAGATATAAATGTTAAATATTTGTTAGTTATAAAATTAGTATTTAGTATCTAAAAATCTCGTGATTATGACAAACTAAACCTATTTGCGTAATGTTATATTACGTATATTTAAGAAATATTTTAAAGTAAATTTCATACTTATATGCTTTCAGTATTTAATTCTAACTAACTTAGCTTTCCTGCCGTGCCTATACTATATACTTACCTAAGTGAAAGTAATATCCCTATACAATAAATTATTGTATATAAATTAATATCTGGGCATATAAACAACAGGTAAACCATAGATTAATAAAACTATTTATTTCCGAAGAAATACTAGTGATTCCCAGGTTCCTTTCGTACAAGGATGCTCTTTATTATATTCTAATTCCCTCTAGAAGATAGAAACCATACTGTCTCACGACGTATTTAACCCAGCTCGTGTAACTTTTTAATCGACGAACAGTCGTACCCTACATAGGTCCTGCATCCATGAGGATAAGTTAAGCCGACATCGAGGTGCCAAACCACGCACTCATTTTGCACACTCTTGCGTAAATTAGCCTGTTCAACTTGTTATTTAATTTTTCCATTTTTCACAAAATGGTTCAGACTATTTCTTCATTTTATATTATATATATTAATAATTTATTTTCCACTTATTCAACCTTTTATGGCAAAAGCTCCTATACGACGCTTTCCTCTTTTAATTGAATATTCCATACCAGAATTAGAATAACCTCTGAAATTTACAGTAGATAAACCTTTATAACAAGAATCAATGTTTCTTAATCCTCCTTTTACTTTGACTTTATATACAGCTCTATCAGCTCTATAACGTTTAGTTAATCTACCTTTAATTTCTAATCTTATACCCCCAATATTTTTATATTTAATTAAATTAAATATAAAATTTTTTTGTATTTTTTCATATAAGTTATTTAATGTTTCATCTAAATTATTTTTGTTCAATATGGAATTTAAATTTATACTTTTATATTTATTTTCTATTAAATTAAAATTTATACTTTTAGATAAACGTGCTCTTTCAATTATTGTATTTGTATTAGGTAATCTTACATTGTTAATAATATAATTCATTCTTTTTAAAACATTACGTCTATTTTTTCTTAATTTTAATTTTAAGTATTCGGTAAATATATCAGGATTAAGTCTTAGAGATTTTAAATTAATTATATTAAATTCAATTTTTTGATTATAAAATTTGGAAATTAAAGTACTTAATTTAAATAAGAATATATCTTTAAATTTGTAGTCATTAAGATTGAGTTTGAATTTTAATTTTCTAATAAAATTTAATTTTTTTAAAACTATTAATTTAAATATACTTTTAAAATAAAATAAATTTTTTAAAAATGTATCTTTGTTATTAAATGAAGTTTCATTAATAAAAATACTTTCTAATTTTATTATTACTTTTTTTAATGAATTTATTAGGTACTTTAATTTTCTTTCTTCCATATTGTTTGAAATAGAAAGTTTTTCTCTATTGTAAACAT
>Ga0247771_1000193_pt1 | contig 22181 bp, 21 predicted proteins | sample UWRJL197509C6_FD_179948 | JGI IMG/M metagenome (GOLD analysis project Ga0247771, IMG submission 179948) | Plant litter microbial communities from Arlington Agricultural Research Station in Wisconsin, United States - UWRJ-L197-509C-6 | ecosystem: Environmental > Terrestrial > Plant litter >... | reverse complement strand
CGCGTCGCTGCGCGCGTCGACCAAGAACTCCGGCACCATCGGCCAGTTCGGCGTCGGCTTCGCCGCGGTGCTGGCCGTGACCGACGCGCCCAGGGTCGTGTCGACGTCCGGCGCGGTCGCCTTCTCCGCCGAGCGCACCCGTGCCGCCGTGCCCGAGTCCGCCGAGGCCCGCGGCGGTGACGTGCCGGTGCTGCGGCTGGTGTGGCCGAGCGACGAGACCGACGTGCCCGAGGGGTTCGCCACCGAGGTCCGGCTGCCGCTGAAGGTGGACGGGGCCGCGCTGCTGGCCGAGTTCGCCGACCAGGCCGGTGACCTGCTGCTGGCGTTGCCGGGGCTGCGGCGCATCGAGGTCGCGGACGCCGTGTGGACGCGGGAGGAAGCCGACGACGACGTCGTCGTGCTGCACGGTCCTGGCGGGTCGACCCGCTGGATCCTGCACCGCGTCTCCGGCGAGTTGCCCGCGTCGCTGGTGGCCGGTGTCGAGACCCGGCCGCAGTGGTCGATCTGCTGGGCGTGGCCGTCCGACGGCGTGCTGACCGACGAGGTCCTGCACGCGCCGACCCCGACCGACGAACGCCTGTCGCTGCCCGCGCGCCTGCTGGCCACGCTGCCCGTCGAGCCGTCACGCCGCCGCGTGCAGCCCGGTCTCGCCGTGGACGCCGTGCTCGCCGAAGCGGCCGCGCACTACCCGGCGCTGGTGGCGAAGTTGCCCGCCGTGCAGCGGACCGCGCTGGTCCCGCTGCCCGGCTTCCCGCTGTCCGAAGTGGACGGTGTGCTGCGCGACGGGGTGCTGAAAGCCTTGCGCGCGGCCGAATGGCTGCCCCTGGCCAGCGGTGAGTGGGCCTCGCCCGCGAAGGCGAAGGTGCTCGACGCCGGGTCCGAGGAACTGGTCGAACTGCTGGAGGACGTGATCCCCGGCCTGCTCGACGCTGAGCTCACGCTGCCCGAGCACGCGAAGGCGTTGGCGGCGCTGGAGGTCCGCAGGCTGACCATGCGCGACGTCGTCGACGCGCTGGCCGGGCTGAGCGGCGACCCGGACTGGTGGCGGCGGCTGTACGCCGAGCTGGACCCGATCGCCGAGGTCGACTCCACGGCCCGCGAGGAGCTGGGCGGCCTGCCCGTGCCGCTGGCCGACGGCCGCACCGTCACGAGCCCGCGCGGCGTGCTGCTGCTGGAAGCCGACCAGGAGACCCTCGACCTGCTGGCGGGCGTGGACGTGTCCGGTCTGCGGATCGCGCACCCCGACGCCGCGCACCGGCTGCTGACCCGCCTCGGCGCGGTCGAGGCAGGGCCGGTGGAGCTGCTGGACTCCGAGGCCATCCGCGAGGCCGTGCACCGCAGCGCGGACGAGGTCGACGCGGGCATGGACGGGCACGACCTCGTGCGCGCGGTGCTGCGCCTGGTCGACCGCTCCGGGATGCGCGCCGGCGACCGGCCGTGGCTCGCGGAACTCGTGCTGCCGGACACGTCCGGCGACTGGCGGCGTGCCGACGAGCTGGTGCTGCCGGACTCGACGCTGCTGGACGTGCTGGAGTCCGACGCCCCGATCGGCGTGCTGGACGCGAAGGTCGCCGAGGCGTGGCCCCGGTCCGTGCTGACCGCGATCGGCGTGATCGACGGGTTCACCGTGGTCGTGGACGACGACCCGACCGAACCCGACCACGACCTGGCCGACGAGGGCTACTGGTGGGCCGCGTCGCCGGAACCGCCGACCCGCGTCGTCGGCATCCGCGACCTGGACCTGGTGTCCCGTGACGCGTGGCCCGCCGCGCTGAAGATGCTGGCCGCCGACCCCGTGACGTGGCGCGCGGTCCAGGAGCCCGACGGCTACACCGGCTGGTGGCTCTCGCAGTACGCGACGCTCGACGGCGTGCCGCTGTGCGACTGGCGGCTGCCGACGGCGGAGTCGTTGGCGGGCCTGTACGACGTGGTGCCCGACGTCGGGCTGCCCGAGCACGTGCTGATCGCGGTCGGCGTGCGCGCCGAGCTGGACGTGCGCGGCGACGACGACGTGAAGGACCTGCTGCGCCGCCTCGGCGACCCGGACCGCGAGCCCGCCGACGCGCTGGTGTTCACCGCCCACGCGGCGCTGGCCGAGGTCGCGCACCTGCTCGACTCCGGCGGCATCACCCCGCCGGACCGGGTGCGCGTGCTGACCGGCGAGGCCGTGCCCGCCGACGACGTGGTCGTGCTCGACCAGCCGTGGCTGCTCGGCGTCCTGCCCCCGGCGGGTGTGCTCGCCGCGGACGGCGGGGCCGACGTGCTGGCCGAACTGCTGGCGCTGCCGTTGGCGTCCGAGGAGGTCGTCGGCGCGCCGACGACCGAGGGCGACGCGGTGTCGTGGCACGAACTGGGCGCGGTCCGGCTGGCGTGCGAGCTGCTCGGCGTGGAGCTGCCTCCAGGCTCGGTCGTGGTGCACGACGAGCTGCGGGTGGGCGTGGACGGGGTCGAGCACGAGGTCGTCTGGTGGCTGGCCGACGACGTGGTGCACGCCGTCGACACCCCGGAAGGCCTCGCCCGCGCACTGGCGTGGGTCAGCGACCGCTGGGCGGACCGGCACGCGTTCGCCGCCCTGATCACCGACCCCACGCCCGTCACGCTGCTGGGCTAGACCCCCCGCTGGGCGCCTTTCGACCCCCGTCGAGACGCTCGGCGTTGCCAAGCGAACACGCCGTACCCCATGATCCCCAGCGTCATGCCCGCGAAGCAGGACCAGAGCCACACCTCGTTGCCGACGTCGAAGACCAGGAAGTAGAGGAAGGCCAACGCCCACAGCACCGTGCCGCCGACGATCGCGGGCACGGGGTCGGCCAGCCTCGGGGGCAGCGGGGGAGGACTCGGCAGCGAGTCGTGTTCGGACGGTTCGGCCACGTCAGGCAGGCTACCTCCCGGAAACACGGATCGGGCACGCTCAGCGGGCACGGGTCCCGGTACCGATTGGGGTAGAAATGGCCACCCAGGAGTCAGAGGCGCAGGAGCCAGGAGCGCGGGAGTCCGTCGCCGGGTCTTCGGAGCGGACGGTCGCGCCGTCGTCCGGGCTCGACCGGTTCTTCAAGATCAGTGAGCGCGGGTCGACCGTCGGGCGGGAGTTGCGGGGTGGGTTGGTCACGTTCGTGACCATGGCCTACATCGTGGTGTTGAACCCGTTGATCCTCGGTAGCTTCGCCGCTGACGACGCGGGGGCCAAGAAGGACGTGCTGGGCGCGATCCTGCCGGTCACGCAGGTCGCGGCGGTGACGGCGCTGGTCGCCGGGGTGATGACCATCCTGTTCGGCCTGGTCGCGAACCTGCCGTTCGCGATGGCGACCGGGCTCGGCATCAACACCTTCGTGGCCGTCACGATCGTGCCGCAGATGACCTGGCCCGAGGCCATGGGTCTGGTCGTGGTGAACGGGCTCGTGGTGCTCCTCTTGGTGGTCACCGGGGTGCGGCAGGCGGTGTTCAACGCCGTGCCGAACGAGTTGAAGGCCGCTATCGCGGTCGGCATCGGCCTGTTCATCTGCTTCATCGGCCTGGTCGACGCCGGGTTCGTGCGGCGGATCCCGGACGCGGCGGGCACCACGGTCCCGGTGAGCCTCGGCATCAACGGGTCGATCGCGTCCTGGCCGACGCTGGTGTTCGTGGTCGGCCTGCTGGTGACCGGCATCCTGTTCGCCCGCAGGGTGAAGGGCTCGATCCTCATCGGCGTGCTGTCGGCGACGGTGCTGTCCATCGTGATCGAGGCGATCGTCCACGCCGGTCCGTCCAAGGGCGTGAACCCGCTGGGCTGGAACCTCGGCTACCCGGCGCTGCCCAGCCAGGTCTTCAGCCTCCCGGACCTCTCGCTCGTCGGTGACGTCTCGTTCGGCGCGTGGACCCGCATCCCGGCGATCACCGCGGCGCTGCTGGTGTTCACGCTGGTGCTGACCGACTTCTTCGACACCGTCGGCACGATGACCGGCCTCGGCAAGGAAGCGGGCCTGATCGACGAGGAGGGCCAGTTGCCGAGCGTCAACAAGGCGCTGTTCGTCGACGGTCTCGGCGCGGTCGCGGGCGGGGCGGCGTCCTCGTCGTCCAACACGGTCTACATCGAGTCCGCGTCCGGCATCGCCGAGGGCGCGCGCACGGGGCTGGCGAACGTCGTGACGGGCCTGCTGTTCCTCGCCGCGATGTTCCTGACGCCGCTGTACTCCATCGTCCCGGTCGAGGCCGCCGCGCCCGCGCTGGTCGTCGTCGGCGCGCTGATGATGATGCAGGTCAAGGAAATCGACTTCGGCGACTTCTCCATCGCGCTGCCCGCGTTCCTGACGATCGTGGTGATGCCGTTCACCTACTCGATCGCCAACGGCATCGGCGCGGGCTTCGTCAGCTACGTGGTGCTGCGCGCGTTGACCGGGCGGGCGAGGACCGTGCACCCGCTCATGTGGGTGGTCGCCGCGGCGTTCACCGTCTACTTCGCCATCGGCCCCGTTCGAGCCCTGTTCGGGGCATAAGTCCGATTCGACCACTCGGACGGAACCGAACGGGTAAATCGTGAGGTATGCTAACTACGTGGCGGACACCGTGGACGAGCAAGGGCTGGCGAGCAGGCTTCGGCTTGCCGTGGTTCGGCTCAACCGCAGGCTCCGCGCCCAGCGCACCAACTCGTCGATCACCCTGACCCAGGTCTCGGCGCTGTCCACACTGCACAAGTGCGGACCGCTGACCCCCGGCGAACTGGCCGCCAAGGAAGGCGTCCAGCCCCCGTCGATGACCAGGGTGATCGCCGCCCTCGAGGAGTTCGGCTTCGCGACCCGCAGGCCTCACCCGACCGACGGCCGCCAGGCCATCGTGCAGTTGAGCGACGCCGGTCTCGCGTTCGTGAACGAAGAGGTCGGCGCCAGGGAAGCCTGGTTGGACAAGCGCTTGGCGGAACTGACAGCCGAGGAGCGGGAACTGCTGTCCCGCTCGGCGGAGATCATCGACAGGATGGCGGGGCAGTAACAAGGTGCCGGCTTACGCGGGTGGTAGCGAATCTGATCGGGTCGACCGGGAGATAGCGCTACCCCCGCCGAAGCGCGGTGGCATGTTTGACTCCCTCAAAGTCCGCAACTACCGCTTCTACGCCTCCGGCCAGGTCGTTTCCCTGATCGGCGTGTGGATGCAGCGGGTCGCGCAGGACTGGCTGGTGCTGGAGCTGTCCCACGGCAGCCCGGTCGCGCTGGGCATCGCCGCCGCGCTCCAGTTCGCGCCGACGCTGGTGTTCTCGCTGTACGCGGGCGTCCTGGCCGACCGCATGGACAAGCGCAGGCTGCTGCTGGTGCTGGAAACCGGCCTGGCGCTCTGCGCGTTGACCCTCGGGCTGCTCGACGTCACCGGCCTCGCCGAGCTGTGGCACGTCTACCTGCTCTGCCTGCTGCTCGGCTGCGTGTCCGCGACGGAAACCCCGGTGCGGCAGTCGTTCGTGATCGAGATGGTCGGCCGCGACCAGCTGCCGAACGCCGTGGCGCTGAACTCGATGACGTTCAACCTGGCCCGCATGGTCGGCCCCGCGGTCGCGGGTGTCGGCATCACGTTCATCGGCACCGGCTGGATGTTCCTGATCAACGCGGGCTCGTTCGTGGCGGTCATCGTCGGCCTGTTCCTGATGGACGTCGGCCAACTGCACCGCGCCGATCCCGTTCCCCGTGAACGCGGTCAGCTGCGCGAAGGCCTCCGGTACGTGCAGGGGCGGCCGGACCTGGTGATCCTGCTGGTGCTGGTCTTCTTCATCTCCACGTTCGGCCTGAACTTCTTCCTCACCCTCGCCGTCATGGCGCGCAACGTCTTCGGCGGCAACGCCGACGCCTACGGCCTGCTGACGACGCTGCTGGCGGTCGGCACCCTCGCGGGCGCGACGCTGGCCGCGAAGCGCAGCACGCGCGGCAAGCCGAAGGCGGGGCTGCTGATCGGCGGCGCGCTGGCGTTCGGCCTCCTGGAGATCGTGGCGGGGCTGATGCCGAACCTGCTCACCATGGGCCTGATGCTGATCCCGGTCGGCATCGCCATGATGACCTTCACGACGACCGCGAACGCCACCGTGCAGATGTCCGTGGCTCCCGCGATGCGCGGCCGGGTCATGGGCCTGTACATGCTGGTGTTCCTCGGCGGCACGCCGCTGGGCGGCCCGGTGATGGGCTGGCTGGCCGAGGAGTACACGGGCCGCGCGCCGCTGGTCGCGGGCGGCATCATCTCCATCGTCACGGCGGTGGCCGGCTACGCCGTCCTGATCCGCCAAGGCGGCCTCGTGCTGCCGCGGTTCCCGGTCCGCGCCCGCCGGGCGTAACCCCTCGTTAGGTCCTGAGGTGCGGAAACGAACTTCTTCGGGCTGCCCACTTCCCCTCCGTGAGAGCTTAGGCTAACCTAAGTCTCGTCACTTCGTGGTGGGAGTGGCAGTCAGTTCGGGAACAGACAAGGCCCCGTCTCCGGTCGTACCACCGGAGGCGGGGCCTGGTCGTTTTCTCCCACGAAAAACGCCGGAGCACCGCACTTCTGGCGGCACCCCGGCGTTTCCCGATCCGGCAGCGTCGGCTTGTCGGAGCATCCACTGCCGAGCTTGATCACGCGGTGGGTAGCAGCAACCCGTTCTGCCCGGCCCGCGCGGCCTCGAAGCGCGCGTTCACGTCGTCCCAGTCGACGATGTTCCACAGCGCGCTGATGTAGTCGACCTTCAGGTTCCGGTACTGCAGGTAGTACGCGTGCTCCCAGATGTCGAACGCCAGCAGCGGCGTGGTCGCGATCGACAGGTTGGAGTGGTGGTCCTTCAGCTGCTGCGTGATCAACCGCTGCCCGACCGGCTCCCACGCGAGGATGCCCCAGCCGGAGCCCTGGATCGAGCCCGCCGCCGCGTTGAGCTGGAGCCGCAGCTTGTCGAACGAGCCGAAGAACTCGTCCACCGCCGCCGCCAGCTCGCCGACCGGCTTGTCGCCGCCGTCGGGGCTGAGGTTCTTCCACCACACCTGGTGCAGGGCGTGACCGGCGAGGTGGAACGCGAGGGTGGTCTCCAGGCCGACGATCGACCCGAGGTTCTCCTTGTCGCGGGCCTCGTCGATCTGCTCGATCGTGTCGTTCGCGCCCTTCACGTACGCGGCGTGGTGCTTGCCGTGGTGCAGCTCGTTGATCTCGCCGATGATCGCAGGCTCCAGATCGGCGTAGTCGTAATCCAGATCCGGCAGCACGTACGGGGCCATCGAGACTCTCCCATCAACCTCTTGCAAACGCTTCTTAGTTGCAACCTACTGGCATTAAGTCCACGAGGCGAGAGCGGGCCCCGAAATCCGCTTGCCCGCGGTGGTCGGGGCTGGAACGGTCGGCCCGTGTCCGTCTTGACAGCTCGCGGGGTCACGCTGTCGTTCGGTCCGAGGACCGTGCTCCAGGAGGTCGATCTCGATGTTCCCGCAGGCGAACGCGTAGGCCTGGTCGCGCCCAACGGCGTCGGCAAGTCGACGCTGCTCCGGGTTCTGGCGGGCGAGCTGGCCCCTGACGAGGGCGCGGTGGTCCGCCGTCCCGCGTCGGCGACCGTGGCCCACCTCACGCAGGAGACCCAGCCCCGACCGGGTGAATCCCTGCGGGCCCACCTCGCTCGCCGCACGGGCGTGGCCGACGCGAACGCCCGGTTCGAACGGGCGGCGCTGGAGCTGTCCGAAGGCGCACCCGGCGCGGAGGAGCGCTACTCGACGGCGTTCGACCACTGGACCGCGCTCGGCGCGGCGGACTTCGACGAGCGCGCGGACGCCGTGTGCGACCGCCTCGGGCTCGCCGCCGACCTGCTCGACCGCCGGGACGCCCACGAGCTGTCCGGCGGCCAGTCCGCTCGGCTCCGGCTCGCGTCGGTGCTGCTGACCAGGGCGGACGTGCTGCTGCTCGACGAGCCGACCAACGACCTGGACGCCGACGGCCTCGACCTGCTGGAGACGCACGTCGTCGGCAGCCCGGCCGCGGTCGTGCTCGTCAGCCACGACCGCGAGTTCCTGGCGCGCACCACCACGGCCATCGTCGAGCTGGACGAGTTCACCCACGCCGCCACGCTGTACCGCGGCGGCTGGGACGCGTACCTGGAGGAGAAGGCCGCGGCCGACCGCCGGGCCCGCGAGGAGTTCGAGGCGTACGCGGCCAAGCGCGACTCGTTGACCGAACGGGCGCGCACGACCCGCGAGTGGTCCCGCCAGGGCGTGCGCAACGTGGCCAAGTCGGGCGAGAACGACCGGAACATCCGGCACCGGGAGAAGCAGCGCTCGCAGGCGACCGCGGCGAAGGCGTCCATTGTGGACCGAGCGCTGGAACGCCTGGAGGAGGTGGAGGAACCGCGCGAGGCGTGGGAACTCCGCCTCACGCTGCCCAGCGCCGGCCGGGGCAGCCGGATCGCGTTCACCTTGCGCCAGGCCGTGGTCCGGCGCGGCGACGTGGTGCTCGGGCCGGTCGACCTGACCATCGGCGCGGGCGAGCGGTGGCGGATCACCGGCCCGAACGGGGCGGGCAAGTCCACGCTCCTGGGCGCGTTGCTGGGGCGGATCCCGCTGGTGTCCGGCGAACGGTCGGTGGGGTCCTCGATCGTCGTCGGCGAGGTCGACCAGCTGCGCGAGGAGTTCGCCACGGACGACACCGTGCTGGACGTGGTGGTCGCCGCGACCGGGTTGGAACGGGTGGACGCGCGGACCCTGCTGGCCAAGTTCCGGGTGGGCGCGGACGCGGTGTTGCGCCCGGCCCGGACGCTGTCGCCCGGCGAGCGCACCCGTGCGGGATTGGCCTTGTTGCAAGCCCGTGGCACGACCTGCCTCGTCCTGGACGAGCCGACCAACCACCTCGACCTCGCGGCGATCCACCAGTTGGAACAGGCGCTCCAGGAGTACGAGGGCACGTTGTTGCTGGTCACGCACGATCGGCGGCTCGCGGAAGCGATCTCCGTCGACCGCGAGCTCGACGTCCGCGGGCTGGTCGCCACGCCACCCGCGAAGGGTGCAAGATAAGAGGATGAGCACCGAGGAGGACTGGCCTGTCGAACAGACCTGGTCCATGCGCAACACGCACTGGCACGCCTACGTCGAGCACACCTCGCTGGACCACGCGTCACCCCGTCAGGAGCGGTTGGAACGCACGCCGGAAGAGGTGCTGAGCACCCCCGCCGAGGTCGCCGCGTGGCTCGAGGTGAACCTCCGCAGCGCCACCAAGCCGGAGGAGGCGGGCAAGAAGCGCGTCAAGGACGAGCGCGACTTCTCCGACTCCAACCGGGTGCACACGTCGTTGGCGTCCTGCGGCGAGTCCATCTACACCGGCGTGAAGGGGATGCTGACCCTCGCGGTCGAGGCCGTGACCCCGGACGACTGCCGCAGTTCGCACGACGGCGCGGACGTGGCGCCGCTGAAGTCCGGCCGCCGCCGCTAGCCGACGGCCGGTCCGTCAGGTCGGCCAGGTGTGCACGGGGTCGCCCCCGTGCATGAGTTCCACGTACCGCTTGAGCATCCCGGTGAGCGCGGCTCCGCGATCGGCGCCGCGCTCCTCCAAGCGCACCACCTCGTCGCGCTGCCACGACGACCCGGTGCGCCGGGTCAGGCAGCGCTGCTCGATCACGCCGAGGTACCGCTCGCGGGCCTCGTCGGAGACGCCGCACGCGCGCAGCCCGTCGTGCGCCATCGGCAGCAGCCTGCGCAGCACCAGCTCGTCCGGCGGGACCCAGCCGATGCCCGGCCAGTACAGCTGCGCGCCCATGCCGTGCCGCGACCCGGTGTAGAGGTTCTCCTCGGCCGCGTGGAACGACATCTGCGTCCACAGAGGACGCTCCTGGTCCACCAGCGCCCGTTGCGCGCCGTAGAAGAACGCCGCGTTGGCGACCGTGTCGAGCACGGTCGGGCCCGCGGGCAGCACCCGGTTCTCGATGCGCAGGTGCGGCACGCCGTCGACCACGTCGTACACCGGCCGGTTCCAGCGCCAGATCGTGCCGTTGTGCAGCCGCAACTCCGCCAGCGCCGGCGTGCCGCCCGCTTCGAGGACCTCGACCGGGTTCTCCTCGTCGGTCTCGGGCAGCAGCGCCGGGAAGTAGCGGGCGTTCTCCTCGAACAGGTCGAAGATCGACGTGATCCACCGCTCGCCGAACCACACCCTCGGCCGCACGCCCTGGTTCTTCAACTCCTGCGAGCGGGTGTCGGTGGCCTGGAGGAACAGCGGGATGCGCGTCTCGTGCCACAGCGCCCGGCCCAGCAGGAACGGCGAGTTCGCCGCGATCGCCACCTGCACGCCCGCCAGGCACTGCGCCGCGTTCCAGTGCGCGGCGAAGTCGGCGGGCGCGACCTGGAGGTGCAGCTGCACGGACGTGCACGCCGCCTCCGGCAGGATCGACTCCTGGTAGCTCAACAGCCTCTCCGCGGTGCGGCCGGGGATCGGCGAGCCCTCCATGTGCAGCACGGTCTCCTCGCCGCGCGCGGCGAAGATGCGGTCGTTGAGCACCTTGTAGCGCGAGCTGTTGGACAGCCACCGCTGGTCGAAGTGCTCGTGCCGCAACGTCGGCAGCACCCCGATCATCACCAGGTTCGCGCCCGCGTCCTTCGCCTTCTCGTCGGCGGCGCCCAGCGACGCGCGCAGATCCTCTTCCAGGCCAAGGGTCTCGTCCCCCGCGAGGGCGCGCGGCGGGACGTTGATCTCCAGGTTCTGCTGCCCGAGCTCCAGGGTGAAGGAGGGGTCGTCGATCTTCTCCAGCACTTCCGCGTTGGCCATCGCGGGTCTCATGTCGTCGTCGACGAGGGCCAGTTCTATCTCCAAGCCCATTTGCGTGCGGGGGAAGGAGAAGCTGTCCTCCGCGAGCATGGTCGCCAGCGCTTCGAGGCACCTCTGGATCTTCTCCCGGTACCGCTGGCGATCCTCCCTGCTGTACGTGCGGCTGGAGATTTCCCTACCCATGCCGCCTCCCCTTCGTCGTGCTGCTCCGGCGGCGGAGCGGAGCGCCAACCGTGACACAGCCCGCAGGGGGCCGCCAGCGTCCAAATCGGTGCTCTCTGTCACGTCGCCGTAACAGTGGGCGAGGAGGTGCTGGTTGGCGGCCTGCCCGTTGAGCCCTCTGGACTACGAGCGGGGCTCACATGGCGGGAAGTGCGAGAATTCCGCCCGTGGTGATCGAGATCGACGACCCGGCGGACCCCCGGCTGGACGACTTCCGGGACCTGTCCACGGCCGACCGCAGGCCCGACCGGCCGGGTGGTCGGGGGCTGGTGATCGCGGAGGGCGTCGTCGTGGTCGAACGGCTGCTGGCCTCGCCGTTCCCGGTCCGGGGCTTCCTCGGCGTGCGCAGGCGGATCGAGGCGCTCGGCGAGTTGCCGGCCCCCGCGTACGTGGCGTCCGCGGACGTGATGGCCGAGGTCGTCGGCTTCCACCTCAACCGCGGCGTGCTCGCCGCCGCCGACCGGGCCGTGCAGCCGACCGCGGCCGACATCGCCGCGAGCGCGCGCCGCGTGGCCGTGCTGGAAGGCGTCGGCGACCACGAGAACCTGGGCTCGATCTTCCGCAACGCCGCCGCGCTGGGCGTCGACGGCGTGCTGCTCGGGCCGGGGTGCAGCGACCCGCTGTACCGGCGCAGCGTCCGCGTGTCGATGGGGCACGTGCTGCGCGTCCCGTTCGCGCCGCTCGACCCGTGGCCCGGCGGCCTGGACCTGCTGCGCTCGCACGGTTTCCGGGTCGTCGCCCTCACCCCGCGCGAGGGGTCGGTCGGCCTCGCGGACGCCGGACTGCGCGGCGAGCGCGTCGCCGTGCTGCTCGGCTCGGAAGGCCCCGGCCTCACCGAGGAGGCCATCGCGTCGGCCGACGTGGCCGTCAGGATCCCCATGGCGCCGGGCGTCGACTCCCTCAACGTGGCCACGGCGGCGGCCGTCGTGTTCTACGCGACCGCCTGAAAACCGGGCGGGCACGATACGTTCTTCCCGGAAGCCGTGACCGTGGGGAGGGACCGTTCGTGGAGTTGCGTGTGCAGTCGGGCCGCGCCGTGCTCGCGGGCGAGGGTGAAGCGGGCGAACTGGAAGTCGACCCGCACACCCTGCCGCTCGGCGCGGGCCTCGCCGAAGCCCTGCACGAGTGGGCCAAGGTCGCGGAAGCCGTGCAACGCACGAACGCGCCCGCCGACGGCGCCGCGGGTGCCCTGGTCACCCGCCGCGGCCGCCAACTGGCAGGCCGCCTGGCCGCCGACATGGGCACCCCGGTCGCCTTCGCCGACCCGGTGACCGGCGAACGCCACCTGGTCGACGCCTCGCAGTCCGGCGTCCGTCCCTCGGTGCCCCGCCCGACGATCGTCGTGGCCGACGACCCGGTCCCCGACGAACCCACCGAACCGACCCCGTGGGGCACCGGCCTCACGGTCAGCGTGTTCAGCGGCGCGGTGGTGGCGTTCATGGTCGTCACCCTGTCCCTCGGTCTGGGCGAGACGAACCGCTGGCTGGCGCTGGTGGCCAACGTCCTGGTCGTGGGCGGCATCACCCCGTCCGTCTGGCTGGCCCGCAAGGTGATGATCTGGCGCTGGGTCGCCTACGGCGTGACGACCGGCGTGGTGCTGGCCTGGATCGCCCTGATCATGACCTTGCTCGAACCCTGAGCCCGTCCTAGGACTCCGGCCACTCGTCGCGCACGTGGTTCGCGACCAGGGCGGCGTGGGAGAGCGGGGTCCTCAGGTCGGTGACGTCGCCGTTCGCGGTGTAGTCGAGGAGCACGACCTCCTGCTCGGCGGTGAGGTCGCGGAGGGTCGCGATCTCGGTGGTGGCGCGGGTTTCCAGCACCCAGCGGTAGGTGGGCAGGCAGATCCGGCGTCTGGCGTCCTCGTACCGCGCCGTTTGCTCACCACGTGGACCGGCATGGGGCGAGAGTGCCGGCGGGGTACGACAGTTTCGGGAACTGCGAGGGGAAAGCGCACGTCACAGGGGTGTGGACGACGCGCGGTGGTGGGTGTTGGTGGAAGAGGTTCGCGGGATGGGGGAGGGGCGGGAGTGGAAGATCTCGCACGTCGCCCCGGTTGGCGACCAGGAAGCCGCGCGGGCCGAGGCGTTGCGGCTCGCGCGGGAGTTCCTGCCCGCCTACCCGTGGTCGCCCAAGTCGCGGAAGGTGCTGCGGCTCGGTGACGGCTCCTACCTGGTCATCGTGGAGGGGCGGACGTCGTCGTTCCACTTCCGGACCCGTGTGGGGGAACTGGTCGACTGACGGTCACGACACGTCCAGGACGATCTTGCCTCGCGTGTGGCCGTCGGCGACGGCCTGCTGGGCCTGTGCGGCTTCGGCGAGGGGGAAGGTCTTGGCCACCCGGATGGTCAGGCTGCCCGTCTCGGCCAGGTCGACCAGTGCGCGGAGGTCGTCCTGGTTCATGCGGACGAACACCGGGGTGACGCCGGGAAGGGTGAACTCGGCGACGGACGCGACGCGCGGGCCCGGTGGGGTGCCGGTGAGCGCGCCGCGGCCCGCCGTGTCGAGGACGGCGTCGGTGATCGGGATCGGTCCGGTGACCGGGTCCACGCCGAGGGAGCGGAGGTAGTCGTGGTCGGCCGGGTTGGCGGTGCCGAGGACGTGCGCTCCGCGTGACCGGGCGATCTGCGCGGCCAACGAGCCGACCGCGCCCGCCGCGCCGTGCACCAGCAGGGTTTCGTCCTTCGTGATCCGCAGGGCGTTGATGGCCTGGTAGGCGGTGAGACCCGCCAGGGGGAGGGCTGCCGCTTCGGCCCACGACATCGTGCTCGGCTTGCGGGCCAGGGTTCGGACGTCGGCGGCGACCTTCTCGGCGTAGGCGCCGTGCCGGTGCTGGACCTCGTTCCGGACGTAGCCGATCACCTCGTCGCCCACGGCGAACTCGGGGGTGCCCAGGCCCGGCCGTTCGACGATCCCGGCGACGTCCCAGCCCGGAACGGCGGGGAAGTAGGTGTCGACGATGTCGGCCAGCACGCCCGCTCGCATCCCGATGTCGGCGGGGTTCACGGCGGCCGCCTTGATCCGGACCAGCACCGAGTCCAGGTGTGTCTTGGGGTCGGGGAGGTCGACCAGTTCGAGCACCTCCGGGCCGCCGAAGCGGTGGTGCACAACGGCTTTCACGACGCACCCAAGGTGATGGGGAAGTCCAGGAGGACGTCGTGGCGGACGATCTTCCACGTGCCGTCGACCCTGCGGAGGTCGGTGTCGTAGTAGCCGGACTCGGTGGGGCGGATGGAGCCGGGGCGGATCTCGAAGACGATCACCTGGGCGTGGTAGTGGGCTTCGTCGCCGTCGACCTCGATGAGGGGGTCGGCGGTGACGTGGTGGCTCGCGCCGCCCTCGGGGTGCGGGGCCATCCAGTTCTCGACCGCGAACCGGACGCCCGCGCCGCCGATCAACGGCTCGGCGATCGGCTCGCCTCCGACGAGGACGCGGACGACGGCGTCGTCGGTGAAGAGGTCTCCCTGCGCCGCGCCGTCTCGGCAATCGGTGGCCCGCACGTACCGGGCGAGTACTTCCTGAACTGCTCGTTCCTCGGTCACGTGATCGATTCGACCAGGTGGGGAGGGGTGGAACGATGGTCTGTTCGGTACGGATCATTACCCTGGGGGTATGGATCGACTGGAGACCCGGCAGTTCGCGTACTTCGTGGCCGTGGCCGAGGAACTGCACTTCGGGCGCGCGGCGGAGAAGTTGGGGATCGCGGCGCCGCCGTTGTCACGGGCCATCGCGTCGCTGGAGCGGCGGGTGGGGGCGCGGTTGTTCGAGCGGACGAGTCGGCGGGTCGAGCTGACCGCTGCCGGGGAGGTGTTCCTGGTGGAGAGCCGCGCGGCTTTGGACGCCGTGGACACGGCGTTGCGGCGGGTGCGGCGGGCCGGGCGGGGGTTGGTGGTGGCGGTGCGGTCCGGGAGCGGGTCAGGGGTGTTGCCTTTGGTGGTGGCCGGCTACGGCGGGGCTGTCGAGGTGGTGTTCACGGCGGACCAGGTGGGGGCGTTGCGGGACGGGACCGCTGACGTGGGGCTGGTGTGCGGGAGTGAGGACCTGAGCGGGTTGACGACGGTGGAACTGGTGCGGGAACGGCCGGTGGCGTTGTTGCCGGTGGGGCATCGGTTGGCTGGGGTGGATGGTGTGACTGTGGGGGAGTTGCGGGGGGAGGACGTGTTCGCGGAGAAGTGCCCGCCCGTGGCGTTGGACGAGCTGGTCGACCTGGTGGCGTTGGGGCGGTTGATCGTGGTGGCCGGGGATGGGGTTGTCGGGCGGTTGGGGGCGTCGGTGGTCGGGGTGCCGGTGGTGGATTTGCCTGATACGGCGTTGGTGTTGGCGTGGAAAGGGCGGGACGCGGGCGTGCGGGGGTTCGTGCGGATGGCGGCGGATGTGGTGGCGCGGCGGGCTTCCGTTCGGGTTCAGGGAAACGACCGGTAGAAGTCGGGTGGGCTTGCGATAGTGGCTGGAGTGCCCGCACGACGAGCCGACAGGCGGTGACCGATGAGCTGGGACGTGCTGCTGACCGTGGTGCCCGACGGCGTCGATTCCACCGAACAACTGCCCTCCGGGTTCCGGCGTCCGCCGGTGGGGGGACACGCGGAGGTGGAGGAGGGGTTGCGGCGGGCTGTGTCGGGGATCGACCTGACGGATCCGGCTTGGGGAGTTGTGGACGGGCCGGGGTGGGTTGTCGAGGTGAACATCGGGCGGTCCGATCCGGTGGAGGCCATCATGCTGCACATTCGCGGGGGTGGGGATGACGTGCTCCCCGTGGTGTTTCGGATGGCTGGGGAGTTGGGGTGTCGGTTGGTGGACGTGGTTACTGGGGAGTTGTTGTCTGATGGGGCGGTTTTGCGTGAGGAGGATCGTTTTCTGTGAGTTTGGGTGTGGGCTAACCCCCGATTGCGCCAATTATCCCACCCTCCTTCGCTTTGTCAAGGCTGGAAAGACGCCTTGACAAAGCGAAGGAGGGTGGGGGCGCAAAAACAATCGGGGGCCGGCCGGGGTGGGGGTTGAAAGAACCTGCCGGCACGGTGCGGTTGGGGTGCGGTGCGGGTGCCGGCCGGGGGCCGGAAGATTTTAGTGCGGTTGCGATCGGTGCGATTTAGATGAGGGGCGGGTTGGTCACGGGGCTTGGTTGGGGCCGGGGCCCGCTGGCCACGGTTGCCGTTGTGGTCGGGCGGTGAGGGCTAGACCTGCGGTGCCTCAGTTTCAGGTTGCCTGCGGCAGGCAGCTTTTGGCGGTTCAGATCGAAGGGTTGCCTCCGGCAGGCGATAGGCGGTTCGGAGCGCAAGGTTGCCTGCGGCAGGCAGCTTGTGGTGGTTCGGTCGAAGTGTTGCCTGCGGCAGGCCTGCTGCTCGTCGACGGCGCAGGGTTGCCTGCGGCAGCAGGCTTGAGAGCCGATTGCCTACCTGCTCGACCTGGCTGGTTGGTTCGTGTCCGATTTTATTTGGGGGATTTGCCCCTTAAAATTGGAGATCGGGCAGGGCTTTGGGGCACTGCCTTTTGGCCCGATCAAGGGGCAAATCTAGGGGCCCCAAATCAAATCGGACACAGCACGCTGGGAGCCGTAGCCGCTGCGTGAGTGAGCTGGAAACCGTAGCCGCCGACCAGCCCGGCTGGAAGTCGTAGCCACTGCGTGAGCGGGCTGGAAATCGGAGCCGCCGACCAGCCCGGCTGGAAGCCGTAGTCGCTGGGTGACCCGGCTGGGAGCCGGAGTCGCCTGGGTGGGCAGGCTGGGAACGGAGGCCGCTGGGTGGCCGGGCTGGAAGCCGAAACTGCCTGCCCAGCCACCCGCTAACCCCAAGGTCACGCCAGCGAATCGGTCCAAGCGTTGTGCAGAGCCGCGAAGCGGCCGTCATCGCCGATCAGGTCGGCCGGAGTGCCGTCCTCGACCACCCGGCCCCCATCGATCACCAGCACTCGGTCCGCGATCATCACCGTCGACAACCGGTGGGCGATGATGAATGCCGTTCGGTCAGCCAGCACGGTTTCCAGTGCCGCTTGAACGGCCCGTTCGGTGGGCACGTCCAGGCTGGAGGTCGCCTCGTCCAGGACCAGTACCGCCGGGTCGGCCAGGAAAGCCCTGGCGAAGGCGATCATTTGGCGTTGGCCCGCTGAGAGGCGGCCGCCGCGTTTGCGGACATCGGTGTCGTAGCCGTTGGGTAGGGCCGCGATGAATTCGTGGGCTCCTACGCCTGCGGCGGCTGCTTCTACCTCCGCGCGGGTGGCGGTTGGTTTTGCCAGGGCGATGTTGTCGGCTACTGAGCCCTCGAACAGGAAGTTCTCCTGGGTCACCATGACGACTGCTTTGCGCAGGTCCGCGTCTGCGAGGTTGCGGAGGTCGGTGTCGTCCAAGGTGACCGCGCCCTCGGTGGGGTCGTAGAAGCGGGCCACCAGTTTTGCGAGGGTGGTTTTGCCCGCGCCTGTTGCGCCCACCAAGGCGACTGTTTGGCCTGCTGGTACGTGGAGGTCGAACTGCGGCAGCACCAGGGCTGTGGTGGGGGAGTAGCGGAATTCCACTGCCTTGAAGCGGATGTCGCCGTGGGCGTGCTGGAGTGGGGTGGGGGTTGTCGGTTCTGGGACTGAAGGGGTTTCCTCGAGGACGCCGGAGATCTTCTCCAACGCTGCCTGTGCTGCCGAGTAGGCGTTGGTGAACATGGCGATCTCGTCGAACGGGTCGTAGAAGCGGCGTAGGTACAGGGTGAAGGCGGCCAGGGCGCCTACCTCCAGGTGGCCGTTGGCCACGCGCCAAGCGCCGAAGGCGAGGACGACAGCCAGGGAGACGTTGCCGATCAGGCGCACCAGGGCTGTGAATGTTGCCATTACTCGGAAGGCGTCCGCGTTGGCGTCGCGGAAGGTGCCGTTCAGATCGCCGATGATCTTCTCGTTGCGGTCCTCGCGGCGGAAGGCCTGTACCGCGCGGATGCCGTTCATCGTTTCGACGAACTGGACGATGATCTTGGCGATGGCGCCTCTCGTCCCCCTGTACGCGGTGGTCGAGCGGGTTCTGAACCAGCGGACCAGCAGGATCAGGGGGACGAAGCCGAAGAGGACCACCAAGGCCAGTGGGACGTCCAGGTAGAGCAGCACCACGGAGATGCCGACCACCGACAGCAGGGACGTCAGCAGGCCGTCCAAGCCCTCTTCCAGTAGGTCCTGCAAGGAATCCACGTCGCTGGTGAGGCGGGCGATGACCTTGCCCGACGTGTACTTCTCGTGGAAGCCGATCGACAGTGACTGGACGTGCCTGAACACGCGGCCGCGCAGGTCCAGGAGCAGGTCCTGGCCCACGCGGCCGGTGAGGCGGACGAACGAGTAGCGCAGCACGGTCGCCAGCAGGCCGGTCAGGGCGTAGCCGCCCACGCACCACGCCAGCACGGCCGCGTCGCCGTCGACCGCGGCGGGGACTCCTCGGTCGATCGCGGCCGCGATGATCAGCGGGCCCGCGAGGTTCGCGAGGTTCTCCAGCACCACGATCACCAGTGCCAGCACGGCCCACGGGGCGTGCGGGCGCAGGAGCGAGCCGAGCAGCCTGCGCGACCGCGCCTGGAGCTTGAGGCCGGTGCGGTAGTCGAGTTCGTCGATCTCCTCGGCCGCGACGCCGCGCCACGACTCCTCCTCGACCACCGGGGTCGTCGTCTCGGTGCTCACAGCGCCGCCACCTCCTCCTCTTCCTCCATCGTCGACAGCAGCCTGCGGTACTCCGCGTTGTCCGCCAGCAGGTCGTGGTGCCTGCCGATCGCGGCGATGCGGCCGTCGACCAGCATCGCCACCCGGTCCGCCAACTGCACCGTGCTGGGCCGGTGCGCCACGACCAGCGCCGTCACGCCGTGCAGCACGCGCCGGAGCGCGGCCTCCACCTCGGCCTCGGTGTGCACGTCCAGCGCGGACAGCGGGTCGTCCAGCACCAGCACCGCCGGGTGCCCGACGACCGCGCGCGCCAGCGCCAACCGCTGGCGCTGACCGCCGGACAGGGACATGCCCTGTTCGCCGATCCGGGTTTCCAGGCCCCACGGCAGGGCTTCGACGAACTCCTCCGCCTTGGCCACGCGCAGCGCCTCGCGGACCTTGTCGTCGTCCACGTCCGCGCTGCCCAGCGCCACGTTCTCCCGCACGCTCGCGGAGAACAGCACCGGTTCCTCGAAGGCCGCGCCGATCGTGCCGCGCAGGTCGTCCAGGCTCAGTTCGCGCACGTCGACGCCGTCGATCGTCACGCGCCCCGACGTCACGTCGTACAGCCGCGGCACGAGCGCGGTCAGGGTCGTCTTGCCCGACCCCGTCGCGCCGACCAGCGCCACGGTCTCGCCGGGCACGAGGTCGAGGTCGATGCCCGCGAGCACCTCGCTGTCCGCGCCCGGATAGGCGAAGCGCACGTCCTCGAACCGCACGTGCCCGCGCACCGGCTCGGCCAGCGCGCGGGGCGTGGTCGGGCTGGTGATCGTGACCGGCGCGTCGAGCACCTCGTGGATCCGCTCGGTCGCCGACGACGTCTGGTTCGTCTCGGCCAGCAGCCAGCCGATCGAGTCGACCGGCCACCGCAGGTACGCGCTCACGGCGACCGCCGCGACCAGCGTGCCGATCGTGGTCGTGCCGTTGGTGATGCCGATCGTGCCCACGGCGAGCTGCGCCGCGATGCCCAGTTCGGGCAGCACGATCAGCACGGCCCACAGCAGCGCGAAGATCTTCACCTTCGCCAGCTCGGTGTCCCGCAGTTCGCGGGCGCGGACGGCGAACCTCTTGCTGAGGTCCGGTCCGCGGCCGAACGCCTTGAGCACCCGGATGCCGAGCACGGACTCCTCGACCGTCGTGGTCAGGTCGCCGGCTTGGTCCTGCGCCCGCCGCGCCACGACCTTGAACCGCGACTCGAACAGGTACGACATCAGGACGAGCGGCAGCGTGCAGCACAGCGCCACGACCCCGAGCAGCGGCGACAGCCAGAACAGCACGCCGAGCCCGACCACGATGATCGTGGAGTTCACCACCAGGAAGATCACCGCGAAGGCGATCCACCGCCGCACGGTCGCCACGTCGGTGGACGCCCGCGACAGCAGCTGACCGGACTGGTACCGGTCGTGGAAGGACACCGGGAGCCGTTGCAGCTTCCGGTAGATGTCGGCCCGCATGTGGGCCTCGACGCTCGCCGCGGGTCGGGCGATCAGCCGCCGCCGCGCGTAGAAGAGCGCCGCCTCGGTGCAGCCGAGCACCAGGACGAGCGCCACGAGCCAGGGCAACGAGGTCAGGTCGCGGTGGGCGATCGGCCCGTCCACGATCCGCTGGGTGATCAGCGGAATGCCGAGTCCGCACAGCATGGCCACGAGCGTGGCGCCCATGCTGAGCAGCAGCGGTTTCCGCACCGGACTGATGTACGGCCACAGCCTGCGCAAGGTGGCGGCCGTGGAAGTACTTTGGTCGTTCACGAGGTTGGTCCCCCTCCGATCCACCCCTGACAGTACGAAGGGGGACCGACACTCGGCATCCGGTTTTCCGCTGAAACCGACTCTGCAAGCTCGACCCAACTGGAGGTCAAGAGCCCATGACGAGCGTCGACGAGGTCCGCTACCTCAGAACAGAAGCTTCGATGGCTTTTCCGCACGGCCGGTTGCTGGCGCTGCGCGCGGGCGCGCTGCACGTGCTGGCCCCGGACGGCTGGGACCGGGTCGGCCGCACGGCGGCGGGCGCCCGGTCGATCAGCCGGGTGGAGGCGGAGGACTGGTGCGAGACCGAGGGGTGGGCGCTGGACCTGCTGGACCAGGTGCCGCTCTAGGCCCTACTTCTTCTTGCGCAGGAGGGCGGGCGAGGACAGCAGCGCGGCCAGCCCGTAGCTCGCCGCGGCCAGGATCGCCTGGACGGTCCACTTGCCGCCCATCCACGCGAGGTCGTCCGGCACGCCGAAGTACTGGATCACGCCCATGATCACCGGCCCGAGCAGCACGATCGGCCACACCGGCCGGACCTTGAGCACCCACAGCACCGGTCCGGCGAGGAGCACGCTGACCAGCAGCGCGACCGGCAGGCCGATGACCAGGAGCAGGATGAACTGCCCCAGGTTCGTGCTGTCCAGCAGCGCCCTGAGCTTCTCGGACTGGAACGCGGCCACCCAGGCGAGGAGCAGCGCGGCGCCCACGGCGGCGGACACCACGACCCGGACGAGCACCTTGACGGCGAAACCGCTGGCGGTGGGACGAGGTGTGTCAGTCACGGGCAGCAGTCTCACTCACTCGTCGGGTCCCTGTCACTGCCGCGCCGAGCGCGAAACCCAGTGCCCCGGTCACGATCGCGCCCGCCGGGACGGCGATCCACACGGTCAAGATCATGAACACGGCGGCCAGCACCACGCCGACGCCGGCGGCCCACGCCGGGCGCTCCTCGCGCAGCGCCCGCAGGGCGAGCCAGCCGAGGACGCCGCCCACGACCACGGCGATCGGCATGGAGATCACGCCCACGCCGAGGCAGTCGAAGTCGTCGGTGGAGCACACGGCACCGGAGGCGATCAGTTCTCTGACGCCCCACCACAAAGCGCCGAGCACCGCCCCGATCCCCGCCGCCAGACCGATCCGCCGCCAGTTCATGATCATGGACTTCCCGAACGGGTGGCCCGGTAAACGTGGGATGGCTGCTGACCACCGGAAACGCCGAACGGCCCGCTACGGGATCCCGTAGCGGGCCGTTCGGTGAAAGCTCCTAGCCCCGGTGCGACCGGACGCCCAGCAGGACGTCCTCCCAGGACGGCACGATCGGGTGCGTCTTCTTCCCCCGCTTCGGCGGCTCCTTGCGCACGGGAGCCTCCACGGCGGGAGGAGCGTCGACCACGACCGACTCCGGCTCGGACACCGGCTGCTCGGGCACCACGGGCGCGGGAGGAGCGGGCTCCTCCTTGGCCAGGATCTCCGGCTCCACCTCGGCCTGGACCGGGGTCTGGGCCTCCAGCGCCTGCCGGGCGAGCTGCGTCACCGGTCGCACGGTGCGCAGGGTCCGGTTCGGGTTGGGGTCCATGAGGTCCACCGCGGCCTCGTCCAGCGCGGTCACGGTGCCGCCGTGCGCGCCGGGGTGGAAGGCCCAGTGCGCGATGTTGTCGGAACGGCCCGCGGTCCAGTGCATCTGCACCACCCACTTGCCGTCCTCACCCCGCCACGAGTCCCACCCGACGTCGGTGTAGTCCTGGCCGCGCAGCCCGAAGGAGTGCGCCACGACCTCGCCGAGCGTCTGCACGTCCGGCCCGTCCTCGCGGACGGGGTGGGCGCGCTGGGCCAGGTCGGCCGTGCGCGAGCGCTCCA
>Ga0247771_1000192_pt1 | contig 22277 bp, 23 predicted proteins | sample UWRJL197509C6_FD_179948 | JGI IMG/M metagenome (GOLD analysis project Ga0247771, IMG submission 179948) | Plant litter microbial communities from Arlington Agricultural Research Station in Wisconsin, United States - UWRJ-L197-509C-6 | ecosystem: Environmental > Terrestrial > Plant litter >... | reverse complement strand
CGCGCGCGGTGCTGGTGCGGCTGGCGTTCGCCGACCTCACCGCGGCCGTGACGATCCTGGTGACGCTGCCGCTGATCCCGGTGTTCGCCGCGCTGGTCGGCGCGCACACCAGGGACCGCACTCGTCTCCAGTGGGCCGAACTGTCCACAGTGGGCGGTCACTTCCTGGACGTGGTCGCGGGGTTGGGCACGTTGAAGCTGTTCGGTCGCGCGGGAGCGCAGGCCGCCGCCGTGCGCCGGATGGCGACCGCGCACGCCGACTCGACGATGCGGACGCTGCGCGTGGCGTTCCTCTCCGCGCTGGTGCTGGAACTCGTGGCGACGCTGTCCGTGGCGCTGGTCGCCGTGCCGGTCGGCCTTCGACTGCTCGGCGGGGGCGTGGACCTGCGGATCGCGCTGCTGGTGCTGCTGCTCGCCCCCGAGGCGTACCTGCCGCTGCGGGCGGCCGGGGCGCAGTTCCACGCCAGCGCCGAGGGGTTGGCCGTGCTGGAGCAGGCTCCCGCTCCTCCGGTCGTGACGGCTGCCGGGAGGCCACCGGACCTGAGCCGGGCGACGGTCGTGCTGGAGGACGTCGGGGTGCGGACGTTGCGGGGCCTGAACCTGACGATCGCGCCGGGCGAGCGGATCGCGTTGGTGGGACCGAGCGGCGCGGGCAAGTCGACGCTGCTGTCGGTGCTGTTGGGGGAGGTCGTACCGACGTCGGGACGGGTGCTGGTGGACGGCGTCGACCTGCGGGAGATCGACCGGGCCGCGTGGCTGCGGCAGCTGGCGTGGGTGCCGCAGACGCCGACCGTGTTCGAGGGCACGGTCGCCGACAACATCCGGATCGGCGGCCCCGGCGAGGTCGCCGCCGCTCACGCCGTCGGACTCGGCGACTTGGTCGACGCGCGGCACGCCCTGTCGTCCGGGGAACGCCAACGGGTCGCGATCGCCCGCGCGCTCGTGCGGCCGTCCGCACGGCTGCTGCTGTTCGACGAGCCGACGGCCCGCCTGGACAGCGGCACCGAGGCGACCGTGCTGCGGGTGACCCGGACGTTGTCCCGCGGTCGGACCACCGTCCTGGTGGCCCACCGCCCTGCCCTGCTCTCCCTCGTCGACCGAGTCGTGGAGATCCGATGAAGCGCTTGGCACTGGCCGCGTTCGCCGCCGTCCTCGCCGAGCTGACCGGGGTGGCGCTGATGGCCACCGCGGTGTGGCTCATCGTCCGCGCGGCCGACCAGCCGCCGATGTCGGCGCTCACCGTGGCGATCGTGGCCGTGCGAGCGCTGGCCCTCTCCCGTGGCGTCCTGCGGTACGCGGACCGCTTGGCGGGCCACGACGCCGTGCTCCGCTACCTGGCCGACCTGCGCGGGCGGGTCTACGAATCCCTGCTGCGCCAACCGGTCCGCCGGCACAGCGGCGACCTCGTCACCCGGCTGGTGTCCGATGTGGACGCCGTGCAGGACGTGGTCCTCCGCTGTCTGCTGCCCGCGTGCGTGGCGGCCTTGGTCGGCGTCATCGCCATCGCCGTGGAGCCGGTGATGGCGTTCCCCGTGCTGGTCCTGGGCGTGCTGCTCCCGCTCGTGGCGTTCCTGGTGGCCGACCGGCACCTGCACGCCGTGGCACCCCTGCGATCCCGCTTGGCCGAGCGCACGGTCACCCTCGTCCACGGCGCGGCCGAGCTGACCGCGTTCGGCGTGGCGGAGGCGGAACTCGCCAAGTCCGACACCGTGATCACCGACATCGCCACCCGCGAACGCCGTGCCGCGACCCGCACCGCGGCCCTGTCGGCGGCGGCCGTGCTCACCCAGTTCGGCACGGCCCTGGCATTGCTGGCCACCGGCTCACCGGCGTGGATCGTGCTCGGCGCGGTGGCCGCCCTGGAGGTGTTCGTGCCGCTCACCACCGCCGCCCAGCGCTGGGCCGAGGTCCGCGGCTCCGTGGCGCGCGTCCGCGAACTCCTGACCGCCCGCACCGTCCCGACCAGCGGCGACCCCCTCCCTCCGGGCAGGCGAATCGCCCTCGTAGGCCCCAGCGGCGCGGGCAAGACCACCCTCCTCACCCGCTTCGTCACCCCGGAAGCCCGAGGGGCCTTGGCCGACGCCCACGTCTTCCACACGACCGTCCGCGCCAACGTCCTGTTCGCCAAACCCGACGCCACCCGTGAAGAACTCGACCACGCGGCGGCGATCACCGACCTCGACCTGCCGTGGGACACCGTCGTCGGCGAACACGGCACGGAGATCTCCGGCGGCCAACGCCAACGCCTCATCCTCACCCGAGCAGTCCTGGCCGCCCCACAGGTCCTCCTCCTGGACGAACCCGTGGAAGGCCTGGACCCCACTCACGCCGACGAGGTCCTGACCCGCGTCCTGGCAACAGCCCCCAGCACGGTCGTCCTGGTGACCCACCGCCTGACCCCGTTGGCCCATCACCACTTCGACGAGATCCTCGTGCTCGACCAGGGCGAGATCACCCAACGCGGCACCCACACCGACCTGATCTCGACACCGGGCTACTACCGCGACCGGTGGGAGGACGAGGTCACGCCAGTGCGCGCAACACCCGTGTAGGGGTGCGGGTTCCGGTGATCGACGCGACCATCTCCACCGTGCGGCGGGTCTGCCGCACCTCGTGCGCCCGGAACACCCGCGCCCCCGTCCACGCCGCCACGGCGGTCGCGGCCAGTGTTCCGTCGACTCGGTCGCCGACGTCCGCGCCGAGGGTCTCGCCGATGAAGTCCTTGTTGGACAGCGCCATCAGCACGGGCCAGCCCGTGGCCACCAGTTCGTCCAGGCGGCGCAACAACTCCAGGCCGTGCCAGGTGTTCTTGCCGAAGTCGTGGGTCGGGTCGATCAGCACCCCCGACGGGGGGACGCCCAGTGCCACCACGCGTTCCGCGTGCGCCACCAGTTCCGCCACGACGGAGGCGACGACGTCCGTGTAGCGGGCGCGGTGGGGGTCGGTGCGCGGGGGGAGGCCGCCGGTGTGGGAGCAGACGATGCCGACGCCGAACTCCGCCGCCACCTCGGCCAGCAGCGGGTCCGCGCCCGCCCACGTGTCGTTGAGGAGGTCGGCCCCCGCCCGGCAGACCTCGCGGCCCACCTCGTGGCGCCAGGTGTCGACGCTGATCACCAGGTCCGGGTGCCGCTCCCGGACCAGTTCGACGAACGGGACGACGCGGCGGGCCTCCTCCCTGGCGTCGACGACCTCGCCCTTCGCGCCGGCGCGGACGCCGCCGATGTCGACGATGTCCGCGCCGTCGGCCACGGCCCGGTCGACGGCCGCCAGCGCGGCGTCGTCGGCGAAGGTCGCGCCGCCGTCGTAGAAGGAATCCCTGGTCCGGTTGACGATCGCCATCACCAGCGCGCGGTCGTCCGGGGTCTCGCGTGTACCGAATCGCACTCGCTTCACAAGGTCCGATGGTGCCACGAGGCGTTAAAAATGAACTGGATCACAGCTATTGCTACTTGGAAGTAGCAACTGTTTACTCACGAGTAACACACACGTGATCCAGGTCACGGTTCAACGGGAGGATCTCGTGCGCCGATCACTCGTCCTGCTCCTGACCACGCTCCTCGCCATAGGCCTGCTCACCCCTGTCGCGCAGGCCGCCGGCTTCACCACCACCTACCGGACCATCCCCGGCGCGGGCGGCACGCCCATCCGCGCCTTCGTGATCGAGCCGACCGGCCGCGGCAGCGGCCCGTTCCCCCTGCTGGTGCTGCCGTCGAGCTGGGGCGTCAACAACATCGAGTACGTCGGGGCGGCCGCGAAGTTCGCGTACGAGTCGGGGTACGTGGTGGTCAGCTACACCAGTCGCGGCTTCTACGACTCGGGCGGTGAGATCGACGTCGCCGGGCCGGACACGGTCGCCGACGTGAGCAAGGTGATCGACTGGACGATCGCCAACGCCAAGGGCGACGCCGCGAAGGTCGGCGTCGCGGGCATCTCCTACGGCGCGGGCCAGGCCCTGCTGGCCGCCGCCGCGGACCCGCGGATCAAGGCCGTCGCGTCGCTGAGCACGTGGACCGACCTGGCCCGCTCGCTCTACCCCAACCAGACCGTGAACAGCCAGGCCGTCGAGGTCCTGCTGGCCGCGGGCAACCTGGTCGGACGCCCCGGCCCGGTCCTGCGCCAGGCCGAGGACGCCTACCGCAACGGCCGGTTCAGCGAGGTCGTCCCGATCTCCGAGTCGCGGTCGGCGGCCAACAAGATCGCCGCCCTCAACGCCAACCGAACCGCGGTGATGATCGGCAACGCCTGGAACGACGGGATCTTCGCGCCCGGCCAGGTCACCGACCTGTTCGCGAAGCTCACCGGCCCGAAGCGGCTGATGCTGTCCCCCGGCGACCACGCCACCGCCGAGCTGTTCGGCGCGGCGGGTCTGCCGAACGAGATCTGGGACTCCGTCGGCCGCTGGTTCGACAAGCACGTGCGCGGCGTCGACAACGGCATCGACCGGGAGAACCCGGTCAACCTGAAGCCGAACAACGGGGGTGGCTGGCGCACGTTCCCCAGTTGGGCGGCGGCCTCGGCGGCGCAGGACACGCTGTACCTGACCGGCCCGTCCTGGGGCACCGGCTCGTTGTCCGCGGCCGCGGCCACGGGCTGGAGCAACCGGATCGTCGCGGGCTGGCCCACGGTCGCCGACAGCGGGACGATCCTGCTCAGCGGGGCTCTCCAGGGCTTCCTCAACATCCCGACCGGGGTGTCGACGCCGCTGGTGGACCGCAACGTCGCGGGGGTCTGGAGCGGCCCGGAGTACGCCAGGGCCACGACCGTGAGCGGAGCGCCGAAGCTGCACGTCACCGTGACGCCCAGCGCCCCGACCACCACCCTGTTCGGCTACCTCTACGACGTGGGCTCGTTCGGCCTGGGCGCGCTGGTCACGCACAAGCCGATCACCCTGCGCGACGTCACCCCCGGCGTGGCGAGGACGCTCGACTTCGAGCTGGAACCGGTCCTGTGGAACGTCGCCGCGGGCCACAAGCTCGTGCTGGTGGTCGACACCGTCGACCCCCGCTACGGCACCGAGAGCACGCTCGGCTCGACCGTCACCTTCAGCTCCCCGGCGGCGGACCCGTCCTGGCTGCGGGTCCCTCGCGGATGAGCCTCTCGTCGGACGGCAGGGCGACCTCGCCCCTGCCGTCCGGCGGGCTCGTCCGCGCCAACGCCAGCGCCACGTCCACCTGGTCCGAGTGGTGCAGGTCCGCCACCGCGTCCAGGTCGAACCACTCGGCCCGGTCCGACGACCCACCGACCTCGAACCGCAGCTCACCGCCGATGACACGGGCCTCGTAGATGATCCGCAGCCCGTGGAAGTCCACCTCTTCCCCGGTCCGCCGCTCGAACGTCCGCCGCACGGTGTGCACGCCCAGCAGCCGCTGGACCTCGATCGCGTACCCGGTCTCCTCGTCGACCTCGCGGATCACCGCCTCGTACGGGTCCTCCCCGTGGTCGATGCCCCCGCCGGGCAGCGTCCACCGCTTGCCGGTCGGCCCGACCCACCGGGACAGCAGGATCTGCCCCTCCCGGACGCACAGCGCGTACGCGGCGACCCTGAGCTGCTTGGTGATCTCCACGGACACCATCCTGACAGCAGATGACAGCCATCGGTGTTTGGATCGGCGCATGACCACCCAGGTGAAGGCCACTTTCACGATCACCCGCTGGGACGAGACGGCGGCGGAACCCGGCGAGCCGAAGCTCGCCGAGGTCACCGTCGGCAAGACGTTCACCGGCCCGCTCGACGGCACGAGCACCGCCCGACTGCTCACCTGCACGGCCGCGGACGGCGGCGCGGGCTACGTGGCGTCGGAGCGGTTCACCGGCAGCCTCGACGGCCGCGCGGGCACCTTCGTCCTCCAGCACGGGGCCACGATGTCCGCCGCGGGCCCGGCGTTCTTCGGCCACGTCGTCCCCGGTTCGGCCACCGGCGACCTCGTCGGCCTGACCGGCACGGCTCGTGTGGAGCACGAACTGATCACCCTGGACTACGACCTTGGCTGACCACGTCGACCGCGCGCGGGTGCTCGCCTACCGGGTGGCGGCGCACCAGTTCGACCGCGCGTCGGAGGACCTGGACGTGTTCGACCTCGGCGTGCAGGACTCGGAGCGCTCGGCCGCCGCGGCGCTGGCCGCGCGGCTCGCCACCGACCCGGACCTCACCGCGTACTCGGCGACGTGGACCGTCCGGGGAGCCCCGCACCTGCACCGCCCGGCGGATCTGCCGACCTTGGCGGAACGGGTGTGGCCGCTCAGCGACGCGGACGCCGTGACCCGCATGTCCCGCCCGCGCGGGGTGGTGGAAGGCCGGGCGGCGCTGGCCTCGGTCGCCTCCGCGTTGCGGAAGGTCGTCACGTCGCCGATGACGAAGGGCGAGGCGAGCGGCCTCGTCACGCCGCTGATCCCCGAGGAGCTGACGGCGTGGTGCCGCGGCTGCGACACCACCCACGTGCAGGACCCGATCTTCCGCTTGGCCGTGCTGCCCGCGGGCTTGGTCTTCGACGTCACGCAGAAGACCGTCACCTTCCAGGCCATGCCCAAGCGCCGGGCCGTCCCGAAGGAGACGAAGGGCTTCACCGACCTGCTGCTCGCCTACCTCCGCCTGCACGGCCCCGCCGGCCCGTCCGAGGTGGCGAGCTACTTCGGCACCACGGCCACGGAGATCAAGAAGGTGTGGCCCGACGACCTGGCCGAGGTGTCCGTCGACGGCCGAAAGGCCTGGATCCCCCCGAACCGCCTGAAAGCACTGCTGTCCCCGCCCGACCCCGACGTCGTCCGCCTCCTCCCGCCGCTCGACCCGTACCTCCAGGCCCGCGACCGCGACCTGCTGGTGCCGGAGAAGGCGCACCAGAAGGAGGTCTGGCGCATCCTCGGACGGCGTGGCGCGATCATGGTCGACGGTGAGATCACCGGGACCTGGCAGGCGAAGGCGTCGGGCAAGCGCCTGGACGTCACCCTGAACCCGTTCGGCGAACCACCGCCGTCCACGGCGGTCGAGGAGGAAGCGCAACGACTGGCGGCGGTGCGCGGGCTGGAGTCCGCGCGGGTCAGGTGAGTCGGCGGATCGGCGACCCGTCGAGGAACGCGCGGATGTCCTCCACGGCCTCGCGGAAGTACACCTCGTAGTTCCCGTCGGTCACGTACCCGAGGTGCGGGGTGGCGAGGACGTTCGGCAGCCTGCGCAGCACGTGGCCGCGGGGCAGGGGTTCCTGCTCGAACACGTCCAGGCCCGCCCCCGCGAGACCGCCCGCCATCAGGGCGTCGACCAGCGCGTCCTGGTCGACGATCGCCGCGCGGGACGTGTTGACCAGCAATGCCGTGGGCCGCAACGACTTCAGCACCGAGGCGTCCACCAGGCCACGGGTGCGGTCGCTGAGGACAAGGTGCACCGACAGCACGTCGCTGGCCGCCACCAGGTCCTCCAGCGACGCCGCGAGCCGCACGCCTTCGGCGGAGGTCCGGTCCTCGGTCAGGTTGGCGCTCCACGCGACGACGTCCATCCCGAACGCCCTCGCGACCCTGGCGACCTGCACGCCGATCTTGCCGAAACCCAGCAGCCCCAACGTCTTCCCGGCGAGGCCGATGCCGAGCGTGCTCTGCCACGGCCCGTCCGACCGCAGGGCGGTGTTCTCCACGACCAGGTGCCGGGCCAGTCCGAGGATGAGCGCCCACGTCAACTCGACCGGCGCCCCGGACGTGCTCCCGGTGCCGCACACGGTCACCCCGGCCGCCGCGGCGGCGTCGAGGTCGATGGACGCGTTGCGCATCCCGCTGGTGATCAGCAGCCGCAACGACGGCAGCCGGGCGAACAGCTCCGCGTCGAACGGCGTCCGCTCGCGCATGGCCACCACGACCTCCTGGTCGCGCAACGCCTCGACCACCGCGTCCTGGGAAGCCAGGTGCTCGCGGTGGAAGGTCGCGTCGACCAGCGACCAGTCGGCGAGGGCGGAGGCGACGCCCTGGTAGTCGTCCAGCACCGCGCAGCGGGGTCTCATGTCCCCATGGTGCCGGTCGGACCCGACCGGCACCCGTCAGGGGCGCGCCCTAGTTGTCCACGATCCCCACGGCGCCCAGCACGGCCTGCAGCCCGTCCTCGGCGATGTCGTGGTCGGTCTCCAGCACGGCCGTCACGGACGCCACGTCCGCCGACAGCCCGGCCGCCTTCGCCCACTCCACCACGGCGACCGCCAGCGCCGCCGCCCGCTCGGGCAGCGTCTCCGCCAGTTCCTCCGGGTCGGGCGCGGGCAGTCCCTCGGCCGCCGCCGCTTCCGCGTAGGCGACCTCGCCGAACACCCACTCCCACTGCTCCTGGCCGCCGTCCCAGCCGGTCACCACGCACATGTCGCTGTCGGCGACCGTCGCGGAGATGGCGGCGCCGGTGCCGACGAGCTGCACCAGCGGCTCCTCGTCCAGCACCGGGAACTCCCACCACTGCCAGCCCTCGACGGCGTCCAGCCGGTAGCCGTCGTCGAGTTCCTCGTCATCCCCGCGTCGCACGACGTAGGACGCCCACTTGCCCATCTGTTGAATCTCCTCAGCTCGCGCAGGCGTCCAACGCCGTCGCCACGTCTCCGGTGATGGTCAGCGAGTCCAGCGCGGCGCGCGAGACGAATCCCCGGCCGCCCAGTTCGCGGACCCAGTCGAACAGACCCCGGTAGTGGTTGTCGACGTCCAGCACCACGACCGGTTTGGTGTGCATGGACAGCACCCGTGATGTCCACATCTCGAACAGCTCCTCGCACGTCCCGATCCCGCCGGGCAGCGCGAGGAACGCGTCGCCGTGCGCCTCCATCAGCGCCTTGCGCTCGCGCATGGTGTCGACCACGACCAGCTCGTCCGCGTGGTCGTCGGCCAGTTCCGTGCCGACGAGCCCCTTGGGGATCACGCCGAGGGTCCGGGCCCCGCCCTCACGGGCCGCGCGGGCGACCTCGCCCATCATCGACACGCTGCTGCCGCCCCACGTGAGCGACCAGCCGCGCGCCGCGAGCTGCGTGCCGACCTCGGCCGCCAGCTCCAGGTAGCTCGCCGGGACGTCCTTGCGCGATCCGCAGTAGACGGTGACCCTGGTCGTCATCAGTGCGCCTCGTCCCACGCCTTGTGGGCTTCCTGCACGACCCGCACCGCGTCGTCGATGTCGTCGGTGAGGTGCAGCAGCGCCAGGTCCTTCTCGCCGACCTTGCCGCCCGCCAGCACGGAGTTCTGGATCCAGTCGTACAGGCCCTGCCAGTAGGACCGTCCGAAGAGGACCACCGGGAACTTGGTGACCTTCTTGGTCTGCACCAGGGTCAGCGCCTCGAACAGCTCGTCGAGCGTGCCGAACCCGCCCGGCAGGCAGATGAACGCCTGCGAGTACTTGATGAACATCGTCTTGCGGACGAAGAAGTAGCGGAAGTTCACGCCGAGGTCGACGAACGGGTTGAGGCCCTGCTCGAACGGCAGCTCGATGCCGAGCCCGACGGAGAACCCGCCCGCCTCGGAGCACCCGCGGTTGACCGCCTCCATCACGCCGGGGCCGCCGCCGGTGATCGCCGCGAACCCGGCCTTCGCCAGCGCGCCGCCGAGGTCGCGGCCGATCTGGTACTCGGGGTGGTCGCGCGGGGTGCGCGCGGACCCGAACACCGTCACCGCGCTGGGCACCGCCGCGAGCGCGCCGAAGCCCTCGACGAACTCGGCCTGGATGCGCAGGACCCGCCACGGGTCGGTGTGCACCCAGTCCGACGGCCCGCGGGAGTCGAGCAGCCGCTGGTCGGTGGTCGTGAGCTCGACGCGCTGGGAGCGGCGCAGCGTCACGGGACCGCGCTGCCGTTCCTGCGGGTGCTCGTCGACAGAGTTGTTGTCAGTCATCGGCGGGATTCTAGGTGAGGAACACCACCGGGTGACCCACTCAGGTGAGGAACCGGCGCAACACGTCCACGCAGTCGGTGATCTGCCCGACCGGCACGTTCTCCTGCTGGGTGTGGGCCAGGGTCGGGTCGCCCGGACCGAAGTTGACGGCGGGCATCCCGAGGGCCGCGAACCGGGCCACGTCCGTCCACCCGAGCTTGCCCACGGGCGGCTTCCCGCCGGTCGCCGCGACGAGTTCGCGGGCGACGGGCGAGGACAGACCGGGCAGTGCGCCGGCGGCGACGTCCGTGACCACGACGTCGAATCCGTCGAACACCTCGCGCAGGTGGGCTTCGGCGTCGGCGGGCGAGCGGTCCGGCGCGAACCGGTGGTTCACCGTCAGCACGCACGCGTCCGGCACCACGTTGCCCGCGACACCACCGGCGATCTTCACGGCCTGGAGGCCCTCGCGGTAGGTGCAGCCGTCGATCTCGACGACGCGGGCCTCGTAGGACTCCAGGCGCCGCAACGCCTCCCCGACCGCGTGGATCGCGTTGACGCCCATCCAGCCGCGGGCGGTGTGGGCGCGGACGCCGGTCGTGCGGACCTCGACCCGCATGGTGCCCTGGCACCCGGCCTCGATGGAGGCGTTGGACGGCTCGCACACGATCGCCAGGTCGCCCGCCAGCCACTCGGCCAGCTCGCGCTCGACGCGCCCCAGCCCGTTGCGGGTCGCCTCGACCTCCTCGCAGTCGTAGAACACGAACGTCAGGTCGTAGCGGGGGTCGACGGCGGTGGCGGCGAGGTTCAGCATCACCGCGTCACCGCCCTTCATGTCCACGGTGCCGCACCCGTGCAGGACGTCGCCCTCGCGCCTGCTGGGCATGTTGTCGTTGATCGGCACGGTGTCCAGGTGCCCGGCGAGCACCACGCGGCGCTCCCGGCCGAGGGTCGTGCGCGCCAGCACCGCGTTGCCCGAGCGCACCACCTCCAGGTGCGGCGCCTGCTCGCGCAGCGAGCGCTCGACGAGGTCGGCGAGGTCGGCCTCGTCACCGGAGACGCTGGGCACGTCCACCAGCGCGGCGGTGAGGTCAACGGGATCGGCGGAGAGGTGCAGGGTGTCGGCCACGGCGAGCACGTTACCGTTGGCGTCCGTGAGCACCGCAAACACGACCGGCGCGTACGGCGTCGGACTGGCAACCGTCACGCCCGAGGGCACCGTCCTGGACACCTGGTTCCCGGCGCCGAAGCTCGGGGACCCGCCGTCGGTCGGCACGCAGCTCCTGTCGTCCGTCGACGTCGCGGGCGCGCTCGGCGAGGAGGCCGCGCACCTGCTGGGCGAGGACAAGGAGCGCGGCGTCGAGGTCATCGGCGTCCAGGTCTCCATCGCCTCCCTGGCCGACGCCCCGACCGACACCTACGACGTCTACCTGCGCCTGCACCTGCTGTCGACGCGGCTCGTGCGGCCGCACGGCCTCAACCTCGACGGCCAGTTCGGCCTGCTGAACAACGTCGTGTGGACGAACTTCGGCCCGTGCGCGGTGGAGGGCTTCGAGCAGACCCGGCTGCGCCTGCGCACCCGCGGCGCGGTCACCGTGTACGGCGTGGACAAGTTCCCGCGGCTCGTCGATTACGTCGTCCCGTCCGGGGTCCGCATCGCCGACGCCGACCGGGTCCGCCTCGGCGCGCACCTCGCCTCCGGCACGACCGTGATGCACGAGGGCTTCGTGAACTTCAACGCCGGCACGCTCGGCGCGTCGATGGTCGAGGGCCGGATCTCCGCGGGCGTCGTCGTGGGCGACGGCTCGGACGTCGGCGGCGGCGCCTCGATCATGGGCACGCTGTCCGGTGGCGGCAAGGAGGTCATCTCCATCGGCGAGCGCTGCCTGATCGGCGCCAACGGCGGCATCGGCATCTCGCTGGGCGACGACTGCGTCGTCGAGGCGGGCCTCTACATCACGGCGGGCACCAAGGTGTCGACCGCCGACGGCGAGGTCGTGAAGGCGGGCCAGCTGTCGGGCGTCTCCGGCCTGCTGTTCCTGCGCGACTCGGTTTCCGGCGCGGTCAAGGTCCTGCCGCGCAAGGGCACCGGCGTCGAACTGAACGCCGCCCTGCACGCGAACGACTGACCCGGCGGGCGTGGTCGTCCCGGCCGGGACGACCACGCCCGACCACGCCCGACGGCGTCGAAGCCGAAGTGGGAGAAGTCGACCCGTGTGGAGGGCCGCTTTCTCGCTAGAATGCTCGCGTGGGGCATGACGAGCAGCCGGGCAAGAACAGCGAGCAGGTCTGGCAGTCGTTCCGCGACGCCCCGGACCGCGCGGGTGAGCTGGCGGGGTTGCAGGCGTTCTGCGCCGCCGCCCTCGACGAGCCGCGCCTCCGCGAGCTGTACCCGTTCACCAGCAGCTACCTGCTCGGATTCCGCCGGACGGTCGACTACACGCCGGGCGTCGGGGTCTGGGTCCAGCCGGTCGGCGGGAACCGCTACCAGGTGCGGGGACCGGAACTGCGGGAGTACGGCGAGGCCGACGCCGCGGGCAGCGTGAAGATGGTGCTCAGCGCGCTCGACCACATCGAGGCGGCCAAGGAGGGCCGTTCCCGGCCCTCCTGACCACATCAGGTCAAGCGTTCGGCGGCGGCGGCGATCCGCTCGTCGGTCGCGGTCAACGCGATCCGCACGTGCCGGTCGCCACCGGGCCCGTAGAACACGCCCGGCGCCGCGAGGATCCCTCGTTCGGCGAGCCACCCCACGGTCTCCCAGGCGTCCTCGCCGCGGGTCGACCACAGGTACAGCCCGGCTTCGGAGTGGTCGACGGTGAACCCGGCCGACCGCAGCGCGGGCAGCAGCACCGCGCGGCGAGCCGCGTACCGGTCCCGCTGCACGGCGACGTGCTCGTCGTCCGACAGCGCCGCCGTCATGGCCTCCTGCACCGGCCGCGGCATGATCATCCCGGCGTGCTTCCGCAGCTCCAGCAGCTCCGCGACCAGCACCGGATCACCGGCCACGAACCCGGCGCGGTACCCGGCCAGGCTGGAGGACTTCGACAGCGAGTGCACCGCCAGCAGCCCGTCCAGCGAGCCGCCGGACACCGCGGGGTCCAGCACGGACACCGGGGTCGCGTCCCACGACAGCGCCAGGTAGCACTCGTCCGACGCCACGACCGCGCCGGCGGCGCGGGCCGCGGCGACGGCGTCCGCCATCGCGGACGCCGAGAGCACCCGACCGGTCGGGTTCGACGGGGAGTTCAGCCACACCAGCGACGTGCCCGCGGGCGGTTCCTCGCCGTCGGCCAGCCGCACCACCGACGCACCAGCCAGCAGCGCGCCGACCTCGTACGTCGGGTACGCCAGCTCCGGGATCGCCACGACGTCCCCGGCCCCGAGGCCGAGCAGCGTCGGCAGCCAGCCCACCAACTCCTTCGAGCCGATCGTCGGCAGCACCGCGACCGGATCAAGCCCGGTCAGGCCGTACCGGCGGGCCAACGACGCCACGGCGGCCGAGCGGAGCTCAGGCGTGCCGTGCGTGGTCGGGTACCCCGGCAGGTCCGCCACGGAGCTGAGCGCGGTCCGGATCAGCGGCGGCACCGGGTCCACCGGGGTGCCGATGGAGAGGTCGACCACGCCACCGGGGTGCGTGCGCGCCTTGGCGGCGTGATCGGCCAACGAGTCCCAGGGGAAGTCCGGCAGCGCCGGACCCCTGCGCGCCCGCGTCACTCGGAGGCTTGCGGGGGCAGTGCCTTGATCCAATCCGGGTCGGCGCTGGACTTGCCGACCTTGGAGGCGCCGCCGGGCGAGCCGAGTTCGTTGAAGAAGTCGACGTTGGCCTTGGTGTAGTCCTTCCACTCGTCGGGGACGTCGTCCTCGTAGTAGATGGCCTCCACCGGGCACACCGGCTCGCAAGCGCCGCAGTCGACGCACTCATCCGGGTGGATGTAGAGCATCCGGTCGCCTTCGTAGATGCAGTCGACGGGGCACTCTTCGATGCATGCCTTGTCGAGCAAGTCCACGCACGGCTGGGCGATCACATAGGTCACTGCGGTTCTCCTGCTCTTCCTGGTACACCGCGCAAGCCGCAGACTACGCGGCGAACGAGGCCAACTGCTGGTGAGGCTTGCCTTAGCGAACCCGCGCCCGGCTCCGCGAAATCCATTTTCGCGTACCGGGCAGGATGGTGGGGTGGATCCGGTCTTCGAGGTCGAGCGGCTGTGCGCGCGGGCGTGGCCCGCGGTGGTGGACGAGCCGCTTGGCGACTGGCGGATGCGAGCCGCGGGCGGCTTCACCGGCCGCGCGAACAGCACGCTGACCAGCGGCGACCCCGGCGTTCCCGTGCCGGAGGCGCTGGACCGGGTGATCGCCTTCGCCGCGGCGAACGGGATCGGGGCGACCGCTCACGTGGTACGTGATTCAGAGCACGAAGCGGCGATCGGATCGGCCGGATGGGTGGTCGACGAGGCCCATCCCGGCGGCGCCGAGTCCGGTGTGCTGGTGGGCGGGCTCGACGGGTTCCTCGGCGGGGAGGCGCCCGGCGTCTCCGTCTCCGACGTGCCCGGTCCCGGATGGTGGGAGCTGGCCGCCCAGAAATCGCCGACGCCCGAGCAGCGCCACGTTCTCGCTTCGGGGAGACCTACGGGGTTCGGGTCCGTCGTGCGGGACGGCGAAGTCGTCGGCGTCGTCCGCGGGGCCGTCGCGGGTGGTCTGCTGCACATCGCCCGGTTGGCCGTGCGGCCGGAGCACCGCCGGGGCGGGCTCGCGCGGGCGATGCTGGTCGAGCTGGCGGCGTGGGGCGCGCGCAACGGCGCGACCCGGTGCGCGCTCCAGGTGGCCGAGCAGAACACGGCCGCGTGGAAGCTGTACACGTCGCTGGGGTGCGAGGTGCACCACCGGTACCGGTACTGGGTTCCCCGCGCGTCCTAGTGCGTGCTCTTGGGCACGTAGTTGCGGCCCATCGACGCCCCCACCGCGATCGCGCCGGGGAGCGCGCCGCCTGCCAGCAGGGCGAGGCTGCGCCAGTCGTTGGGCAGCATCACGTCGCCGCCGGGACCGAACAGCCCGAGCACGATCAGCACCAGCAGCCACACCAGCAGCGGCGAGCTGGAGACCAGCAGGCCGCGTTGCAGGTCCGACGCCCACAGCACGAGCAGCGGCGTGGTCAGGACCGCGACCACCACGGCGATCGGGAACGGCCAGTCCGCGCCGACCTGGGGCAGCAGGGTGCCGTCGAAGCGGAGCGGCAGGTAGAACAGCTCCAGCACCGCCAGCACCAGTGCCTCGACCAGGAGCATGGGGAGCACCCACGGACCCGGTTTGCGGTCAGCGCTCACGGTGTCACCCCAGTCCGCCGAACAGGTCGGTCTCGGCCCCCGCGCCGGAACCCTTGGCCAGCACGTAGAACTCGCCCCGCACGACCGGCTGGGCGATGCCGTTGGACAGGGCGTAGCTGGCGCCGCCCGCGCCGTCCTGCCACACGCTCACCTGGGTCGAGTGCGCGCGCAGGGCGCGGAGCTTCGCGGACAGGTGGTCGGTGATGTCGACGGTGGTGGTGATGATCGCGTCGTCGGTCACCGGCAGCTCGTCGGGTTCCGGGAGGCGGAACGGGAGGTCCGGCAGGGTGGCCAGCGCCGCGGCGCCCTGGTCCGTGGCGTCCCGCGAGGTGACGGCGTAGAAGACGCGGTCGACGTCCGGGACGGCCGCGGTGGCGGCCATGGTGATCTCGTGCGCGCGGATGTGGTCCGGGTGGCCGTAGCCGCCGAACGCGTCGTAGGTGACGACGACGTGCGGCTTCACCTGGCGCAGGACGTCGGCCAGCATCGCCGCCTGCTCCTCGACGGACCCCTTGACGAACGCGCGCGGGTGGTCGTTGGACGGCACGCCCACCATGCCCGAGTCGCGCCAGCGGCCGATGCCGCCGAGGAAGCGGTGGTCGGTGACGCCCAGGGCGGCGCAGGCGGAGCGGAGTTCGGCGACCCGGTACCCGCCCAGCTGGTCGGCGGCGTCCGCGGCCAGCTCGCGCAGGCCGGCGGGGATGATCTCGCCCTCCTCGCCCAGGGTGCACGTGACCACGGTGACGTGCGCGCCGTTGGCGGCGTAACGGGCGATGGTGCCGCCCGTCCACAGGCTTTCGTCGTCCGGATGCGCGTGTACCAGCAGCAGTCTCGGCGGGGAGGTGAGCGTCACCGGATCAGCCTAGAGGGACTTGGGCACGGTCACATGACGGCACCGTCCCCGAATGCCGTCAGGGCCACCATAGCCTCGCTGTGGCGGCCCTGACGGAACCCGTGGTGACGCTGGTGGATCAGCCGAGCAGGGAACGCTCCTCGGCGAAGTGGCACGCCGACAGCGTGCCCTCGCCGGAGCCGCGCCGCTCCAGCTTCGGCTCCTCGGTGGCGCAGATGTCCTGCGCCTTCCAGCAGCGGGTGCGGAACCGGCAGCCCGACGGCGGGTTGACCGGGCTGGGCACGTCGCCGGTGAGCACGATCCGCTGGCGCCTGCGCTCCAGCTTGGGGTCGGGCACCGGCACCGCGGACAGCAGCGCCTGCGTGTACGGGTGCATCGGCCGCGCGTAGATGTCCTCGCGGTCACCGAGTTCGATGATCTTGCCGAGGTACATCACCGCCACGCGGTCGGAGATGTGCCGGACCACCGACAGGTCGTGCGCCACGAACAGGTAGGCCAGGCCCAGCCGTTCCTGGAGCTCCTCCAGCAGGTTGACGACACCGGCCTGCACCGACACGTCCAGCGCGGACACCGGCTCGTCCAGCACGACCAGCTTCGGGTTGAGCGCGAGCGCCCGCGCGATGCCGATGCGCTGCCGCTGGCCGCCCGAGAACTCGTGGGCGTAGCGGTTGCGGTGCTCCGGGTTCAGGCCGACGAGCTCCATCAGCTCGTTGACCCGGTGCTGCACGTCCTGGCCCTCGGCGCCGTGGATCTTGAACGGCTCCGAGATGATGTTGTTGATCTGCCAGCGCGGGTTCAGCGACGCGTACGGGTCCTGGAACACGATCTGCATGTCCCGGCGGACGCCCTGCAGCGCCTTGCCCTTGAGCTTGGTCAGCTCCTTGCCCTCGAACTTCACCGAGCCGGAGGTCGGCTTGTGCAGCTGGAGGATCGCCCGGCCCGACGTGGACTTGCCGCAGCCGGACTCGCCGACCAGGCCCAGCGTCTCGCCGGGGTAGAGGTCGAACGAGATGCCGGACACGGCCTGCACCTGGCCCACGGTGCGCGGGATGATCCCGCCGCCGCGGACCGGGAACGACTTGACCAGGTCGTTGACCTCGAGCAGAGGGGTCTTGCCCGCGTTCTTGGCCGCGGAGGAGGGTTTCGCCGCGGTCGTGGTGGTGGGCTCGCCAGTCGAGGTCGTCATGAGGTCGGGTTCTCCTCTTCTTCCTGCATCCGGGCTTCCACGACGTCGACGTCCTCGACGATCGGGATGTCCGGGTTGGCGACGGTGAGCGAGGCGGGGTTCTCCACCACACCGATCTCGTCCGTCGCGAACAGCTTCTGCGGGTCCACCAGGGTGGCCAGGTGCGCGGTCCGGTGGCAGCGGGAGAAGTGGCCCGCGCGGTCGGTCTCCAGCAGTTCCGGCTCGGTCTCCCGGCACTCGTCGATCGCCAGCGGGCAGCGCGGGGAGAACGCGCAGCCCGAGGGCAGGTTCATCAGCGAGGGCGGCGCGCCCTTGATGGGCGTGAGCCGCTTGCCGAGCAGGCTGGGGTTGGGGATCGACCCCAGCAGGCCGACGGTGTAGGGCATCCGCTGGGCTTCGAAGACCTCGTCCACGCCGCCCTGCTCGACGACCGTGCCGCCGTACATGACCTGGACGCGGTCCACCATGCCCGCCACGACGCCGAGGTCGTGGGTGATCACGATGATGCCCGCGTTCGTCTCGTCCCGGATCCGCAGCAGCGTGTCCAGGATCTGCGCCTGCACGGTGACGTCCAGCGCGGTCGTGGGCTCGTCGGCCACGATCACGTCGGGGTCGTTGATGATCGCCATCGCGATCATCACGCGCTGCCTCATGCCGCCGGAGAACTCGTGCGGGTACTGCGCGGCGCGCCGGTCGGGCTGCGGGATGCCGACGAGCTCCAGGGAGTCGACGGCCTTCGCCCACGCGGCCTTCTTCGACACGTCGTGGTGCGCCTTGTAGGCCTCGGCGAGCTGCCACCCCACGGTGTAGACCGGGTTCAGCGACGTCATCGGGTCCTGGAAGATCATCGAGATGTTGTTGCCCCGCACGGGCATCATCTGCTTGTAGTCCCGGCCCACGAGCTCGTGGTCCTTGAACTTGATCGACCCGGTCACGTTGGCCGTCTTCGGCAGCAGGCCCATGATCGCCATGGACGACACCGACTTGCCGGACCCCGACTCGCCGACGACGCCCAGCACCTCGCCGGGGGCGAGGGTGAACGACACGTTCCGCACCGCGTGCACGACGCCGTCGTCGGTCGGGAAGTCGACCGACAGGTTCTGCACGGTGAGCAGCTTCTCCGAGGACGAGGAACTGCCCGCCGACTCCGGAGCGTCCATCACATCGAGCTCGCTCATGCCTTCACCCTCTTCTGCCTCGGGTCGAAAGCGTCCCGGAGACCGTCACCGATGAAGTTCACCGACAACGAGATCAGCACGATGAACACGAAGGGGATCAGGAACAACCACGGGTGCAGGTTCAACTCGTTCTTGTTCAGCGAGATCATCAGGCCGAGCGAGGTGTCCGGGCTGTGCACGCCGAGGCCGATGAACGACAGCGCGGCCTCCAGCAGCACCGCCTGCGCGACCGCGAGGGTCGCGTTGACGATGATGACGTCCACCGTGTTCGGCAGAATGTGCCGGAAGATGATCCGCGAGGTCGACGCGCCCAGCGCGCGGGCGGCCTCCACGAACTCCTTCTCGCGCAACGACAGCACCATGCCGCGGATGACGCGGGCGATGGAGAGCCAGCCGATCAGGCCGAGGTAGAGGGCCACCACGAGCCAGTTGCTGGACCCGCCGCCGGTCGCCGTGGCGACGAAGCTGTTGCGCACCAGCACGGCCGCGATGATGAAGCCGGGGATCACCAGCAGCAGGTCGATGAACCGGCTGATCGCCGTGTCCACCCAGCCGCCCTTGTAGCCCGCGAGGGCGCCGAGGACGACACCGATCAACGTGGACAGGAAGGCCACGACCAGCGCGATCTGCAGCGAGAACTGCGTGCCGCGGATGATCTGGGCCACCATGTCCGCGCCGAGGCGGTCCGTGCCGAACGGGTGGTTGGCCGTCGGGTTCTCGTACCGGGTGAACCCGAGGTCGGTGTAGCTGTACTGCCAGAACGCGCTGCCCAGGAAGGCGAACAGCACCAGGATCACGAAGATCACCACACCGATGACCGCGGCGCGGTGCCGCAGGAAGCGGCGTGCGATGACCTGCCACTGCTTGCGCGCCGACGACGAGTCGAACTGGCTCTTGTCGGCTGTGGTGGGAGCCGTGGGAGGTGGCGCCACGGGCGAAGTCAGGTCAGTCAAGGCGGATCCTCGGGTCCATGAACGCGTACAGGACGTCCGCGATCAGGTTGAACACGATGATGAACACGGCCGTCACCATCATGAAGCCCAGCACCTGGAACGGTTCGAGCTTGGTGATGGCGTCCACCAGGAACTTGCCCATGCCCGACCAGCCGAAGACCGTCTCGGTGATCACGGCGCCGCCGATGGTCGCGCCGAAGTTCAGCGACGAGACGGTGACGATCGGGATGAGCGCGTTGCGGAAGGCGTGGCGGAAGATCGAGCGCGCCTCGGAGATGCCCTTGGCCTGCGCGGTCCGGACGTAGTCCGCGTTCAGCGTGTCCAGCATGGACGCCCGCTGGAACCGGCTGTACAGCGCGAACTGGATGACGACCAGCGAGATGGTCGGCAGGATGTACGCGCCGGTGTACTGGAAGAACTGCTCGCCGAACCCGCCCTTGAACCCGTCACCCGGTGGTCCGGCGGTGATGATCCACCGGTCCGCGCCTATGGACTCCAGCCAGTTGTTGAGCGAGATGCCCCCGGTTTTCAGGATGAGGGCGACGCAGAACAACGGCATCGAGAACATCGCGAACGATATTCCGGTGGCTGTGTAGTCGAAGAGTGAGTACTGTCTGACCGCGCCGATGACGCCGACGAGCATGCCGAGCAGCAGCGCGATGATCTCGGCGAGGATGACGAGCCGGAAGGTGACGACGAAGGCCTTGCCGATGTCGGTCTTCACGTCGCGGCCCGCGTTGCCGGGGACGACGGACTCGCCCCAGTCGCCGGTGACGAAGTCGCCCGCCCAGGAGCCGTAGCGCTCGAGGAACGGTTTGTTGTAGCCGGTCCGCTCGTAGGCCGCGGAGATCTCGGCAGGGGTGCGCGGCTTCTGCAGCTTCCACTCGCCCAGGGGGTCGCCCATGGCGGTCGTGAGCGCGAAGCAGAGGAAGGACGCGAGGATCAACAGCGGGATGGAAATCATCAACCGCCGGATTATGTATCGCAGCATGAGAGGTCTCCCTAGGCACCCCCGCAGGCGCGGGCGAGCCTACCGGACGGTGACACCGTCCAGGGGGTTGGTGCTCGTGGCACCAACCCCCTGGCCCGGTTTGGTTAATTCAGAACGAGTCGGTGGCTACTTCTTCTGCCACGCGAAAGCGTTCCAGGTGACACCGCCGCCGACGCCCACGTAGCTGATCGGGCCGATGTCGGCGCTCGAAGCCGCGAAGTCGGGCAGCTGGAACAGCGGGATGCTGTGCATGTCGGTGCGCATCTGCTTGTCGACCTCGTTCATCAGGTCGACGCGCTTCTTGTAGTCCAGCTCGCCGTTCGCCTGCTTCCACTTCTCGTCCACGACGGACGAGGAGTAGTTGTTGTAGTTGCCCGAGCCGCCCTTGTCCTTGCTGGCGTAGTTGCCGTAGGCACCCGCCTTCAGGGGCTGGCCGACCCACGCGAACAGGGCCGCGTCGAACTCGCTGGCCGGGAGTCGCTTGTCGTTGAAGTCGACGTCCTGGTCGTCCACGATCTCGATACCGGCCTGCTTGCACTTGTCCTGCAGGATGCGGACGGTGTCGGCGCGGCGCTGCACGACCTTGTGGCCGAGCTTGAAGGACGCCTTGAACTCGCCCTTGGTGTAGATGCCGTCGGCGCCCTGCTTCCAGCCGCCACCCTCCAGGGTCTTCTTGGCGGCGTCGACGTCACCCTTGCCGATGTCGCTGAAGTGCTCCTCGTAGCCGACCTCATTGGGCATGAACGTGAGGCTGTTCAGCGGCTTCGCGTTCGGGTCGACGTCCTTGACCAGCTTGTCGACCAGGGACTGGCGGTCGAAGCACTGGGCGATCGCCAGGCGCAGGTCGGGGTTCTCCTTGAACAGCGGGCGAGCCATGTTCAGGTCGACGTGCTCGAAGGTCTGGCCACCGGCGGCGAAGACGTTGAACGCCGAGTCGCCGCGGAGCTGCTGCGCGACGGCCGGGTCGGCCTGCGGAGCGATGACCTGGACTTCCTTGTTCTGCAGCTGCTGCGCCGCGGACTGGGAGTCGGTGTTGGTCTTCAGGATGATCTTGGACGGACCACCCTTCTCGCCCCACCACTTCGGGTTGCGCTCGAGGACGGTCTGGTCCTTGAGGTCCGAGGAGGTGATGACGTACGGCCCGCCGGAGAGCGCGACGGAGGCGTCGAAGCCCAGCCAGCCCTTGGTGTAGAACTCGGCGGCCTTCTTGACCGTGTCGTCGTTCTGCGAGGGCAGGACCTTGGTGATGTCCGGGATCTGGGTCTTCTCCTCGAGGATGTGCGCGGGGAGAAGGCCGTCGCTGCCCGGCGAGGAGAAGATGCCGCGGTAGTCCGCGTACGCCTTGTCCTTGAAGAACGTGGTGGTGACGGTCTTGTTGTTGTCCGAGCAGTCGAGCTTCTCGATGTCCTCGTAGCCCGTGGGGGTCGAGTCCCAGATGCTGGCCTCGGTGCCGTCCTCGCCCTTCACGGTCGCCTTGCTGGCGCCCGCGAGCCACTTCAGGTAGAAGTCCTTGCAGTCGATCGGCTTGCCGTCCGACCAGACCGCCTCCTTGCGGACCTTCCACACGATGGTCTGCGGGGAGGTCGAGGTGACCTCGACCGACTCCATCAGGTCGCCGTCGACCTTGATGACGAGCTTGCCGTCGACCAGCTCGGAGATGAAGGGCGAGGGCTGCTCGTTGGACAACGCGATGGTGCTGGAGAAGTTGTTCGTCGCACCGATGTTGTTGTTGTAGTTGTGGAAGCCCTCTTCCACGGCAACGGCGATCTCGCCGATGTCGTTCACCTTCGGGCGCTTGTAGACCTGATCCGCGCCACCAACGTCACCAGGGTTGGAATCCTGCTGCCCGGCATCGCCGGAGCCGCCCGAACCGCCCGAGCCGCACGCACCCAGGACGAGTGCGGAGCTCGTCAGCAGCGCGAGCGCCGAGACAGCCTTTGATTTCCTCATCGACACGTGCCCTCCTAGCACCGGGTTGGAGCGGCC
>Ga0247771_1000191_pt1 | contig 22288 bp, 16 predicted proteins | sample UWRJL197509C6_FD_179948 | JGI IMG/M metagenome (GOLD analysis project Ga0247771, IMG submission 179948) | Plant litter microbial communities from Arlington Agricultural Research Station in Wisconsin, United States - UWRJ-L197-509C-6 | ecosystem: Environmental > Terrestrial > Plant litter >... | reverse complement strand
CTCGTGGGGCTCGACACTGGCCCTCGCCTACGCCCAGCGCTTCCCGGAACGCGTGACGGAACTGGTGCTGGTCGCCGTCACCACGGGGACACGCGCGGAAACCGACTGGCTGTACCGGGGCGCGGCCCGCTTCTTCCCGGCCGAGTGGGCGGCTTTCCGGGCAGGCGTCCCCGACGAGGACCTGCTGGCGGGCTACCTGCGCGCGGTGTCGGACCCCGACCCCGAGGTGCGAGCGAAGGCGGCCGCCATGTGGTGCGCCTGGGAGGACGCTGTGTTGTCACTGGAGGACAACGGCAACCCGACCATGTTCAGCGGCCGGGCGGACGACGCGATGATCGCGATGGTCCGCATCTGCGCCCACTACGGCCTCCACGGGGCGTGGCTGGAGGAAGGCGCACTCGTGCGGGACGTGGGGAAGCTGGCCGGCATCCCCGGCGTGCTGGTGCACGGGGCCCGTGACATGAGCTGCCCGACGGAAGCGGCGTGGCGCGTGGCGCAGGGCTGGCCGGACGCCGAACTGCTCCTCGTACCCGACGCGGGCCACAAGGGAAGCCCGGAGTTCGCCGAACGCATTCGGGACGCGCTCGCTCGGTTCGCTGATCGGCGTTAAGGGGTCACTTAACGCCGTTAAGGCGCTCGAAGTCCTCGACGGTGCGCACGTCGTGGTCGAGGACCGCCCGGTAGATCTCGTAGCCGTTGACCGACTTGCCGTACTCGGGACGGCCCAGGTAGGCCTTCTTGATCTCGAGGATGGCGGTGCGGGTTTCCGGGGTGAGACGAGCCGGGAGAGCCTTCACGTGGGCCAGATCAGGCTGACGTTCGGGCTCGTCGACGAACCAGATGTCGAGGTTCCAGTCGTCACCGGCGGAAGACCGGTAGTTGACGCCGAGGTAGAAGCCATCGGGGTAGTTGGCGTCGGTGTTCCAGTCCCCGGTGTCATTGCGGAAGAGCACCCGCTCGACGCGGTGATGGCGAGCAAGCTCGGCCCCGATGCTGACCACGGCTTCGTGCACAGCCTTGCCCAACTCGGCGCAGACGACGGTGATGTCGACATCGCGTTTGACCAGAAGACCCAGGGCAGAACTACCCACCCGAACGGGATCCCCCACCGTGGCCAACGACTGGTTGAGCCCCAAGGCATCGACCACAGCGTTGGAGGCAGCCTGCAACTCGTCCTGCTCCGCGAGCACATCCATACCTCCAGTTTCACAGACCGAGGGCACGCCGGCAGATCACGAGAGCAGACCGCACGGCTGGAGCACTGCACTGTCAAGCGGGCCGTGTGACTGGGGCATCGCACCGTCAAGCGGACCAGCGCAGCTGGGGCATCGCACGCACCAGCGGACCCACCTGACCAAGGCCCTGCCGCACTTCCCTGGCCGCCCCGATCCGAAGCGTCTTCGCACTTTTCACGCTTTGTCAAGGCATCTTTCCAGCCTTGACAAAGCGTGAAAAGTGTTGAAATAATTACGCGAGCGGGGTGGGCAGGGGTTTCCCCGGATACTTGAACAGTGTTCATTGGGTAAAACAGTCGAATCCCCCCGCTCGCCAAGTATCTTACTGTTTTTCGTCTTTGTCAAGGCGGGAAAGATGCCTTGACAAAGACGAAAAACAGTAAGGGCGCTTAGGATCGGGGTGACGCGCAAGGACTGGGCGTTCGAGCAACTCCATCTCGACTTTGCTCAGGGCCCGCCAGTTCTAGAGCCAAGCTCTCGTGCCTGAGCTGCGTCGGGCACGCCAGTCCAAAGCCGAGCCGAAACCCAAGACCACAGCCAGAACACCAGCTCAAACCAAAAGCGAAGGCCCCCAAGGACCATGTCCCTGGGGGCCTTCGCTGTGACTAGCGGCTACCGACTAGCGGTAGTCGCGACCGAAGTCGTAGTCGTCGAGCGGCACTGCAGCACCGGTTCCGGTACCGAAGACGTCGGGGGTGTAGTACCCGTCGTCGTACGAAGGGATCGCGTAGGCCGCGGCCCGTGCTTCCTCGGTCGGCTGGACCTGGATGTTGCGGTACCTGTTGATGCCCGTACCCGCCGGGATCAACTTACCGATGATGACGTTCTCCTTCAGACCGATGAGCTTGTCCGAGCGGCCGTTGATGGCCGCGTCGGTCAGGACCCTGGTGGTCTCCTGGAAGGACGCCGCGGACAGCCACGAGTCGGTCGCGAGCGACGCCTTCGTGATGCCCATGAGGACCGGGCGACCGGCTGCGGGCTCGCCGCCTTCGGCGACGACCTTGCGGTTGCCCGCTTCGAAGTCGGCGCGCTCGACCAGGGAGCCGGGGAGGAACTCCGCGGCACCCGAGTCGATGATCGTGACCCGGCGGAGCATCTGCCGGACGATCACCTCGATGTGCTTGTCGTGGATGGCCACACCCTGCGCGCGGTACACCTTCTGGACCTCGTCGACGAGGTGCAGCTGTGCCTCGCGCGGACCCATGACCCGCAGGACCTCGTGCGGGTCGGGGGTGCCTTCGAGCAGCTGCTGGCCGACGGTGACGTGGTCGCCGTCCGCGAGCGGGCCCGTGGGCGTGTTGGCCAGGCGCTGACGCTTGGACAGCTTCTCGAAGATGATCTCCTCGGACCCGTCGTCCGGGATGAGGGTGATCTTCCAGAAGCGGTCGCCGTCCTCCAGGCGGACACGGCCGTCGACGTCCGCGATGGGCGCCTTGCCCTTCGGCACACGAGCCTCGAAGAGCTCCTGCACACGGGGCAGACCGGTCGTGATGTCGTCACCGGCGACACCACCCTGGTGGAAGGTGCGCATGGTCAGCTGCGTGCCGGGCTCACCGATCGACTGGGCGGCGACGATGCCGACGGCCTCGCCGACGTCGACGAGCTGGCCCGTCGCCATCGAGCGGCCGTAGCAGCTCGCGCACACACCGACCGGCGTCTCGCAGGTCAGGACCGAGCGGACCTTCACCTTGATGATGCCCGCCTCGACCAGCTTCGCCAGGGCCGGGTCGCCCAGGTCGTCGCCGCGGTTGAGGAGCAGGTTGCCGTTGTGGTCGTTCAGGTCGTCCGCGATGGTGCGGGCGTACACGCTCGTCTGCGCGAACTCGTGCATGACGACCTTGTCGCCGACCTTCTCACCGACCGGCAGGGTCACGCCGCGGGTGGTGCCGCAGTCGACCTCGCGGATGATGACGTCCTGCGACACGTCCACCAGACGACGGGTCAGGTAACCCGAGTCGGCGGTGCGCAGCGCGGTGTCGGCCAGACCCTTGCGGGCACCGTGCGTGGCGATGAAGTACTCGAGCACCGACAAGCCCTCGCGGAACGAGGCCTTGATGGGGCGCGGGATGTACTCGCCCTTCGGGTTCGTCACCAGACCACGCATGCCGGCCAGCGACCGGACCTGGGTCATGTTGCCCGCCGCGCCCGACTTCACGATCATGCGGATCGGGTTGTCGTCCGGGAAGTTGGCCTCCATGACCTCGGCGACCTCTTCCGTCGCCTTGGTCCACACCTTGACCAGCTCGTTGTTGCGCTCCACGTAGGAGAGCTGACCGCGCTGGTAGCGCTTCTCGACCGCTTCCGCGAGCTTCTCGTGCTCCTCGAGGATGCCCTGCTTGGCAGCGGGCACGAGGACGTCCGAGATGGCGACGGTGACGCCGGACCGGGTGGCCCAGTAGAAACCGGCGTCCTTCAGCTTGTCCAGCGTCCGGGCGACGGTGACCATCGGGTACCGCTCGGCCAGGTCGTTGATGATCGTGGCCTGCCGCTTCTTCGGCATGACCTCGTTGATGAACGCGTAGTCCTGCGGCAGGACCTCGTTGAAGAGGACACGGCCGAGGGTGGTGTTGGCCAGCCACGGCTGACCGGGCTCCCAGTCCTCGGGCGTCTCGTTCTTCGGCGGGTTCTTGTCCGTGACGCGGATCTTCACCATCGCCTGCAGGCCCAGGACCTTGCGGTCGAACGCCATGAGCGCCTCGGCCGGGGAGGAGTAGGCGTGGCCTTCGCCGAGGTCGCCTTCCTTGTGCCGGGTGAGGTGGTAGAGACCGGTCACCATGTCGAGTCGCGGCATGGCCAACGGCTTGCCGGACGCGGGCGACAGGATGTTGTTCGACGACAGCATCAGCACGCGGGCCTCGGCCTGCGCCTCGGCGGACAGCGGCAGGTGGACCGCCATCTGGTCACCGTCGAAGTCGGCGTTGAACGCTTCACAGACGAGCGGGTGCAGCTGGATGGCCTTGCCCTCGACCAGCTGGGGCTCGAAGGCCTGGATGCCCAGGCGGTGCAGCGTCGGTGCGCGGTTCAGCAGCACGGGGTGCTCGGTGATGACCTCTTCCAGCACGTCCCACACGGCCGGGCGCGCGCGCTCGACCATCCGCTTGGCGGACTTGATGTTCTGCGCGTGGTTGAGGTCGACCAGCCGCTTCATCACGAACGGCTTGAAGAGCTCCAGCGCCATCTGCTTGGGCAGACCGCACTGGTGCAGCTTGAGCTGCGGGCCGACCACGATGACCGAACGGCCGGAGTAGTCGACGCGCTTGCCGAGCAGGTTCTGGCGGAACCGGCCCTGCTTGCCCTTCAGCAAGTCGGACAGCGACTTGAGCGGGCGGTTGCCCGGCCCGGTCACCGGGCGGCCACGACGGCCGTTGTCGAACAGCGCGTCGACGGCCTCCTGGAGCATCCGCTTCTCGTTGTTGACGATGATCTCGGGCGCGCCGAGGTCGATCAGCCTCTTGAGGCGGTTGTTCCGGTTGATCACGCGGCGGTACAGGTCGTTCAGGTCCGACGTGGCGAAGCGGCCACCGTCGAGCTGCACCATCGGGCGCAGGTCCGGCGGGATGACCGGGACGCAGTCGAGGACCATGCCCTGCGGGTTGTTGCGGGTCGCCTGGAAGGCGGCCACGACCTTGAGCCGCTTGAGCGCACGCAGCTTCTTCTGGCCCTTGCCGCTGCGGATCGTCTCGCGCAGCACGTCGGCCTCGGCGTCGACGTCGTAGTCGCCCAGCAGTCGCTGGATCGCCTCCGCGCCCATGGCACCGGTGAAGTAGTCGCCGTAGCGGTCGTACAGCTCGCGGTACAGCATCTCGTCCGCGATCAGCTGGGCGCGCTCGAGCTTGGTGAAGGTGGACCAGATCTCGTCCAGCCGGTCCAGCTCGCGCTGGGCGCGGTCGCGGAGCTGGCGCATCTCACGTTCGCCGCCCTCCTTGACCTTGCGGCGGACGTCGCTCTTCGCACCCTCGGCCTCGAGCTCGGCGAGGTCGGCCTCGAGCTTCTGCGCGCGGCCTTCCACGTCGGCGTCGCGCTTGTTCTCGACGCGCTTGCGCTCGACCTGCATCTCGCTGTCCAACGTGGACAGGTCGTTGTGACGCAGCTCGGTGTTGACGCCCACGATCACGTAGGCGGCGAAGTAGATGATCTTCTCGAGGTCCTTGGGGGCCAGGTCGAGCAGGTAGCCCAACCGGCTGGGAACGCCCTTGAAGTACCAGATGTGCGTGACCGGAGCGGCCAGTTCGATGTGGCCCATCCGCTCGCGACGCACCTTGGCGCGAGTGACCTCGACGCCGCAGCGCTCGCAGATGATGCCCTTGAAGCGCACGCGCTTGTACTTGCCGCAGTAGCACTCCCAGTCCCGCGTGGGACCGAAGATCTTCTCGCAGAACAAGCCGTCCTTCTCTGGCTTGAGCGTGCGGTAGTTGATGGTCTCGGGCTTCTTGACCTCGCCGAACGACCACTGGCGAATGTCATCAGCCGACGCGAGACCGATGCGGAGCTCATCGAAGAAGTTGACGTCGAGCACGTCTTCTCTTCTCCCCTTCGGTTGTTTTGCTGCCTAGGAGTGTGGGTCGGGTCAATCGGTCGGGAGCCCGCGGGAGGCGGGCTCCCGACCGTTGACCAGCGAGGTCAGTTGACGACGTCGTCGACTGAAGGCGATTCGGACCGCGAGAGGTTGATGCCGAGGTTGGCGGCAGCCCTCTCCAGGTCCTCGTCGTCGCCATCGCGCATCTCGATCGCGGCGCCGTCCGAAGACAGCACCTCGACGTTGAGGCACAACGACTGCAGCTCCTTGAGCAGCACCTTGAAGGATTCCGGGATACCCGGCTCCGGGATGTTCTCGCCCTTGACGATGGCCTCGTAGACCTTCACGCGGCCGAGCACGTCGTCGGACTTGATCGTGAGAAGTTCCTGCAGGGTGTATGCGGCGCCGTACGCCTGCATCGCCCAGCACTCCATCTCACCGAAGCGCTGGCCACCGAACTGCGCCTTACCACCCAGCGGCTGCTGCGTGATCATCGAGTACGGGCCGGTGGAACGCGCGTGGATCTTGTCGTCCACGAGGTGCAGCAGCTTCAGGATGTACATGTAGCCGACCGACACGGGGTGCGGGTACGGCTCGCCGGAGCGACCGTCGAAGAGCTGCGCCTTGCCGTTCTGCTTGACCATCCGCTCGCCGTCGCGGTTCGGGATGGTCGAGCCGAGCAGCCCGGTGATCTCCTCTTCCTGTGCGCCGTCGAACACCGGCGTGGCCGTGTTCGTGTTCGGCTCCACGTGGTAGAGGTCCTCGGGCAGGTTCTTCGCCCAGTCGGCCTCGCCGTCGATGCTCCAGCCCTGCTTGGCGATCCACCCGAGGTGGGTCTCCAGCACCTGGCCGATGTTCATACGACGCGGCACACCGTGGGTGTTCAGGACGATGTCGACCGGCGTGCCGTCCTCGAGGAACGGCATGTCCTCCGCGGGGAGGATCTTGCCGATGACGCCCTTGTTGCCGTGGCGGCCCGCGAGCTTGTCGCCGTCCTGGATCTTGCGCTTCTGGGCGACGTAGACCCGGACCAGCTCGTTCACGCCGGGGGGCAGCTCGTCGTCGTCCTCGCGGCTGAACACGCGGATGCCGATGACCTTGCCGTACTCGCCGTGCGGCACCTTCAGCGACGTGTCGCGCACTTCGCGCGCCTTCTCGCCGAAGATCGCGCGGAGCAGGCGCTCCTCCGGGGTCAGCTCGGTCTCACCCTTGGGCGTGACCTTGCCGACCAGGATGTCGCCGGGCTGGACCTCGGCGCCGATGCGGATGATGCCGCGCTCGTCGAGGTCCGCGAGGACCTCCTCGGAGACGTTCGGGATGTCCCGCGTGATCTCCTCGGCACCGAGCTTGGTGTCGCGGGCGTCGATCTCGTGCTCTTCGATGTGGATCGAGGTGAGCACGTCGTCCTGCACGAGGCGCTGCGACAGGATGATCGCGTCCTCGTAGTTGTGGCCTTCCCACGGCATGATCGCCACGAGCAGGTTCTTCCCGAGGGCCATCTCGCCGTTCTCGGTGCAGGGGCCGTCCGCGAGGACCTGGCCCTGCTCCACGCGGTCACCCTCGTGGACGATCGGCTTCTGGTTGATGCAGGTGCCCTGGTTCGACCGGCGGAACTTGTGCATCCCGTAGGTCTGGCGGGAACCGTCGTCGGCCATCACCGTGACGTAGTCGGCGGAGATCTCCTCGACGACACCGGTCTTCTTGGCGACGACGACCTCGCCCGCGTCGACCGCGGCGCGCAGCTCCATGCCGGTGCCGACCAGCGGCGCCTCGCTGCGGAGCAGCGGGACGGCCTGGCGCTGCATGTTCGCGCCCATCAGGGCGCGGTTCGCGTCGTCGTGCTCGAGGAACGGGATCATCGCGGTCGCGGCCGACACCATCTGCCGCGGCGAGACGTCCATGTAGTCGACGTCCTCGGGCAGGATCAGCTCGACCTCGCCGCCCTTCTTGCGGACGAGGACGCGGTCTTCGATGAAGTTGCCGTCGAGGTCGATCTGGGCGTTCGCCTGCGCCTTGACGTACCGGTCCTCCTCATCGGCCGTCAGGTAGTCGATCTGGTCGGTGACCCGACCGTCGACGACCTTGCGGTACGGCGTCTCGATGAAGCCGAACGGGTTGACCCGCCCGTAGGAGGACAGCGAGCCGATCAGGCCGATGTTCGGGCCTTCCGGCGTCTCGATCGGGCACATGCGGCCGTAGTGCGACGGGTGGACGTCCCGGACCTCCATGCCCGCGCGCTCACGGGACAGACCACCCGGACCCAGCGCCGACAGGCGGCGCTTGTGGGTCAGGCCCGCGAGCGGGTTGGTCTGGTCCATGAACTGCGAGAGCTGGGAGGTCCCGAAGAACTCCTTGATCGCGGCCACGACGGGACGGATGTTGATCAGGGTCTGGGGCGTGATCGCCTCGACGTCCTGGGTCGTCATCCGCTCGCGGACCACGCGCTCCATGCGGGACAGGCCCACGCGGATCTGGTTCTGGATCAGCTCGCCGACCGTGCGGAGACGACGGTTGCCGAAGTGGTCGATGTCGTCGACCTCGACGGGCACCTCGGTCTCGCCGGGCTGCATGGTGGTCTCGCCCGCGTGCAGGCGCACGAGGTACTCGATCGTCGTGACGACGTCGTCCTCGGTCAGCACACCGGTGCTGATCGGGCTGGCCAGGCCCAGCTTCTTGTTGACCTTGTACCGGCCGACCTTGGCGAGGTCGTAGCGCTTCTCCTTGAAGAACAGGTTCTCCAGAAGGGCCTGCGCGCTCTCCTTGGTGGGGGGCTCGCCGGGGCGCAGCTTCCGGTAGATGTCGAGCAGTGCCTCGTCGGTGCCGGCGGTGTGGTCCTTCTCAAGCGTCGTGAGGAGGGTCTCGCTGAACGAGAAGCGCTCACGGATCTGCTCGGTGGACCAGCCCAGCGCCTTCAGCAGCACGGTGACCGGCTGGCGGCGCTTGCGGTCGATGCGCACACCGACGGTGTCGCGCTTGTCCACGTCGAACTCCAGCCAAGCACCCCGCGAGGGGATGATCTTGACGCTGAAGACGTCCTTGTCCGTCGTCTTGTCGACGTTCGTGTCGAAGTAGACGCCGGGCGATCGGACGAGCTGGGAAACCACGACCCGCTCGGTGCCGTTGATGATGAACGTGCCCTTGTCGGTCATCATCGGGAAGTCACCCATGAACACCGTCTGGCTCTTGATCTCGCCAGTGGTGTGGTTGGTGAACTCCGCCGTGACGAACAACGGGGCGGCGTACGTCATGTCCTTGTCCTTGCACTCCTCGGTCGAGGCCTTGACCTCGTCGAAGCGCGGGTCGGAGAAGGAGAGGGACATCGAGCCCGAGAAGTCTTCGATCGGCGAGATCTCGTTGAGGACCTCTTCGAGGCCGCCCGTCGGCGCCTCGTCACCGGCGTCGATGCGGCGCTGGAACCAGGCCTCATCACCGGTGAGCCATTCGAAGGACTGAATCTGCAGGTCAAGCAGGTTGGGCGTCTTGAGCGGTTCGTGGATCTTCGCAAATGAGACCCGCTTGGGCGCTCCAGGGATCCCCGACGTGGAGTTGGTCGCAGCAGTGGCCTTGGTCGCGCGAGAGATCGCCAAGATGCGTCCTTCCAGGGACTAATTAGCTGGCTAGCAGCGGACTAGCACGGCTGTCAAGGGTGCGGCGCCGCCGTGCGCATCCTGGTCTCGGCAGGCTTCCTCCCGGCGAGGAGGGGCCCAACAAGGGGGCAAAACGGGATGAGGGCAGCGCAAAGGAGCAGTCTAGCCACACACACGGCGACTGTCGAGAGGCACCTGGAAGGACCTTTCTCGTGTTCGGAAACAGAGTGACCCTGCCTGCGCCCACAGTCAAGATGCCACGCCCCGATCACTCCGGTGGCGCAAGCCATGTTTACCGGAAGTAACGTCTTTGACCAGCACAAACACGAGCGGAGCAGCGCGAGCGATCGGAGACGCCGTCCAGGAGGGCTCCACTGGGACGTGTACACCGTGGACGAAAATCAGCCCGAAAGTGTGGCAGGCGTCACGCGTTCAGGGGGTTGAAGTGGATCTTCGTCGTCCCTGTGACGGCCCGAACAGGCCGTTGTCGTCCGATCCACTGATCGGACGTCTACTTCGCGTCGGCGCACTTGGCCATGTCGGCCGACTGGTCACCGGTCTGGCCGAACATCTCCATGTTGTCGACCTTCCAGCGGCCGTCCGCGCGCTGGGTCCCGACGCGCATCATCGCGATGCCGCCGCCGGTCGTGTTGTCGGTCGTCCGCGTGGTCACCTGGTCGATGAACAGCAGGACGGTGGCGCGGTCGCCGTCCAACGACGTGACGCCGCTGCTCACGACCCGGACGGTCACCACGAGCTTCTGCTCGGGTGCCAGCGACCTCACCGGGCCGAAGATCGCGTTGTACTGGCACTTCGCCTTGCCGACCAGCAGCTCGTTCGCGGCGCTCTCGGTGGCCGCGACGTCGGCGAAGTTGTAGGAGAAGGCCTTCTCGACCGCCTCGCGCGCCTGGCCGCTGACCTCGGTCGTGCCCCCGGTGTCGACCAGCGCCTGGTTGACGCTCACTCCCCGGTCGCGGGTCTGGAACCAGTAGCCCAGCCCCGCCAGCGCGGCCGCCACCAGGAGCAGGACCAGCGGCAGGAGCAGCGGGGACCGGGTCTTCCCGGCCTGGTCCGCGGCGTCGGCGGCGTCCGACTCGGCGTCGGCCGCCTCGTCGGCGGTCCTGGGGGTCGGCGACGGAACCCTGGTCGACGTGCGCCTGCGGCCGACCGGCCTGGCGGGAGCGGGAGCGGCCTCGTCCTCGACGGGCTCGGTGTCGGCCTCGGTGTCCGCGGTCTCAGCGGTGTCGGTGTCACCGAGGTCGACGGCGTCCACCGCCGCGGTGGGGACGTCGGTGTCGGGTTCGGCGGTCTTGGCCTTGGCGGGGCTCACCGCGGCGGTGGCGGGCTCGGCAACAGGAGGCGCGACGGCCTCGGGGGCTTCCACCCGCGCCGACGTGTCCGGGGCAGCGGGTTCCACCGGCTCGGCCACGCGCTGCTTGTTCAGCCCGGCGACCTTCGGGCGGTAGGCGGGCGTCGACGGGACCGGGCGGCGGCGGGGCGGCGGTGGCACTGGGGAGTCCAATCTGTTCACGCTGGTCGGGCGGCTGGTCAGGCGCCGCCCGCGGCGACGGGGCCGAGCGCGCTGAGCTTCCAGCCGGCATCCGTGCGGCTCAGGTCCGTCTGGTAGCGGTTGACCTTCTTGACCGACTGCCCGCCGTCGGGCGTCACGGTCGTCTCCACGACGGCGATCAGGTGGGCCTGACCGGCGCGGTCGTCGAGCTCGGTGACGGCCGCGTCGAGCACCCGGCTGGTGGTGACGGTCTTGGCGTCCTGGATCTGCTTCTTGCGGCTGTCCTTGCCGGTCTCGATCTCCTGGTGCAGGTCGCCGGTGGACGAGTCCATCCAGCGGGCCAGGTCCTCGTCGACCTTGCGGTAGTCGAGGGTGGTGAAGGTGGCGATGCCGACCTGGCCGACGCGCAGCACCTCGTCGCGCTCCTGCGCGTACGCGGTGCCGTCGTCGGTCGACCCGCCCAGCCACGACACGCCCGCCCACGCCGCGTACCCGGCGGCGAGCACCACGAGCACGGCGCTCAGCGGCAACGCCCATCGGCGGAAGTTCACTTCGCTCCTCCTAGCCCGGCAGGCCGAGCAGCTGGCCGAGGCTGGTCAGCAGGGGCGCGGTCTGGGCCGCTGTCCCGGTCTGCTCCTGCCCCGGCTGCGTGGTCTCGTTGCCCTGGGGTGTGGTCGGTTGACCACCGTAAGGCGCGTTCTGGGCTCCGCGCACGGTGGTGGCGCTCCCCCGCGCCAGCGCGCAGTACGCCTGCGTGTTGAGCGCGACGGGGGTGGTGTCGGTGCCCTGCCTGATCGGGGTGCCCTCGTAGCCCACGGTGCACGGGGCCGGGTCGAACACGTTGATCGCGAGGCCGAAGTGCGCGGTGCCGTCGCCGGGGGCGACGGTGAAGCCGCCGCCGACCACGATCGGGTAGGTCACGGCGATCTGCTCCAGGCCGTCCAGCCTGCTGACCAGGATGTTCGACGTGGTGAGCAGGTTCGCGAACACCACGCCGAGGTTCGAGCCGCTCTCGCGGAGCAGCCCGGACACCTGTTCGGCGGCCTGCGGGCTGACGGCGATCAGGTTCCGCAGGTCGCCGTCGGACTTCTTCAGCTGCTCGGCGAGCAGCCGCAGGTCGCCGCTGAACGACCGGATCGCGCTCCCCTGCTGGGCCTGCGTGGTCAGCACGGTCACACCGTCCTGGAGCAGGGCCTTCGTCTGGGGCAGGTGGTCGGTCGCGGTCCGGGTGAACGACCGGGTGTTGTCCAGCAGCACCTGGAGGTCGGGGCCGGTGCCGTTGAAGGCGATGTCCAGCTCGTCGACGACGGTCCGCAGCGCGTCCGTCGGCACGGACTTGGCGAAGGCGTCGAGGTTGGCGAGGAGGTTGTCGACCGGGGGCGGGACGCTGGTGGCGCTGCGCGGGATGACCGCGCCCGCCTCCAGGTACGGTCCGTCGTCGCGCTTGGGGCGCAGGTCCACGAACTGCTCGCCGACCGCGGACCGGTTCGCCACCACGGCGTCCAGGTCCGAGGGCACGCGCGGCGCGTCCGGGTTGATGTCCAGGTCGACCTCGACGCCGTCCGCGGCCAGGCGCAGCGCCCCGACCCGGCCGATCGTCACGCCGCGGTAGGTGACCTCGGCGTTGCTGAAGATGCCGCCGGAGTCGGCGAGCTGCATGGTCACGACGTAGCCGGACGAGCCGACCAGCCTGCCGAGCCCGACGTACCGGGCCCCGACGTAGCTGATGCCGACCAGCGCGATCACCAGGAACGCGCCGATCTGGAGCTTGGTCTTGCGGGGGATCACCGGCCGCCTCCCAGCAGTCCGCCGAGCAGGTCGCCGAGGCCGGTCCCGGTGCCGATGCCGGGCACCGGGAGGTTCGGCAGCGGCAGGGGCAGCGACGGCAGCGGCTTGCCGTCCAGGCCGGGGATGCCGGGCAGGAGGCCCTGCCGCGAGGAGCCCAGGTTGTCGACGATGCTGCCGAGGTTCAGGTCGAGGTTCAGGAACGCGTTCGTGTAGTCGCCCTTGATGCCGTCGACGGCCACGTCCGGGAAGGGGTAGGTGAAGAGGAGCTGGAACGCGTTCGGCAGGTTCGTGCCCGCCTCGGCGAGCTTCTGCAACGTCGGCGACAGCGCCTTCAGGTCCGCGACCAGGTCTTCCTTGCTCTTGTTCACCGTGTCGACGGCGACACCGGACAGCTCGTCCAACGCCTGGAGCAGGGTGACGAGCTGGGTGCGCTGGTCGGCGAGGACCTTCAGGCCGGGTTCGAGGGTGTCGAGCACTCCCCCGATCTGGTCGCGCTGGGCGTTGAGCGTGCCGCCGAGCCGGTTGACGCCGTCCAGCGCCCTGGTGATCTCGGCCTTGTGCCCGTCCAACTGCGTGACCAGCGTGTTCACGTTCGTCAGCAGCGAGCGGATCTCCGGCTCGTTGCCCTCGGTGGCGGCGTTGAGCTCCTTGGCGATGTCCTGGAGCTGCGCGACACCACCGCCGTTGAGCAGCAGCGACAGCGCACCGAAGACCTCTTCCACCTCGGGGTTGCGGTTCGTCCGGTCGACCGGGATGAGCGCGCCGTCGCCGAGCTTGCCCTCTTCTTTGCCCTCGGCGGGCTTGGCGAGTTCGACGAACTTCTCGCCGAGCAGCGCGGACTGGCGGAGCTTCGCGACGGAGTTGGCGGGCAGCACGACGTCGCCGTTCACGGCCACGGTCACCTCGGCGGTCCAGCCGTCCGGGGCGAGGTCGATCTTCTCCACCTTGCCGACGGCGACGTCGTTGACCTTCACGCCCGCCTGCGGCACGAGGTCGAGGACGTCCTTGAACCGCACCTTCACCCGGTACGGCCGGTCGCCGAGGTCCGCGCCGCCGGGCAGCGGCATCGTGTAGACGCCGTCGAAGCCGCCGGAGCCGCAGCCCGCGAGCAGGGCGACCGACGCGAGGACGGGGATCAGTCGCTTCACTGCGGCACACCCCCCAGCGGCAACGGCAGGGGCAGCTTGCCCTGGCTGAGCGAGCCGAGCGCCTCGGCGGGCGTGGGCAGCGGCAGCGCGCCGGTCAGCACGGGTTCGAGCTGCGAGCACACCTGCGACAGCGCGAGCGGGACGGTGCCGGGCTCGACCTGCTGGATCAGCTTGCAGACCAGCACGATCGGCGGCTGGTTCAGCTCGTTGATGTCGGCGCGGGTGTCGAGGGTCCCCGACGCGGCGTTGTAGGAGTTCTGCAGGTTGCCGAGGGCGAGCGGGGCGACGTCGAGGGTCTCGGCGAGCGCGGCCCGCTGCTTCACCAGGACGCCGGTGATGCTCGCCAGCTTGTCCACGTTGGACTTGAGGACGGCCCGGTTGTCCTTGATGAACCCCTGCACCTGGCCCAGGGCGTTGGCCAGCTCGGTCAACGCGGCCCCGAGGTTCTCCCGTTCGTCGGCGAGGAACCCCGCGACCTCCGCGAGCTGTTTGTTGAAGTCGCGGACCTGGCTGTCGTTGGCCGCCAGCATGGCGGTGAAGCTCGACAGGTTGTCGACCGTGGCGAACAGGTCCTCCTTCGAGCCGGAGAGAGTCCTGGTCGCATCGCCGAGGTTCTTGATGGTGTCGTTGAGGGCCTGGCCGTTGCCGTCGAGGTTGTTCGCGGCGCTGGTGAGCAGGTCCGACAGCGAGCCGTTCTTGTTGGCCCCGTTGGGACCCAGCGCGGTGGTGAGCTTGTCCAGGCTGGAGTACAGCTCGTCCAGCTCGACGGGGGTCGCGGTGCGCTCGCGCGGGATCACCACGTCGTCGCCCATGGTCGGGCCCGCGGTGTAGGCGGGGGCGAGCTGCACGTACCGGTCGCTGACCACGCTCGGCGCGACGACGACGGCCTGCGCGTCGGCGGGCACCTTCACGTCGCGGTCGAGCGTCATGGTGACCCGCACGAGCTTGCCCTCGGGCTGGACGTCGTCGATGGTGCCGACCTTCACGCCGAGCACCCGCACGTCCGACCCCTGGTAGAGGCCGACGGCCGCGCCGAACAGCGCGGTGACCTTGCGGCTGTTGACGCCGGAGAAGATCCACCACAGCGCCGCCGACGCGACCAGCGCCAGCACGCACGCCATCGCCAACGCCCGGCCCAGGTCGCGGCCCGCCTTCGTCTGCGCCATCACTTCCCCCTCTGGACGCCGGGAGGCAGGCAGCCCTCTTCGTTGAACCCGACCACTCCGAGGTTCACCGAGGGGGGCAGCAGGCCGCAGAGGTACACGTCGAACCAGCGGCCGTTGCCCAGGGTGTTCGCGAACACCCGGTAGAACGGGGCCATCAGCGCGAGCCCCTTGTCGAGGCTGTCCTGGTTGCGCTGCAACAGGGTCGTGACCCGCTCCAGCTGCTCCAGCGCGGGCTTCAGCTGCGCGTTGTTGTCCTGCACCAGCCCGGTCAGCTCGGTCGACAGGTCACGGGTTCCCCTGAGCAGCAACGAGATCGCGTCCTTCCGCTTGCGCAGCTCGCCGAGCAGCAGGTTGCCGTCGGACAGGAGCTTCTCGAACTGCTCGTTGCGGTCGGACAGGGTCTTGGTGATGTCCCTGGTGTTGCCCAGCAGCTTCGCGAGCTGCTCGTCGCGCGAGGAGATCGTCTTCGACAGCGCGGACAGGCCGTCCAGCGCGCCGCGGACGCTGTCCGACGAGCCCTCGAACGTCTGGGACAGCACCTCGAAGCTGTCCGAGAGCTGCTTGGTGTCGATCTGGCCGACGGTGGTCGCGAGGCCGTTGAACGCCTCGTTCACGTCGTACGGCGCGAGCGTGCGGTCCTTCGGGATCGGCTGACCGGGGTCCAGCGGCAGCGACCCCTGCGGGTCCAGCGCCACGAACTTCTGGCCCAGCAGCGTCTTGATCCGGATCGTCGCCGTGGTGCGGTCGCCGACCCAGGCGTCCTTGACCTTGAACGACACCCGCACGAGGTTGCCGTCCAGCTTCACCTTCGTCACCTTGCCGACCTTCACCCCGGCGACGCGGACCTCGTTGCCGGACACCAGGCCCGCGGCCTCGCTGAACTCGGCGGAGTACGTCGTGCCGCTGCCGATGATGGGCAGGTCGTCGGAGTAGAACGCGGCGACCAGCAGCAGCGCGATCAGCGTGAGGCTGATGGCGCCGACCGTGACCGGGTTCCGTTCGGGTTTCATCGACGGCACCTCGGCTGCGTCACGGGTAGGGCGGTGATCGGGATCGGGGTGGTGATGACCGGCGGGACGGCGATCTGGCCGCTGCCCTCGCACAGGAAGAAGTTGAACCACGAGCCGTAGGTCGCGGTGCGGGTGATCGTCTCCAGCTTGCTCGGCAGCTTCTGGATCGCCGCCTCGACGACGGCCTCGTTGTCGCCGAGGTTCTTCGACACCAAGCCGAGCGAGGCGATGTCGTCCTTCAACGGCTGCCGCGCCTGGTCGAGCAGGCCCGCGGTGGTGGACGTGAGGTCACCGAGCGCGGTGACCGCCTCGCCGATGGGCTCCCGGTCCTGCGCCAGGCCGGACACCAGCTGCTGCACGGTCGTCACGAGCGTGGACAGCTGCTCGCCGCGGGAGTTCACCGTGTCCAGCACCGAGTTGAGGTTGTCGATGACCTCGCCGATGACCTGGTCCTTGCCCGCGAGCGTGGACGTCAGCGAGGCGGTGTGCCGCAGCAGGCTGTCGATCGTGCCGCCCTCGCCCTGGAGGACCTGGATGATCTCGTAGGACAGCTTGTTGATGTCCTCGGGGTTGAGCGCCTGGAACAGCGGCTTGAACCCGTTGAACAGCACGGTCAGGTCGAGCGCGGGCTTGGTGCGCTCCAACGGGATCACGCCGCCCTCGGGCAGCACGGCGTTGAGGTCGCCGACGCCCGGCTCCAGCGCGATGTACCGCTGGCCGACGAGGTTGCGGTACTTGATCGTCGCCGTGGCGGACGCGGGGAGCTTGCGGTCGCCGTCGATGCTGAACGCGACCTCGGCGAGCCGCCGGTCGACGACCCGGATGTCCTCGACCTGGCCCACGCGGACACCCGCGATGCGGATGTCGTCGCCCTTGTTCAGCGCCGTCACGTCGGTGAACCGCGCGGTGTAGCCGGTGGCGCTCTTGAGGCTCACGTTGGCGATCGTGACCGCGAGCAGCGTGGTCGCCAGGATCGTGACCACGGCGAAGACGATCAGCTTGACCAGCGGGGCGGCGAGTCCTCTCACTTCACCGTCACCTCCGTCCCGCGGTAGAGCGGGCCGAGCAGCAGGCTGGTGAAGCTGGGCATCTCCTTGCTGGGCACGCCGACCTCGCCCGCCAGCAGCACGGAGAGCATCCGCTGCTCCTCGGGCGAGTTCGCGACGCTCTCCGCCGACACGGCCGACGGGCTGGTGGTGCCGCCCTGCGCCGTGGCCGGGGGCAGGATGCCGTCGTTGGCGCTGCGCGCGGCGGGCGGCGGCTTCGACCCGTCGACCAGCGGGCCCTCCGGCGGGTACTGGGGGAACGGGTTGGGCCGCGGGATGATGTCGTAGCAGCGGGGGCCGCGCTTGTCGCCGTACACCGGCTCGTCCTGGTTGGGCAGGTACTTGCCGCGGTTCGCGGTGATCTCCATGGTGATGTGCAGGCCCGGCTTGGAGGTGCCCTCGCCGAACGCCTTGCTGATCACCGGCGTGAACTCCGTGAGCCCCTTGAGCAGGCACGGGTACTCGGGCGCGTACTTGGCGAGCAGCTCCAGCGTCGGGCGGCTGGTGTCGGCGAGCTGGATCAGGTTGTTCTTGTTGACCGTGAGGAAGCTGGTCAGGTCGCGCGAGGTCGTCGTGAGCGTCCCGTAGAGGGCCAGCAGGTTGTCGCGCTGCTCGACGATGGTCCTGCTCGTCGTGGTCGCGTCGGTGAGGGCCTGCACCAGGTCGGGCGCGGCGTCGGCGTAGACGTCGCTGACGTCCGCGAGCCTGCTGATGCCCTCCTTGAGCGCGGGCAGCTGCGGGTTCAGCTCGCCGAGGTAGGAGTCGAGCTGCACGAGGGTCTGGCCGAGCGGCTTGCCGCGGTGGTCCAACGCCTGCGAGACCGCGGTCAACGTGGTCGCGAGCTTCTCCGGCTGCACGGCCTGGAGGACCGGCATCAGGTCGTTGAGGACCTGCTCCAGCTCGATCGCGCTGCTGGACCGGTCCTGCTCGATGACCGAGCCGTCGGTGAGGTGGCCCGGTGAACTTTCCTTGGGCAGCACCAAGTTCACGTAGCGCTCGCCGAACAGGGTCTTCGGCAGCAGCCGCGCGGACACGTCCTTCGGGATCAGGTCGACCTTGTCCGGTTGCAGCGCCAGCTCCAGCTCCGCGCCGTCGCCGGTGCTGCGGATCTGGCGGACCTCGCCGACGATCAGCCCGCGCACCTTCACGTCGGACGCCCGCAGCAGCTGGTTGCCGACGTGGTCGGTCTTCAGCGTGACGGTGACGACCTTCGTGAACGCGTTGTCGTAGAGGGCCACGGTGAGCCCGAGGAAGGTCACGATGACCGTGAGGAAGACGAGGCCGAGCAGCCGTTGCCTGATCATCAGCCCGCGATCCTCACCGTCGTCGTGGTGCCCCAGATCGCCAGGCTCAGGAAGAAGTCGAGCAGGCTCGTGGTGACGATGGCGGTGCGGACCGCGCGGCCGACGGCGACGCCGACACCCGCGGGGCCGCCGCTGGCGCGGTAGCCGTAGTAGCAGTGGGTCATGATGATCACGACCGCGAACACCAGGACCTTGCCGAACGACCAGAGGACGTCGATCGGTGGCAGGAAGAGGTTGAAGTAGTGGTCGTACGTGCCCGCGGACTGGCCGTAGAACTGCACGGTGATCGTCCGCGCGGCGAGGTAGCTGGTCAGCAGGCCGATCACGTACAGCGGGATGATCGCGACGAAACCCGCGATGATCCGGGTCGTGACCAGGAACGGCATGGACGGGATGCCCATGACCTCCAGCGCGTCGATCTCCTCGGAGATCCGCATCGCGCCGAGCTGCGCGGTGAAACCGGAGCCGACCGTGGCGGACAGCGCGAGGCCCGCGACCAGCGGGGCGATCTCGCGGGTGTTGAAGTACGCGCTGACGAAGCCCGCGAACGCCGACGTGCCGATCTGGTTCAACGCCGTGAAGCCCTGGAGGCCGACGACCGTGCCGGTGAACACCGACAGGCCGACCATCACGCCGATCGTGCCGCCGATGACGGCCAGCGCCCCGCTGCCGAAGCTGACCTCGGCCAGCAGGCGCAGGGTCTCGCGCAGGTAGCGGCGCAGGACGCGCGGCGTCCACGCGAGCGCGCGCAGGTAGAACGACAGCTGGTCGCCGAAGCCGTCGAGCGCCTGGAGCGGACGGCCCGCCGCTTTGCGGAAGTCCATCAGCTCCCCTTCGCCGGGACGACCGTGAGGTAGATCGTGGTGAGCACGAAGTTCACGAAGAACAGCAGCAGGAACGTGATGACGACGGCCTGGTTCACCGCGTCGCCCACGCCCTTCGGCCCGCCCGCCGGGTTGAGGCCGCGGTAGGCGGCCACGATGCCCGCGATGAACCCGAAGATCAACGCCTTGAACTCGCTGATCCACAGGTCCGGGAGCTGCGCGAGGGCCGAGAAGCTCGCCAGGTACGCGCCGGGCGTGCCGTCCTGGAGGACCACGTTGAAGAAGTAGCCGCCCATCACGCCGACGACGCTGACCATGCCGTTGAGCAGGACGCTGACCAGCATCGCGGCCAGCACGCGCGGCACGACGAGGCGTTGGATCGGCGAGACGCCGAGCACCTCCATCGCGTCGATCTCCTCGCGGATCTTGCGCGACCCGATGTCCGCGCAGATCGCGCTGCCGCCCGCGCCCGCGATCAGCAGCGCCGTCACGATGGGGCTGGCCTGCTGGATGATCGCCAGCACGCTCGCCGCGCCGGTGAACGACTGCGCGCCGATCTGCCTGGTCAGCGAGCCGAGCTGGAGGGCGATGACCGCGCCGAACGGGATGGACACCAGCGCCGTCGGCAGGACCGTGACGCTGACGATGAACCAGCTCTGCTGGATGAACTCGCGGAGCTGGAACGGCCGCTTGAACGCGCTGCGGGTGACGTCGATGCCGAGCGCGAAGAGCTTGCCGGTCTCCCGCAGGGCTCCTACACCGGGCGCGGTCACAGGTCACCGGCCTTGCGCTGCCACTCGGTGTCGTCCCGCGGGTAGGGCGAGGGCGTCCGCGGCCCGGCGCCCGCGAGCACGCCGTACTTGCTCTGCTCGGCCGGGGTGAGGCTCGCGATGATGCCCTGCTGGGCCTCGTGCGGGAGCGTGTGGATGATGCTCATGACCCGGTCCTTGCGGCGGCGCACGGCGTCCCGCAGCGGGAGGCCGGGGGTCGGCTCGATCTGCGGGACCACACCGCGCACGTCCTCGTCCGGGGAGCCGTCGGAGTGGCCCGCGTCGCGGTGGGCGAGCTCGGCGGCCATCGTGGCCTGGTCCTTCTCCTCGGACATGCCGATCGGGCCGATGCGGCGACCGTTGAGGAACTGCTCGACCACCGGTTCGTCACTGGTCAGGAGCACCTCCCGCGGCCCGAACATCACCAGTTCGCGGCGGAACAGCATGCCGAGGTTGTCCGGGACGGTGCGGGCCACGGTGATGTTGTGGGTGACGATGAGGATCGTGGCGTCGATCTGCGCGTTCAGGTCGATCAGGAGCTGGCTCAGGTAGGCGGTGCGGACCGGGTCCAGCCCGGAGTCCGGCTCGTCGCACAGGATGATCTCCGGGTCGAGCACCAGCGCCCTGGCCAGGCCCGCCCGCTTGCGCATACCGCCGGAGATCTCGCCGGGGAGCTTCTTCTCCGCGCCGACGAGACCGACCATCTCCATCTTCTCGAGGACGATGCGACGCACCTCGGCCTCGGTCTTGCGGGTGTGCTCGCGGAGCGGGAAGGCGACGTTGTCGAACAGGTTCATGGAGCCGAAGAGGGCCCCGTCCTGGAAGAGGACGCCGAACATCTTCCGGATCTCGTAGAGCTTGTGCTCGGAGCAGCGGACGAGGTCCGTGCCGTTGATGATGATCTTGCCCTGTTCGGGTTTGAGCAGTCCGACCAGGGATTTCAAGAAAACCGACTTGCCGGTGCCCGAGGGGCCCAGCATGACGCTGACCTCACCCGGCGGGATGCTGAGCGTGACGTCCCGCCAGATGGTCTGCTTGCCGAAGGACTTCGTAAGACCTTCGACCACCACCTCGACGCCCATCACACCTCCCGAATCGGGTCATGACACACAGGTGCAACGAGCCCGAGTCAGCGAGGTTACTCACCAGTTGGAGCAACGGGGGTTGCGGACGGATAACGCCCGCGTCGCTCGATGGGGTGAAACACGTGCCCCGGCACGGCAAAAGGCGGGCGCCCCGAAGGGCACCCGCCTTTGTGCGGAGGGTGGGGCTAGATCACTTGACGGTGATCTTGGCGCCGGCAGCCTCGAGCTTCTCCTTGGCCGCCTCGGCGGCGTCCTTCGCGACCTTCTCGAGGATGGCCTTGGGAGCGGACTCCACGAGCTCCTTGGCCTCCTTCAGACCCAGACCGGAGACGACCTCGCGGACGACCTTGATGACCTGGATCTTCTTGTCGCCGGCCGACTCGAGGACGACGTCGAACTCGTCCTGCTCCTCGACCTCGGCCGCAGCGGCGCCGGGGCCCGCGGGGCCCGCGATCGCGACGGGGGCAGCGGCGGTGACCTCGAAGGTCTCCTCGAACTGCTTCACGAACGCGGACAGCTCCAGGAGGGTCATCTCCTTGAAGACGTCGAGCAGCTCGTCGTTGCTGAGCTTCGCCATGGTGGCGGTCCTTTCGGTAACCACGTCCCGGTCAGGGGACGCGAGTGCTTGGGTGTGTGATCAGCTCTCGGCGGGCTCTGCGGCGTCGGCGGCCGGAGCGGCGGCGTCCGAGGACCCCTCCGCGGCGCGCTTGTCCGCAAGTGCCTGGGCCAGGCGAGCGACCTGGGAAGCCGGGGCGGCAAACAGGCCCGCGGCCTTCGACAGGTTGCCCTTCATCGCGCCCGCCAGCTTGGCGAGCAGCACCTCACGGGAGTCGAGGTCCGCAATGCGGGTGACCTCGTCCACCGAGAGGGAGCGGCCATCCATGTAGCCGCCCTTGATGACCAGGGCCTTGTTGTCCTTCGCGAAGTCGCGCAGGGTCTTGGCCGCGTCGACCGGCTCGCCTTCGATGAAGGCGATGGCGGTCGGGCCGATGAGAAGGGCCTCGAGGCCCTCCACGCCGGCGTCCTGAGCGGCACGCTTGACCAGCGTGTTCTTCGAGACGGTGTACGTGGCGCCCGTGCCGAGAGCGCGACGCAGCGTGGTGAGCTGCGCCATGGAGAGGCCACGGTACTCGGTGATGACTGCTGCCGAGCTGCCACGGAACTTCTCCGTGATCTCGGCGACGGCCGACACCTTGGTGGGCTTCGCCATGATCGCCTCCTCTCTGGGCTGGGTGTTACCGCGGCCTGAGAGGTCCCGAAACAACAAAAACGCCCCGGCGCAGAGCGGCACGGGGCGTG
>Ga0247771_1000190_pt1 | contig 22397 bp, 20 predicted proteins | sample UWRJL197509C6_FD_179948 | JGI IMG/M metagenome (GOLD analysis project Ga0247771, IMG submission 179948) | Plant litter microbial communities from Arlington Agricultural Research Station in Wisconsin, United States - UWRJ-L197-509C-6 | ecosystem: Environmental > Terrestrial > Plant litter >... | reverse complement strand
GTGGGCCGCACGCAGGAAGTTCTTTATGCCCTCAACCAGCTCAGTCTTGAAAAGCGCCTGCCCGATATTCCGGTCTTTGTCGACAGTCCGCTAAGCCTGAAGGCCACGCAAACCATCAAGCACTACAAGGATCAATTCAACGACCGCCTGCAGCAGGTGCTGCGCGTCGACGACGACCCCTTCGACTTCCCCGGTCTCAAGCACATAGAGACTGTGGAGGAAAGCCGCAAGCTGGTGGACTATGAAGGTCCTTGCGTCATCATCTCGGCCAGCGGTACGGCCGATGCCGGGCGGGTGCGCCATCATATCAACAGCTGCATCGCAAAGGAAAACTGCGCGGTATTGCTGGTCGGTTATTGCGGCATCAAATCATTGGGCGGGCAGTTGGCTGAAGGCGCGAAAGAAGTAGAGATCTTTGGCGAACCCTGCGCCGTAAAGGCTGAAGTGGGACAGGTGCACGGCATGAGCGCCCACGGCGATACCGACGACCTGTGCCGGTTCATCGCCAACCAGGATACGGATACGGTACGCCAGATATTTCTCGTGCACGGCGAATACCCGGTACAGAAAGCCTTCTGCGACCGGCTGGGACTGAAGGGCTTTAAAAATGTGGAGGTGCCGGCCCAGCACGAGCAGGTAGAGCTCGGTAGCCGCAAGCTTAAGGAACGTGCGGCTTGAGTTTTGCATCAACTAAAGAATTAAAACCTCTATTATGTCAGACAATAACAGAAATCAAAGCAACGACCAGCAGAGGAACAGCGATGCCTCGCAGCAGGATCAGCGCGGCAGCCAGGAAGGCCAGCGGAGCAATACCTCCGGCCAGGGCGGCGAAGAGCAGAACCCGCAGGAAGGAAGCGCCTGGAGCAACTACCAGACAAGAGAGCTCGGCAGTGAGCAGGGCGGTGCTGAAAACAATCCTGTAGTGCCGCACGACACGGAATAAAAAATTCATAGTAAGCTGAAAGCCGCGCCCGTCGCGGCTTTTTTGCGTCCGGCCGTGTGCGCCGGATAATAATGAAAAATATTTCAAGGGCTGCTTGCGAATCCGGTATGGCTCGTTTATCTTCAACCTGATTATCCAACTATCTATCTTAAAAACTGCCTCCATGAAATCCGCGTTGAAAAAACTCTCGACCCTCAACAGGGCAACGATCCTCCGCAGCCTCTTCTTCACCGTTCTCTTTCTTTTCTTTTACCTCCTCATTCTTTACGTCCTTATCAATAGCCCAGCCTAAGCAGCCAGTTGGCAGTTCTCAGTTAACAGTTTGCAGTTGTCCTACTGTTCAGTCAGCATGCGCGTGCTCAAAGATGCTATAATTGTCTTTAGCTTAAAGACGACAACTGTCAACCGGCAACTCTGCTCAATACAAGACTGCTAACTATAATGTACCCAACTCTTTAGCGAGCCAAACTGCCAACTGCTGACTGCCTACTGGCAACTTCTCGACCCTGGCACGTTCTTTTAGCACGTACACTTTGCCATCAGCGCTGACCTTTTCCTGAGGGCAAACAGAGTATGATCGAAACGGAAGAACAAAGAAAAGAAGCACACGCATTTTACAAGGAAGCACTGGAGATACTGAACGAGAGCGGCGCCCGTTACATGCTGGGCGGGGCCTTTGCCATGTTCCACTACACCGGCATCTACCGCGATACGAAGGACCTCGACATTTTCTGCAAGCCCAGCGACTACCCCCGCATCCTGAAACACTTTGCCGACAAGGGTTACAAGACCGACCTCTACGATGTACGCTGGCTCTGCAAGGTGTACAAGGGCGACTACTTCATCGACATCATCTTTGATACCGTCAACAATATCTGCCGCGTGGACGAGACCTGGCTGGAACACGCCACCCAGGCGCGTTTCGTGGGTGTGGACGTGCTGCTTCTGCCGCCCGAGGAGCTCGTGTGGTGCAAGCTCTACGTGCTGAACCGCGAGCGCTACGACGGCGCCGACGTAAACCACATCCTCCTCAAGACCGGCAAGAATTTCGACTGGAAACGCCTGCTCTTCCACATGGATCCGCACTGGCATATCCTGCTGGCCCAGCTGCTGCAGTTCCAGTTCGTCTACCCTTCCGAATACCACGACATCATTCCGCAATGGCTGTTCGAGGAGCTGCTGCGGCGCGCGCAGGAGCAGTACGACCTGCCGCCGGCCTTCGAGAAAGTATGCCGCGGACCCATGATCGACCAGACCCAATACGAGATCGACATAAAGCAATGGAATTATAAAACCTACACCATTAAAACGGTTTAAGGATGGAACAGGATCCCCGAAAAACGAAGATCGCCGCCGTGGCCGACATACACGTTCGCGAGGGCGACAAAGGAAAATGGACCGACTATTTCAAGGAAGTATCGGCCGCAGCCGATGTGCTGATCATTGCCGGCGACCTCACCGACACCGGCGATGAGGTGGAAGCGCAGGTACTGGCCGATGAGCTCAAGGCCTGCACGATACCCGTAGTGGCCGTGCTGGGCAACCACGATTACGAGAAAGGCCGTCACAAGCTGATCCGCCAGATCCTTTTAAAGGCCGGCGTGCACATGCTCGATGGCGAGGCCGTCGTGATCGGCGACATCGGCTTTGCGGGCGTAAAAGGCTTTGGCGGCGGCTTTGATCGCCAGATGCTTTCCTTCTTCGGCGAGGGTGCAATGAAAGCCTTTGTGCAGGAAGCTGTCGATGAAGCCCTCCACCTCGACCGCGCCCTTGGCCGCCTCGATAGCGAGGAGCGCGAGCTGCGCGGCAAGATCGCCGTCCTGCACTATGCGCCGATCAGGGCTACGGTGGTAGGTGAGACCGAAGCCATCTTTCCCTTCCTCGGCTGCTCGCGCCTGGCCGAACCGCTCAACCGCTACAAGGTGGAGGCGGCCTTTCACGGCCATGCCCACATCGGCACCCTCGAAGGCACCACTTCCGACGGCATACGCGTCTTCAACGTCGCCAAACCCATTCTCACCAAGCTGGGCTACAAGTGCCCGTTCTATCTCCTGGAACTATAGTTGGCAGTTTTCAGTTGGCAGTAGGCAGTTGATTTCCTAAAGAAGCAAACACTTTATAGGTCCCGTGTAATTTATTATAATTTTTCAAATAAGTATTAATACAGTAGGCAGTTTCGATAACTACTATAATGCCATTGCCACTGTAGTAAACCAACTGCCTACTGCCAACTGCGCCTCATCGAAGGTGGGCCGCGCCCGCCGTAGCTTCAGCGTAGGTGAGCTGCGCTCGGTGTATAGCCGAAGTATTTGCGGAATTCGGTGATGAATGTGGTGGTGTGACGATAGCCTACGGCTGCGGCCACCTGCTTGATGGTGCGGGTTTCATACAAAAGCATTTCATGGGCTCTTTCGAAGCGCAGCTGCTGCAGGAAGTGGAACATGCCCATGCCGTAAGCCTGCCGGAAAAATCTTTTCAGATCGGCCTCGTTGCTGCCCACGGCCCGTGCGATATCCCCGATCACATAATGTTGTGTAAGGTCTCTGGTGATGTAGGCCCGCGCTGCCTCTGCCAGCGCCTGCTGTCGCGCGTCGAGCTGTCCTGTGGGCTCTTCGTCCTGCGCCAATAGCGAGAACAGGGTTTCGCGCACCTTCAGTTCGAAAAATGCACGCTGTACTTCGGGCCTCGACTGTTCACGGAACTGCGCATGAATGGCATCGAGCACGGGCATGCGCAGGTGGCGCGGCTGCGACGAGCGGAAGAACCGCCGGCATCCGTGTGCGGCATCGAGGCGCGGAAATATATTTTCAAAATCACGGTAAAGCTCCTGGCTGTAGCAGGTGTTCAGCACATGGCACTCCTGCCCCGGCGGCACGACGGTGCTGGCAGCGCCGCCGGCTCCATCGACAAGGATAAACTGGCTTTGCGCCAGCTGCACGGGCTCGAGACCTTCCACGCTGTGCTCTACGCGTCCCTGCAGCGAAAGTATGGACTGAAGACCCGACGGGCGGTTGCAAAGCAGCGTCACCTGGTTGATAAACCGATAGACGCAATACTCAATATAATAGCGCGGTGTATGCAGCTGCTGCAGCAGTACCTCTCCTTCGCAGCCCGACCAGTATTGCGGGCCTGCGCCCGGCAGGCGGCGCACCTTCCAGTCTGCCGGATAGGCCGGTACGAAAACGAGCGGTTGCTTGTTGAGCAGTGCGATCATGATAGCAGGCTAAGTAAGATAAAAATAGAAAAAATATATATGGATTAAAAAATTAAACACTTAAAAGCCGACTGTTCTTTCATAATGCGCAAATTATATGCAGACGTGTGAGCTTTAGCACACAAAAAAGCAACTGTAATTAAATTAATGATTGATCGTACTGCAAAAGTGTTTGATTAATTTCTTCCGCGAATGCGTTGCAGGGCGCGTTTCAGAATAGCTTGTGGATAGAAATGCAGCAGGCAAAAAAGCCGAGAGGAACCAGCCGGTGATGGCGAGCGCGGCGCCGGGCACCTGTCTCATTTGCGCTTCGCCGCCGATGACGATGGTCTTCTGTTCGGTGAAGATGATGGAAAGAATAAGAAGTACGAGTCCGATAAATAAACCGGCCAGCGCTATAAGCGGTCTTGCCTTCCACCACGCGTTTAACCGGCCGGATAGGCGGATCGGCAGTCCGACAACAAAGCAGGCGATGATGGTTAGGGCGGTGAGGATCAGCGCATATATATCGGTTGAAAGATCAGAAAGCCGATCCCGCCGATAAGGCTGGCATCATTCATATCCATCAGGGCGAAGATCAGGTATACGATCAGCAGCAGGCCGGAAGCCGATAGTAGCTGGAAGATCAGTAGGAGAAGCGAGCTTGCTTTACGCAACATGGTTTAGTGTTGTCGACAGGCAAAGATCGGGCGATTGTTTCATCCGGCACACGTCTTTATGGGTTCGATAAATGTTGGTTCACGATGCGGAAAAACGTGGCAGCAGTCGGCCTATCTGCCGGAGGCCGGGGCGCGGGTCTACCTCGAGAACCGTATCCTTATTGGTTAATGCCTGGTAAACGGCAAGGGTCGTGGCGAAGGAAGTCCAGCCGAGCAGCGGCAGGTAATTGCGTGCAAGGGTCTTATCGGCGCGTCCAGCAACGACGAAGCTGCTGCCGGCGAGGAAGGCATCTGCAAGCGTCCATGCGGCCGCGAGTATCGGGCTTTTCTTGCGGAAGTAGATATAACCGAACGAGAAGAAGATCGTCCAGATAAAGGCTTGGCGAATGAGCAGGCTTTGGCGGCGCGGGAGATCGTCCCGGCCGATCAGTTCTACAAGGGCTTTCAGGAGGAAAAGGTTGTTGACGGTCCATGCCGGTCCGAAGAGCCAGGCCGGCGGCGCCCAGGGCGCTTGCTTGAGCTCGCGGTTATACAGCTTGCGTTCCTTTTTTTTGGAGCGGCCCGATGCAAGTCCGCCGATGGCGGACAGGGCCAATGACAGCAGTCCCAGCTGCCACCACGATAATTTGATTCCGCTGCGCATGACTTTCTTTCTTAATGAGCATGGAAAAATGGTGCCACAAGCATTAAACAAAAAGCGGAGGGTATGATTCGACGACAGAAAGCCCGGGCGATGATCTTTGAATCAATGAACTTAAGCGCCGACAGCAGCCCTGGAACTTGCTCCATATCGTCTTTCCAGAATAAGCACGGTAATTATCCCGAGCGTATAAGCCAGAAGGTCCAGCCAGTCGAATCCATAGCCGATGACGGTGCGGGCAAGTCTGTTACCCGACAGTCCGAGCTTTTCGACAATATCGAAATATTGCAGCACTTCTATCATATAAGCGAAGATGAGTACGGCAGCGGCTATTTTAAGCGGTGCGGCTTTCATAAGGGTGCGTACTGCACAATAAATCAGGATCACGACCAGATAATCGCCCCCATAGGGCCTGATAAATCTGTCATGCGCAAACAAGGCAATAAGCACCTCGATCACAAACAATGCGATGGTAAAAAAGAAAAACCTAAGGTTGAAAGTGAACATCATATCGGTTTACTGCGGGCGTGAGCCGGACATTAAATTTAAGTCTTGGCGCACTATCGCCCGGTACAGTTGCAGCGTTTGAAAATCATCTTTTACATGAGACATGGATCACTTCACAAGTCTATGCATCCCCTTTCTTATCTCCCTTAAAGATCCAGGAAACACCGTACATATCGGTAAGCTGGCCATAACTGCCGAAGGGCATATCATTTATCTCGATAAAAGTCCGCTTATCCTTGTCCGCGCGCTCTGCAAGCCTGTCAAAAACCGCTTTCAGCTCGTCATAGCTTCCACCGACGACATATATGCTGAATGTATTGCCCTGCTTCGGCTCGAGGCTGGGCGATGCCATCCAATCCGTTGCCGAAAAATCGATGGCGCCGCTTTTCAGCCGGGCATTGATGATCCGGCCGTGCTTTTCCGGCGGGAACTGTTCTTTCATCGGCGTATCGCCGAGCTTTACAAGCGTCAAGTTTCCGCCAAGGCAAGTGTGATAAAAGCTCATAGCCTCGGCGCAGTTTCCGTCGAATAAAAGAAATGGCGTACAGTATAACATAATTCCTTTTTAAGTTTTGTATTAGCGAACCGCTAAGTTATTAACCAGCAGATTTATCAAAATACGAAAAGAACGCACAACTCTTCGTAAACACATGCCAAATCATGTGCACCTTCATGACGAAATCTTCAAAGAAATAGACTTACTCAGGCCAGGGCAACCATTCTTTTAAGTAGTGATATCAACAAGATTCAAGGGCCGATACTCAATTGGCATAGTTCCCCGCCAATTTCCCCTATCGTATCACAAAAACAAGCCCCTGAAAAATCAGAGGCTTACTATTCGTGGAGACTGGCGGACAAAAAGTCGAACCGATTGAAGGGTGACTTTATCTTATTATGTAGCTTAATTGATACATTTTTGCTTTTATATTCCGCTCTTTGAATGGTGATTGAAAAAATGCAGCTATTGATGGTTGCCGGGCGAAAGCCTGATTGCTTAAGGCTTAATCCCCTATCTTAGTCAGCAAAGAAAACTGCCATGTCACAATTTATCCCGGGTCAAACGGTCACACTTTCGATCGACAACGAAACGATAAAGTTAAAAATTGAAGATGCTTCAAAAAGCGACACCATCTCCGCAAAGGTGGAAGATAGCCGATCACCAAACTATAAGGTTGGGCAGGTGTATGAATTCGACCGGCAGCTTTTTACAAAAAGTTCGACCTAGCCGGAGGCCCTTCACTTGTTGGCCGTGCACATTTAGCTAACTGACAATTAGCTGTTAATTACCCGGGAATCGACACTCTGCTTTCGGCTGTATGTTCGAGCTAACCTGAAGGGAAGAGATACTGAAGAGGGGCAGAAAGAAAAGGCTGCCGTCGCTCTATCGAGCTAGAGCGGGCACTTCGTGCAGAGTGGCAGACAAAAGTCGAACCGCTTAAAGAGCGATGCATATAATTGGGCTTAGGATAGGCACTGTCGTTTCATCAAGGTCGTCTAAACCCTCACCGTTTGTTTGTGCGTTGGCAAGTTTACACCCTTGAGACATCTTTTTTTACGACACTTGTAAAAGTAAAGCCATAAATAAATTCAAAGCATGTTACACCTTTTGACTTTCGTCTGCGGAAGTTCACCGGAATCAAAGGAGGAGAGAAAAGCGAAGCCCTGCCTCGCACTATGTACCTCAGCGGCAAAATGGATTTAACCAGCAAAAGACTGAACCGATTGAAGTGGACCGCGTCCGCCGAAGCCCTTAAATGAAAAACCCACCGCGCGTGAGCTTCGGTGGGCGAAGGTGGACTGTGGCGGATTCGAACCGTCGACCCCTACTCTGTCAAAGTAATGCTCTAAACCAACTGAGCTAACAGTCCCGTTGCCGGCTGCGAAGTAAAGAAATTTGAACCAACACCGCAAAAAATTACGTGCAAGCCGAAAATACCCCGCTCCGTTTCTTCCCACACTCGCCCTACATTCCTCTCCGGTTCATCTCCTTCCGGATCAGCCCCAGCTCGCGGCTTGTCTGCCCGCCCACCGACGTGTTCTCCTGCGCCCGCCGCATAAGGTAGGGCACCACATCCTTTATAGGACCGAAAGGCAGGTACTTGCTCACGCTGCAGCCCGCCTGCGCCAGGTTGTACGTGATATTGTCGCTCATTCCGTAAAGCTGACTGAAATGAATATGCAGATGGTTCAGCGGCAGGCCCCGCTCCTCCAGCAGCTTCGCCGCATACAGATTGCTCCATTCGTTGTGCGAGGCCACGATCAGCCCTACGCCTTCGATATGATCGATGCAGAAGCGGACGGCTTCGTTATAATCCTGGTCGCTGGCATCCTTGCTGGGCTGGATCGGCGAGGCATAACCGAGCTCGCGCGCACGCCGCCGCTCCTTTTCCATATAAGCGCCGCGCACCAGCTTGGCGCCGAGCACAAAGCCGCCGGCTTCCGCAGCCGCATACGAATCTTTCAGAAACTGCAGCCGGTCGTGCCGGTAAAGCTGTATGGTGTTGTAAACGATGACGCGCGTGCGGTTGTATTTTTCCATCAGCTGCATGGTCAGCGCATCGATAGGGTCCTGAATCCAGGTTTCCTCTGCATCCACCAGAAAGCCTACGCCCGCACCCTGCGCCGCCTCGGAGATGGCCTGTACGCGCGCCTGCACGCGGTGCCATTCGTTCAGCTCTTCGGCGCTCAGCAGCAGCAGGGCCTTACCGTATTTCTGCTGGAGCGTGCCTTCGTCGATGTTGTGCATGAGGGTGTCGAGCTTTTCGAGGAGGGCAAAGCGCGCCATGCCCGTAACCTTGATGCTCATGAAGGGAATGTTGGGCTGCGTGGCGGCGAACTTGATCACACGGACAAACTCATCACGCGCATGATCGTAATTGGCCTCCCCTTCCTTGCCCTCCACGCCGTAGTCGAGGATGACCTCCACGCCGTAGTCGGCGAGCTTGCGGGCCACCGGGATCGTTTGCTCGAGCGTTTCGCCGCCGACGAACTGGCGGAAGATGGTCTTGCGGATCAGGCCCTTAACCGGCAGGCCCGCGGAGATGCTCCACGGCGCCAGGCGCGTGCCTATCTTCACCAGCCACGGTTTACCCATGAGGGAGAACAGCCACTGGGCCTGTTTCAGCTCTCTATTCGATCGGTAAGCAAAAGCAATCTCGGTATTATCGAAAGAAATATTGGTATTCATGAAGAGGCAAATGTAGGGAGAACTTCTTGTTCCGGCCGCGGCCGCCGGGCGTAAAAACCAGGGGCCACGACACCAAATAAGAAAGGTGAAGAACTCGAATCCTTCACCTTTTTACACAGGAAATATCACCTGTTTATACGAGCAGCAAAGCTGCATTAGTTACTGTTAAGTTACGCTTTTTATATATGCAGGCGCTCTTTTTTCACCAGCAGCTCCTCTACCGTTTCGCGGTACATCTCGTCGGGCACGCAGCAGTCTACGGGGCAAACGGCGGCGCACTGTGGCTCCTCGTGAAAACCCTGGCACTCCGTGCATTTGCTGGGAACGATATAATAGGTATCTACAGCGATGGGGGCGTTGCGCTGGTCGGCGCCGATGACGGTACCGTCCACCAGGGTGTACTGGCCTTTGACGGTCGTGCCGTCGGTGATGGCCCACTCCACGCCGCCTTCGTAAATCGCGTTATTCGGACATTCAGGCTCGCAGGCGCCGCAGTTGATGCATTCTTCAGTTATCTTGATGGCCATAGTCGGTTTATTTGATCGGGAATTACTTTTGCTGGACAAATTTAAAGTCCGGAGCCGAAATAACCGCTTTTCACTTTTAAATTCTCGCACGGCGGCGAGCGCTTCCGCCCTTTAACAAAAGCTGAAGATCATGAATGTACAACAGAGAAAAGACCTGCTCGCCCGGCTTGGCGACTATATCGCCGGCAACGATGAAGCCTGGCTGCACGCCCAGGAACGCGCCGGCGAAGCCAACCGCTGGTTCACTTCCGAATTTATCCAACTCTCGGCACAGAATATCGCCCGCAGCTTCCTCCAGCCCGGGCAGCTCCAGGAGCTCATCGACCGCTACGCCATCCCCGATGAGCAGCCCCGCATGCGCAAGGTGGGCATCGTCATGGCGGGCAATATACCGCTCGTGGGCTTCCACGATTTCCTGTGCGTCTTCCTCAGCGGCCACCAGGCCCTCATAAAGCCCTCATCGCGCGACGAGGTGATGATCAAGCACCTCATCGACAAACTGGCCGAATGGACGCCCGAAGCCGCGGAGCACGCCTCCGTGCAGGACCTCCTCCGCCACTGCGATGCCTATATCGCCACGGGCAGCAACAACTCGGCGCGCTATTTCGAACACTATTTCGGAAAATACCCCAGCATCATCCGCCGCAACCGCACATCGGTGGCCCTGCTCCGGGGCGATGAAAGTCCGGAGACGCTCAGCCTTCTCGCCGATGACGTGTACCAGTATTTCGGACTGGGCTGCCGCAACGTCACACAGATCCATGTCCCGAAGGATTACGATTTCGTTCCGCTGCTCAAGGCCTTCTCGCGCTACGACTACCTCGCCAACCACAACAAGTACAAGAACAACTATGACTATAACCTGGCGGCCCACCTGCTGAACAAACGCTACTTTATGAGCAACGAAAGCCTCCTGCTCGTAGAAGACCCTTCGCCCTTCTCGGCCATCGCCCAGCTCCACTACCAGTTCTACGAAGACGCAGCGCCCGTGCTGGAACGGCTGCGCGCAAGCGATGACATACAGTGCGTGGTGAGCAGCGAGGATGTGCCTTTCGGATCGGCGCAGGTGCCGGAAGCGGACGATTTTGCCGATGGAGTGGACACCCTGTCCTTTTTGCTGAATTTGCCGTAAATTAATGAAGGTTAACGATCGTTAAGAACTACTAAGACCTTCGTAAATTTAATGTTAAACTGGCTGGGCGGCTCCCGAAAGCGCCTGACATATAGTTATTTTGTTGGCGCAAGGCACGTATTTTGACACTATAGATTTACAAAAAATTCAAACCGATAAGACCATGAAATTGAAACAGATTTTTCTCATCATCGCCATCAGTTCCGCCTCCGCCTTCGGTAGCGTGGCCCTGTACAACAAGTACATGAACAGCCAGAGCGTAGTGGTTGGCGAAGCCCGCGACAAGATGCCCGTCAACTATGCCGGCTTCTTCGACGGCAAGCCCGGCACCGCCGCCGACCCGGTAGATTTCACCAAGGCCGCTAACGCCGCCGTACCGGCCGTCGTCCACATCAAGACAAAGATCCCCGCACGCCGCGTATCCAATAACCTCGGCCGCAACCAGCAGGACCTCGACGGCATCTTCGACCAGCTGCTCGGACAGGGCGGCTTCGGTCCCAGCATCATCCCCGAGCAAAGAGCTTCCGGCAGCGGTGTCCTCATCAGCGAAGACGGTTACATCGTTACCAACAACCACGTGATCTCCAACGATAACGGCGGCACCGCCGACGAGATCAACGTGACCATGCACGACCGCAAGACCTACAAGGCCCGCGTGATCGGCCGCGACCCCAACAGCGACATCGCCGTTCTGAAGATCGACGGCAGCCACCTCCCCTACATGGTCTATGGCAATTCCGACAACGTGCAGCTGGGCCAGTGGGTAATGGCCGTAGGCTATCCCCTGACCCTCGAAACGACCGTTACCGCCGGCATCATCTCGGCCACCGGCCGCAGCATCGGCATCAACAGCCGCCAGGTAAAACGCGGCGACACCCCGATCGAATCCTTTATCCAGACCGACGCAGCCGTGAACCAGGGCAACAGCGGCGGCGCCCTCATCAACACCAATGGTGAGCTGATCGGCATCAACTCGGCCATCCTGGCGCCCACGGGCACCTATGCCGGTTACTCCTTCGCCATACCGGTGAACCTGATCAAGAAGATCGTTAACGATATCATCCAGTTCGGCAACGTGCAGAGAGGCTACCTCGGCGTGAACTACTATACGACTGAAGACATGTCCGAAGAGCAGGTGAAGAGCCTGGGCATCCCCAGCAATGCCGAAGGTGTTTACGTTACGGCCGTATCGCCCGATGGCGGCGCCGCCAACGCAGGCATCAAAAAGGGTGACGTGATCACCAAGGTAAACGGCGTACAGGTGGTATCGGGCATCCAGATGAGCGCCCAGATCGCCAGCTTCCGCCCCGGCGACAAGGTATCGGTAACGTATACCCGCGGCGGCAAGGAAACAACCGTGAACGTGATGCTCAAGAAAAAGACCGACGCGCCCGTAGCCAATGCGGCCGCCCGCCTCGGCGGCGAGCTGTCGAACCTCGACAAGGCCAAGGCCAGCAAGTACGGCCTCAGCGGCGGCGTAGTGGTGAACAAGGTATTTGACGGCAGCGTGCTGCGCACATCGCGCATCGACGTCGGCTTCATCATCACCTCCATCATCACCAGCGACGGCGAGGAAGAGATCACCTCGGTCGAAGACCTGAACAATGCCCTGCAGAACCTTTCAGGCACGGTACGCGTGCGCGGCGTCTACCCCGATTACGGCGAAGCCTACACCTACCCCCTGAACCTCGAACAATAAGTTTCTCTCTCTACAAAGCAAGACGAAGGCCGGTCCCCAGGGACCGGCCTTTACTATTTTTATATATATAAATCAACCTTAATCAAATTGACCCTGCACCTCGGCAATGCTTCGCGCGCCGGGATAAAAACCGACCAGCTTTTCAATGACGCCTTCCACGACCGCATCGGGACAGGAAGCGCCGCTCGTTATAAGCACAGTGAGCGGTGAAGATGCGGGCAGGTAGCCCTCCGTAACGCGCTCGGTGCCGTTATGAAAATCAAAGTGCATGATCGTGCGTTGCGAAAGCAGCTTATCGCTGCCGTTGATGAAGTAGGTCGGCAGGCGCTCCTCGCAAAGCTCTACGAGATGAGAGGTGTTGGAGGAATTATAACCACCTACGACAAGCGCAAGATCGGCGGGCTGTTCCAACAATCCGCTCACGGCGGTCTGGTTGTCATTGGTCGCGTAGCAGAGCGTATCGCGCGTGTCCGCGAAATGTTCCTTCACGATCTCGGGTGAAAGATTATAGGTTGCGATCATCGTATCGCGGAGGTAGTCGGCGATGGCCTGCGTATCGCTGGCAAGCATGGTGGTTTGGTTGACCACGCCGATGCGTTTCAGGTCGCGCGATACGTCGAAGCCGGGCGAGTGCTGGCCTCCAAATTCGGTATAAAAAACGGAGGCTTCCTTCTCACCCGAAATATACTTTGCCAGCTCGCGGGCCTGCTGTAGATCTTTTACGACAACAGAAGGCGCATCGGCGGCGGCGTGCGAAAAAGTAGCGCGTGTTTCTTCATGATCGGGCTTGCCGTGGATGATGATGGTGTACTGGTTGCGGGCGATGCTTTCGCTGCGGTTCCAGACCTTCTCCACGAAGGGACAGGTAGTATTGTAGTTCTCGACGCGGATGCCGATGTCCCTTAATTTTTTTTCGATCTCGAGCGTGGTACCGAAGGCCGGTATCAGCACGATGTCTTCGGCAGTGAGGGTTTCGAAAGGTATGAGCTGACGCCCGCCGTTATCCTGGAGGAAGCGTACGCCGCTGGCCTGGAGGTCGGCATTGACCTGCGGGTTGTGGATCATCTCGCTGAGGAGGAAGATGCGGCGGCCGGGGTTCTCGGCAATGGTGCGGAAGGCAATGTCGATGGCATTCTCCACGCCGTAGCAAAAGCCGAAATGCCGCGCCAGGAAGATGCGCACCGGCCCGAAGTCGAGCAGCATGGGCGAATAGTCCTTTTTCATGCGGTCGGCATCCTTGCGCTTTTTCTTGATCGCGGAGATCAGCGGGCTGCGGTACACGACAGGAACGTCAAAACTCTTCATTGCTGCAAATTTAAGTTAGAGAACGAAGATGCGGATGCAAGAGATTGGCGCGGAGGCCCGCTTTTGCGCTTTTTAACCTTTGCTAAATCGAACGGCAGCGCTTCTTTCTTCCGCATTCTCGCTTAGCTTTAGCCCATGATCGCAAACAAGGACTGGATCTATCGCACCAATATTTACGAAGTGAACCTGCGGCAATACACGGCCGAAGGGAGTTTCAACGCCTTTGCCGGCCACCTGCCCCGCCTGCGCGCCATGGGCGTGGAAACGCTTTGGTTCATGCCCATCACACCCATTGCCCAGAAAGGAAAAAAGGGAAGCCTCGGCAGCCCCTATGCCTGCTCCGACTATACCTCCGTCAGTCCCGAGTTCGGCACCCTGGAAGATTTTCAGAAATTGGTGCAGCAAGCCCACGACCTCGGCTTCTACGTCATCATCGACTGGGTGGCCAACCATACGGGCTGGGACCATCGCTGGACCATGGAGCATCCCGACTGGTACGAGAAGGACGATAACGGCGATTTCAAGAAAGCCTCGGGCATGGACGATATCATCGAGCTGGATTATACCAATGCCGCCATGCGCGCCGCCATGATCGATGCGCTGAAGTTCTGGGTGACGACCTGCAATATCGACGGCTTTCGCTGCGACCTGGCCTTCTGGGTGGAGCTCGATTTCTGGCTCGAAGCGATACCGAAGGTGAATAAGCTAAAACCCCTCCTCTGGCTTGCCGAGGCCGACCCACTCGAGAACGGCGCCTACATGCAGGTGTTCGACGCGGCCTACAGCTGGACCTGGATGCACCGCACCCTTTCCTTCGCACGCCAGCAGGTGAACCTCTTCGATCTCACCAACCTCCTGAACGTATACAAGGCGGCGCCGGGCCTGCAGGCCTGGTTCACTACCAACCACGATGAAAATACCTGGAACGGCACCGAGTACGAAAAATACGGCGTGGCTGCGCTTGCCTTTGCTGTGCACAGCTGCACATGGCCGGGCATTCCCCTCGTGTACAGCGGGCAGGAGCTGCCCAATCTGAAGCGCCTTGAATTTTTTGAAAAAGATCCCATCGACTGGACCGCAGAGCGCACTCTCGAATCGTTCTACAAGACCCTGCTCACCCTCCACCGCGAGCACCCCGCGCTGGATGCACGGTCGCCGGTATTCCCGATCAATACGCAGGCGGGCACTCATGTGCTGGCCTATCTCCGCAAATCGGGCGAGCACGAGGTGCTGGTATGGCTCAACCTTTCGGGAACATCAGCCAATATAGAGCTTGCCGATGACTGGCTGCGCGGCCGATACAAAGACGTATTTGCCGGTACGGTCACCGATCTCGCGCTGGTGCGCAGCTTCGAGCTGGGCGAGGGGGAATACCGCGTGTTCACGCGGCTCCCGGCGGAATAGCCGTCACCCGTATAAATACGGTAGCCCTAGTGTGCCATGTCGTCGGAAAGGGTCTTGCGCTTGCCGGGTGTGTAATCTCTTTTGTACAGGAGCTCGTAGTATTCTTCGGCCATGCGGTTGCTGTCGAACTGGATCTGCACATCGCGCATGCCGTTCTTCACGATCTGGCGCCACGTGCCGTAGTCGTCGTAGTACAGCGGCAGTATCTGCTTGTTCAGCAATTCATACATCTGGTCGAGGTCGTACTGGTCCTGGGCCTGCACGGGCATGTTCATGTAGTCCGCGGGCGGTACCACAAAACCGTTGTTGCCATGGTGCACGAACTCGGGGATCCATCCGTCGTTAGTGGAGAAGTTGACGGCGCCGTTCATGGCCGCGGTCATGCCGCTGGTGCCTGATGCTTCGCGGGGCACGCGCGGGTTGTTGAGCCAGCAGTCGGCGGCTTGCTTCAAGCGCTTGGAGAGACCGAGCTCGTAGCCGATCAGCACCGCCACGTTCTTGTAGGATTTGCTCAGGTTAACCAGTTGGTTAAATTCCGATATGGCGGGATAATCAACCGGGTAGGGCTTGCCTGCCCAGATGATCTGCACGGGGTATTTCGAATTGCTCAGCAGCTCTTCGAAGCGCTGGCGGTCGGAAGCGATGAGGCTGGCGCGCTTGTAGCCGGCGAAGCGGCGGGCCCACACGATCGTGAACACGTTGGGATCGAAGATCTTGCCGGTCTGGTCGGCCACGAGCTCGAAGGCGCGGCGCTTCATCCATTTCTTGCGGTCGTCGAAGGCGAAGTCGTTGCCTTCCTCGCGTGCGCGGTACAGCGCCTTGTCCGACCAGTAGCGCCAGTTCTGCGCGTTGGTGACGGAGAGGATCGGGCAGATATTATCGTACTTCTGCCACATGTGGCGCGATACTTCGCCGTGCAGCTGCGATACGCCGTTGGCGATACGCGCAAAGCGCAGGGCGGCCAGCGAATGGTTGAACTGATCATCGGGCATGCCCGTGAGCTCTTTTGTTTCGTCGACCGAGAGGCCGCTGAAATAGCTCATCTTATGACAGAGGAAGATGTCGTGCTTTTCGTTGCCGGCTTCTTCGGGCGTATGCGTGGTGAACACGAGGCGCTTGCGCACTTCCTCAATATTCTTGTTGTACTTCTGATAAAGGTAGAAGGCTGCGGACACGCCGTGCGCTTCATTGAGGTGATAGACTTCGGGGTCGAAGCCGATCTGCTCGAGCAGCCGCGCACCGCCCGCACCGAGGAGGATGAACTGCGCGACCTTGGTGGCCACGTTGGCATCGTAGAGGCGGTGGGTGATGGTCTGCGAGATATAGTCGTTCTCGGGAATATCGGTCGTCATGAGGAACAGCGGTGCGCTGTTGAAAGTGGTCGGCGGCAGGTAGAGCACCTTCACCCACACGGGGTGTTCGTGAATGGTGAGCTCGAACTTGATGCCGGTATCCTCAAGGAAGCTGTAGATCTTTTCCATCCAGGTCACCTGGAGGGTCTGGTCCTGGTTGCGGGCCTGGTCGTAGTAGCCGTACTTCCAGAGGATGCCGATGCCGACGAGGTTCTGGCGCAGCTCGTAGGCGCTGCGCAGGTGGGAGCCCGACAGGAAGCCGAGGCCGCCGCTGTAAATTTTCAGGGGTTGATGAATGGCGAATTCCATTGAGAAATAAGCTACGCGTTTGCTGTAGCGTTCATCAACCGGATAGGGTACTGTGAATGACTGAAAGTCCATGAGCGAATCGTTTGTTGGCTGCGCAAAGTAAGCAATTAAACTAAAGTGTAGTAGCTACACGATGTAAAACTCCTATTTCTTGCGGCCGCTTTTAGGTTTAGTTTCTTTTTTACGTGTAAAGCTGCCGTCGAAGGAGCAGTCGAGGCCGCGTCGCGAGCCGCAGCCTTCGTCTTCCTTCACCGTTACCGATCCGGGGCTGAAGCGGAAGGAAACGATGCAGGGATCGCCGCCCTGGCGGTAGATGGCCGTGGTGGCGGAGGTCATCAGCAGGTCGCCCTTGAGCTCACCGGTGCAGGAGCCTTCGTTCCGGTCGAGGTGGATGAAGACCTGCAGCTGGTTGGGAAAGCGCCCGTCGCGTATCGATACGAAATTGCGCTTGTCCTTTATGTAGTCGCCCGAAAACCTGTTCTTGCGAGCGAAGGTGTCGATGGGGTTGATGACCTCGGCCGCGCCGCCGTTGAGCGGGTTGGTGAGGATGAGAAGGAAGCGGCCGGATTCCGCATCGTACTCGTAGGCGTCGCGGCCCTCGGCCAGCCCGCTGCTTCTTTTCTGCGCGATAGTTTTGAGGATGCTCTGGCTCTTGTCGATGCTGCTGGTCTGAAGCGTGGTGCCGTCGCCATCGGGCACGAGGAGGGGCAGCACGCCGCCGTACTGCTCTTTGTTGAAAGCAAGGAGCAGCGCGGCTTTCCGGCCGTTGGCCTGGGCCTTCACCACGAAAAATTTCTTGTTCTGCGCCGCGGGCAGCTGTTCCATGGCGATGTAACGCACCTTGGCGCCCTTGCCGAATAGCTGGTTGCGAACGCTGTCGGGGATAAAGGCTGCGAAGTCGGCCGAGCGGATCACGGCGGTGTCGCGGTTGTGAAGAAGGCCGGTATCGGTGAGCTGGTAGGGCAGCGTGCCCGTGCGAAAGAGGGAGGAGAAGGACGTGTAGGAAAATCCGTCGTCGTCGTTACCGCCGGCGCCTTTTTTCTTATCGTGACAAGCAAACAAAGCCAAACAGATCATAGCCAAACCAATCCGGAGCATAGCACGTATTTGCAACCAAAGTAAGGAAAAAGAAACAGAAAGAGAAAGAGAGCGGGGGCAGCACGGGCCAAACGGAGAAGTTGTAGCGGTTTGAAAGAAAATTTTTAGATTTGTCTAAATTTTAAATTAGATCGCCTTGAATTATACGACCAGCGAGGAAAACTACCTGAAGGCCATCTTTCACCTGCAGTCGGCCGAGGGCAAGGTAACGACCACGGCCGTGGCCGAGCAGCTGCACACCAGGCCCGCCTCGGTAACGGACATGATGAAGAAGCTCAACGCCAAGAAGCTCCTGAACTACAAGCCTTATTACGGCTTTTCGCTCAGCGCCGAGGGCAAGCGCATCGCCCTGCTGGTGGTGCGCCGCCACCGCCTGTGGGAGTATTTCCTGTCGGAGAAGCTGAAGTTCGGCTGGAACGAGGTGCATTCCTTTGCCGAGGAGCTGGAGCATGTGAGCAGCCGCGAGCTCACCGACCGCCTCGACGCCTACCTGGGTTATCCCGCCTTTGACCCGCACGGCGACCCGATACCCGACAGCAAGGGCCGCATCAAGACGATCACCAGCATTTCCTTATTGCAGCTGGCCCTGAACCAGCCCGCCGTCGTATGCCGCGTAACGAACCAGACCGCAGAGCTGCTCGAGCTTTTGCAGCACAAGCAGATCGGCATCGGCACCCGCGTGGAAGTAAAAAAACATTTCGACTTCGACCACTCGCTTGAAGTGCGCATAAAACAACAGACCGTCAATATCAGCGAACAATTAGCCAGAAACATTTTTGTCAAATGAACAGGACTCACCCCCATCAATCCCTCAGCGAAGTACACCAGAGCGTGGACACTACCAGCGAATCGAAACCGGGATGGAAGCGCATACTTTCCTTTTTCGGTCCGGCCTACCTCGTAAGCGTCGGTTATATGGACCCCGGCAACTGGGCCACGGACCTTGCCGGCGGCAGCCAGTTCGGCTACACCCTCCTGTGGGTGCTGCTGATGAGCAACCTCATGGCCTTGCTGCTCCAAAGCCTGTCGGCGCGCCTGGGCATCGTGCGCGGCCGCGACCTGGCGCAGGCCAACCGCGAGACCTATCCCCGCTCGATTAATGTTTCGCTCTACCTGCTGGCGGAGGTGGCCATTGCCGCCTGCGACCTGGCCGAGGTGCTGGGCATGGCCATCGGTATACAGCTCCTCACGGGCATTCCGCTCCTGTGGGCCGTGCTCATCACGGTGCTCGATACCTTTCTGCTGCTCGTGCTGCAACGTTTGGGCATGCGCAAGATGGAAGCCTTTATCATCTGCCTCGTAGCCATCATCGGCATCTCTTTTCTTACGGAGCTGCTCATGATCCGGCCTACGCCCGATGCCGGCGAGATCGCACGCGGCCTCATTCCCTCCATACCCGGCGAGGCTGCGCTCGTAATTGCTATCGGCATCATCGGCGCTACGGTCATGCCGCACAATCTTTACCTGCACTCGGCCCTCGTGCAAACGCGCAAGATCAAGCGCGACGAGAAGGGCATCCGGCGGGCGCTCAAGCTGAATTTCATCGACAGCACCATCGCGCTCAACCTGGCCTTTTTCGTGAATGCGGCGATACTGGTGCTGGCCGCCGCCGTCTTTTTCAAGACCGGCCATACGACCGTCGCCGACATCAAGGATGCCTACCAGCTCCTCGACCCGCTGATCGGCTCCAAGATCGCCCCCTATCTTTTTGCTATCGCCCTCATTGCCGCGGGGCAGAGCTCCACGGTTACGGGTACGCTTGCCGGCCAGATCGTGATGGAAGGTTACCTGCAATTGCGCATCAACCCCTGGATGCGCCGTCTCCTCACGCGTGTGATCGCCATCATTCCGGCGGTGATCGTCATCCTCATTAACGGCGAGGATAATATCACCAGCCTCCTCGTGCTGAGCCAGGTGGTGCTTAGTCTGCAGCTTGGCTTCGCCATCATCCCGCTGATCCATTTCGTGAGCGATAAAAAGACCATGGGCATCTTTGCCATCGGGCCGGTGGTGCGCACGCTGGCCTGGCTGATCACGGCCATCCTGGTATACCTGAACGTGCGGATGGTAAGCGAGCAGGCGATCAACTATTTCGCTACGGGCGAAAGCCTGATCTGGAAGATCGTGATTGCCCTGGGCGGGGTGGCCTTTCTCGCCCTGCTGGTGATCACGACCGTTTATCCGCTGCTGAACAAAACGCTCCGCAATGTATCGCTGCAAGTGCACAAGGATGCGGCGACCGAGGGCGAGGTGCAGGTGGCCAGCTACCGCCGCATTGCGGTGGCGCTTGATTTCAGCCGCCGCGATCACCTGCTGCTGGCGCATGCGCAGCGGCAGGCGGACAGTCAGACGCACATCGTGCTCATCCACATCGTAGAGAGCGCGCCGGCGCGCATACTGGGCACCGAGACCGATGACTTCGAGACGCGCAAGGACCAGGAAAAGCTCGATGGCTATGCGGCTTATTTACGCTCGAAGGGCTTCCAGGCCGAGGGGCGGCTGGGCTTCCGCAACCGCAACAAGGAAATCCCGCGCCTCGTCAAGGAATCCGGCGCCGACCTGCTCGTGATCGGTGCGCACGGCCATAGCGGCATGAAGGACTGGCTGTACGGCGAAACCATCGATGCGGTGCGTCACCGGCTGAAGATCACGGTGCTGATCGTCAGTGCGTGATGATGCTTTTCTCATACCGCTTTGTCCTTTCGACCTCTTGCATGTTGCTCTGTCTCTTCGTACAGCTTGATCGACATGTATGCTTTATGTCTTTGCCTGGCTGATCGATTTGCATTACTTGATCTCATTGCCTCCTGATCTACTCGATCGTCCAAACGGTTGCATTGTCTAAGGCCTCGCATTGCCTCAGCTCTTGCATTACCTGAGATCCTGCATAGCTCGGTCTGTTTGCATTGCTAACGCACTGCTTTGGGAGCGTGTTGCAAGTACAATGCAAAACGCAGGACATACTCGGGCACACCGATCTGCTGTGGCTGAGTGGACCAGATACACGACGAGCTTTCAAGCCGCCTAGACAGTTCCTGCTTGGTCGTACTGTTGTCGTTAGTCCAAGCGCCCACTATGCGCTTACTTCTATTTTATCCATACTGCTGATGCGCTCTGCCTTGCCTGCACAATTACCAAAGCCGAAAGACTCCATATTGCTATTCCGCGTTTCCATTCGAAAAGCAATCCAGTACCACCACATCCCGACACGATTGAATACGGGGCGAGTTCAGGCTCTCGCAGTTAGTGACCCTTCACATCACTATACGGATATCGCCGCCGATCTCGAGTGCATCCACATTCACCTCGATCTGGTTAAGGCAATACAGCTTAGGTTAGAGATACTCAACTCTAGGAGCCGCTTGGCGGCGCTGATACAGACCTCAATTAGTGCAAGGGTTGCGGATCAACTGCAACCGCGTCTTAGGCAACTTCGCAGTTGCTGTCAGTCACGACTAACTATTCGTAGTTGACGAATCGGCATCACCAAAAGGACTATATAAACTCCGCCACAGCTTCTCATTGAATTTTTCGCATAGAGGATGGCAAGCCTTTTTAATCATGCATTAAAAAGACACCTTTATCGGCCGTCCGAAAGCTGATGCATTCACACCCTCGTATATGATGCCTGATCAACTGAAATCAATTGATCGCACTTCCCTTATGACTTTCCAATCAACCGCATTTAATCTTTCCATGCTATCGACCATATAAGCTTTTCATTTTATCAATCATACTTCTACATTTATTCTACGCCATTATACATTATTGCATTTCAGCTATCCTTAGTTTACATTACTTGATTCCGGTTCAATCAATCTAACTCACCCCTACTTTAATCCATGGCGAACACAAGCCCCTTCTACCCTATCCACTTTGCTTGCCGCTGCGCCATTATAATTATAGCCGCGCACATATACAATGGCATATCCTATCATCATCATTGTATCAACATAAGCATTCCGCATACTACTTCCAGTTGAATGTTTTCATAAAGACATAATGCCTGTGGCTACAATACAACTACCATTTCACACTGCACCTACCCTTAAGTGATTAAATCAATATTATCCGGCAGACACAGGCCCACACAATACCCTACCTGCACAAGCGCCCTCGCCACTTCAATCCGAATCAAGATTACCAATCCTAATCCGATCTCCGTTCCATCATAGCGCCACTACCCTACCGAAGCCCTGTTTAACACTTTCTTAATAGGCTCATGGCTATCTTCCATAACGATGCTTAAGCTTATTGCCTTATTCCTTTTTCTTTCCTTCTGCCACTGCGGTGCTGCCCAGGAGATGATCGTTTTGAAGAAGCGGCAGAAAAGCATTCAGCATTTCCGGACCGGCAGCCGCCTTACCTTCCAGCAGAAGGACGGGCAGTGGCTCAGCGGCATCATCACGCGCATCACACCC
>Ga0247771_1000189_pt1 | contig 22671 bp, 21 predicted proteins | sample UWRJL197509C6_FD_179948 | JGI IMG/M metagenome (GOLD analysis project Ga0247771, IMG submission 179948) | Plant litter microbial communities from Arlington Agricultural Research Station in Wisconsin, United States - UWRJ-L197-509C-6 | ecosystem: Environmental > Terrestrial > Plant litter >... | reverse complement strand
TCGCATAAATGACTGACGCGCATCGAATGGGCTTGAATTTTTGGCTCCACCTTTTGTTTCAAGACAAAAGCGTGGAAAGGAAATATACAAACGGCACAAACGACCGCCGAATGAGGAAAGGATTGTAAAGACCGTAACAGAGCAGACGGGGGATGAAAAAAAGGTTAAGAAGAATATGATAAAGGAGGGCAACGCAAACAAATAAACCTGCCAAAATTTTAGAATCCCAGAAGACTTTTTTATATGTATTCGTGCCATTTGTTTTGCCCGGCATGTAAAAAATCAATACCCACTGTCTTCTCTAAAATAATGCTCCTGCTCTTGTCAAAAGTGGACGCACTTTCAGCAAAAGTGATCACCGTTTTTCATAAAGTGCTCTCGCTTTTTATAAAGTGGTCAGCCTTTTTGAAATTTGGTACTGAAGGATGGGAAAAACCGCGCACTATGCTAAATATTTCGGCCGGATTTTGAAAAAACAGGATCGCTTTTTCAAAAAGGATGGCCACTTTATGAAAAAGTGAACGCGCTTTTCGCAAAAGGCAGTTCGCTTTTTTAAAAAATTTGCGGCTACGCCAGGCATCCGCTCTCTTTCTGTTTCTCTTCCGCACATAGTGGGAAACAGAAAGAGCGGCTTACTGACGCACAACCAGGTTAGTCTGCACCAATCGCTCAAACCCATTATACAACCGCACATAATACACCCCCTTAGCCAACCCCCGCATCTCCACCCCCACCTCCGTCTTCACCGTCGTCACCTCGCGCACAGCCACCCCCGCCTGGTTGTACACCCGCAAATGAAAAGGCTTCTGCACCGCCGCCGTAATGCTTACCGTCAGCACATCGCGCACCGGGTTGGGATAGAGCTTTATCGCCTGCTCCGCCGCCGGCCTTTCCTGCAGGTGCGGCTCCCCGATGCCCAGCACCGCGCCTACATAGCTGTACTCGAGTATCGACCCGGCATTGGGCGGCGGCGTGCCTCCGCCATTGAAGCCGCCCGAAGGTCCCGAGGTTTGTCCCGTAATATCGCAGGCCACGTAGATCTTCAGTCCGTCGGGGGAGACGGCAAGATCGCGGAAGCGGCCGTCGCCGCGGAAATAGCTGGCGGTATCAAGACCCGTGCTCAGCGCAACAAGGCCGGTGCCCGAACTGTTTAGCTTCACGCGATACACCTTGCCCGCCTTGAGGCAGGACACGAGCAGCGAATTTTTCCAGCCCGGTATCTTGTTGCTGCCGTAAAAATCTATGCTCGACGGCGCCACCGTAGGCCAGGTCAGGTTATCGCTTGAAAGGGCATTGATGCCCGACTGGCTGATCGTAAAAAATGTTTTCAGCGGACCGTGATTCGCCGGCGTGCCGGAGCAAAAAGAAGTTTCGTCCACACCGCTGTTGCCGCCGAGGGTAAGGCCGTTGTAGTTGCCGTCGCAATAGCCCGCCACTTCGTTCCATCCGTAATTGCCACCGCCTGCGAGCAGGTTGATCTCGTCGTCGCTCTTGTCGCCGTGCTCGGAATTGTAGAGCAGGTCGGTGCCGTTCACGTTCGCCCATACAAGTCCCTGGGCGTTGCGGTGGCCGAGGGTGAACACATAATCGCGGGGCGAGATGGGTGCGCCGTTGTAGAAGGGATTGTCGTCGGGCACCCAGGCATCGGCGCCGCTGTCGCCATCGGTTTCGGTATTGAGGCGAAGCACCTTGCCTTCGAGCACGTCGAGGGCTTGGGCATGGTTGGTGCGGCTGGCATTGTTGAACTGTCCGGCGCCGAGGTCGCCGATGGTATAGTAAAGCTTCAGGTCGGGGCCGATCTTGAGTCGGCCCGAGTTGTGGTCGTTGCTGCCAGGCATGGCATCGAGCAGGATGACGGGGTTCGAAAGCGTGTTGCCGTTATAATCGTAGCGCACGATGCGGCTGTGAAAATTGCAGGGGTTGGATGAGTTGGAGTTGGTGGAGCAGGTCTGTCCCGTAGGCCGGTCGTACACATAGGCCAGATAGACCCAGGGCTTGGCGGCGCGCACGGCCGGATCGGTGGAGTACAGATTGGGATGAAGGGCGAGGCCCATAAGTCCGCCCTGGGGCCAGCGGCCGCCGTCGTTGGGCGCGAAGTTCCTGAGGGTGGAAAGGTTGAGAAGGGTCGTGCTGCCGCCATCGCTGATATTGATGCGCTTGACGAGATAGCTGAAATTTTCCGTGACCCACAGCGAATCGTTGGGACCGTAGGTGATCTCCCACGGCGAGTTGAGACCGGCCACGACGGTCCGGCGTACGAAGGGTTCGTTCTGGGCCAGTGCGGGCAGGGCCAGCAGGCAGCACCACAAAAAGAGCAGGCGACGGGTATTCATAGACCGGATTTGACTACAAATTACGCGCCTGCGTGCTGCTCGTCAATAGTAATTACCCTTGAAAAATCCTACGTAAAATGGCCGCTGCGGGCAGTGAAAAGACCTATTGCAGGAGAAGGACGGGGGTTGTAATTTAGAGTTGCAAACCCATTATCCGTTAAACCCAAAACTATGAAACATCCAGTACCTATGGTTGCCCTTACCGGTTTACTGGTTTGCGCCCTCCTCCTTTTTTCGCTTTCATCCTTCGCCCAGAATATCGACTTCGGCAAAAGCTATATCAACATCACCAAAGGCCTCAATGGCGGCACCGTAGAACCGGGCGATACGCTCGAGATCCGGGCTTCCATCGTGGTAAAGTCGGGCACCTACGACAGCTGCGGCTATTTCGATGCCGTGCCCGCCGGCACCGTTTATATTCCCAACACCGTGCGCGTGCTCACTAATGAAGGCAAGATCTACAAGCAGTTCACCGATGCCGCCGGCGACGACGAAGGCTGGATAACGGGGACGAACATACGTATTAACCTCGGCTATGAATCGACCGATGCGCCGGCCACCAGCGTGCGCCGCGGCCGCATCCGCAATGCTTATGTCAGCGGCAGCAGCGGCCCTTATCACAAGCCTTCGTTCTTCAAGGGTACCTGCATACAGGTGGCCTCCTTTCGCGTGCGGGTAACGGCGACTTACGGCTCTACCATCAGCATCGGCGGCGGCAGCATGAGCTACAAACCTTCGGCGGGCAGCCTTACCAGCTTTGCCTTTCCCGGCCGCACCGTGGCCGTGTACAAGAATATCGGCATCTGCCCCAATGCCATCGGCGCCAACGCGCTGGGCACCGAATCGAACGGAACTTTCGGCAGCGGCAAGCCCCGCAACCGCGGCGTGTCGGCCAACGTGCCCGCGGGCTATACGTACAGCGTCTTCACCTCCGGCGGACCGAACGATTATTTTTACGGCATCGCCAACAACACCAGTATAAATACGGGGTACACGACCACCAACAGCTGGCCCAAGCCCGACAATACGCACCGCGTCTTCGGGGTGTGGGACGTTATCGGCGACCATACCGGCGCTTCCAATCCGCTCGCGGGCAATTCCGCCGCCGACACGGTGGTCAACAGCAATGCGGGCTATATGCTCGTCATCAACGCGGCCTACCGCATCGACTCGGCCTTCCAGCAAACGATCTCCAACCTCTGCCCCAATACTTATTATGAAATTTCGATCTGGATGCGCAACATCTGCTCCAAATGCGGCTGCGACGTGAACGGCGTCGGTGCGCAGAACAGCGGCTACATACCTACGGCCACGGGCGATTCTTCGGGCGTCTACCCTAACCTTTCCTTCAACGTCAACGGCATCGACTACTACACTACCGGCAACCTTACCTATACGGGCCAATGGGTGAAAAAGGGCTTTACCTTCCTTACCGGCCCGAGCCAGACATCCTTTACATTGAAAGTGTTCAACAATGCGCCCGGCGGCGGCGGCAACGACTGGGCCCTCGACGATATTTCGGTGGCCACGTGCAGTCCCAACCTCACCTTCACGCCCAACAACGACCCGACCGTTTGCGAAAATAACGTGGTGGACATCGGCGCCTACGTTCGCTCCTACTTCAACAACTATATTTATTTCAAATGGCAGAAGAGCACCAACAACGGCGCTACCTGGGTCGATGCGGGCACGTCCGGCACCGGCTCGCCGACATGGAACGGCACGGCCTACGAATACTACACGGCCTTCCCGCAGTTCCTGGCTACGGCGGCGGACAGCGGCACCAAGTACCGCGTAGTGGTGGCCAGCACGCTCAGTAATATTTCGAGCGCGGGCTGCTCCTTCGCCGACGTGGCCTCGGTGCTCACGCTTCATGTGATCGACTGCGGCGTACCGCTGCAGGCCGACATACTTTCCTTCTCCGGCGCCGTGCAGGGCCCAACCGCCAAGCTCAACTGGACCACCAGCCGCGAGGACGGACCCGTGCAATTCTCTATCGAGAAAAGCCTTGACGGACGCAGCTTTCAGCCGGTGGCCAGCGTGGCCGGCGCAGGCGGAACGGCCCAGGTAAATTATTATAATTGGTCCGAGGCTGCGCCGGCACAAACGGTTTACTACCGCATACGCATGAAAACGCCGGGCCGTCAGAAGCTCTCGCGCACCATACGCCTCGATGCGCAGGCAGCGGAGCTGGCCTTCAATCATGTGCCCAATCCTTTCAGCAGCCAATTGATCGCGGAAGTGACCACGCCCGAGGCGGCGGTCGTTCACCTGCAGCTCATCGACAATGCGGGCCAGGTGATCAGGCGTCAGCAATACGCGCTGGTAGCGGGCAGCAATACCGTGCAACTGGATACGGGCGCGGTGCCGGCAGGGCTTTATACCGTGCAGCTGCGATCGGGCAATGCCACCGTTTACAAAAAAGTTTTAAGGCAGTGATCAGGCCGTAGCATCGGGAGTGGCGCGAACGGTTTCCGTAGCGGGTATGGTCGTTTCGTCCTGCGTTCTGCGTACGAGCCGCTTCTGGAAGATGAGCAGGGTGATGACGCCGACGGAGATCGACGCATCGGCAACGTTGAAGATGGGGCTGAAGAACTCGAACTCCTTGCCGCCGATAAAAGGCAGCCACGAAGGGAAGGTCGAATGCACCATGGGGAAGTAAAGCATATCCACCACGCTGCCGTGGAGAAAGCCCTGGTAGCCGCCGTGGGTAGTGAGGTGGGCGACGCCGGTATAGGACATGTATTCGCCGATGGCCGCATTAAAGCTCATGCCTTTGTCGAAGATCATTCCGTAAAACATGGAGTCGATAAGGTTGCCGAGGGCGCCGGCATAGATGAGGGAAGCGCAGAGGATGAAGCCGCGGGAATAGCGCTGGCGCACGATCTTGATAAGGTACCACGTACCGAAGATGACGGCTGCGAGACGGAAGAGCGTCAGGAGCATCTTGCCCCATTCGCCGCCCCATTTCCAACCCCAGGCCATGCCTTCGTTCTCGATAAAATACAGCTGGGCCCAGCGAAAGCCGAGCATATCTTTTACATGCCCGATGGGAAAGCTGGTCTTGATCCAGATCTTCAGGGCCTGGTCGGCCAGGATGATGAGAAAGATGACAAGAAAGGCGGAACGAAGCTTCACAGTAAAAAATTAAAGAGGCAAAGATAGGGGGATAAGCAGAACTGGCTGGAAAGCCGCGTCATACATTAACATTCCCGCATCCCTGCCTCTTTTGCCGGCGGGCTTCACCTTAGAGGTGGGGCACCCATACGGCGGTCGCCCTGAAATTTTTCCATTCGATCAGACCCACATAATTGCTGTCGTTGTTTTCGCTGACGCGCCCCTTAAGCTGGGCGTTCTTCAGCACCACGGCCACGCCGTTGTCGCCGTTGAAAACGATTTGTCCGGGCATGACGACACTCTCCTGCGTGAGCGGCTTTATCTCTTCGCCGAAAATTGCGGCCATCTCCTCGTAGCTCGATACTGCGTACTTCGTTCCCTTGAACAATTCGGTATAGAGGTCGGCGGCATAGATATTTTCATTGTCGAGAAAGCCGCGGTAGCGCAGCAGGTTGGGACCCCAGAAGGCGTCGAGCTCGGGCACGGTACTGAAGATCTTGTTCGGCACCGGCGACCATACCTTGACGATCTCGCCCATGTAGGCCGATTTATCCAGGAATGTATTTGTGATGGTGTAGCCTTCGTCGGGGTTATGGCAGATGAGCGCTTCGCCGATGTTGCGGTCCTTCACGCTGATCAGCACGGCCCAGCAGCCGCCCTGGTACTCGTCGGGGTTGGCGAAGAACACGAGGTCGCCGCTTTGCAGGGCTTCGTCGGGCTGGCGGTAATGGCCATAGATCTGCATGATGCTGTCGATGTTCTTCAGCTCGTACTCCGTTGCTTCCACGCGCTTGTATACCTGCCTGTATTCCTCGGAGCAGTCGAGCAGGGCGAAGAAAGCTTTTTGCAAAGACGCCATCGCCGATTTATAAATATCGTCCTTCGTGCGGGCCGGCAGGGTTCTGAGCTTGTCGATGCTGACGTGGTATACGTGCTGGGGTGCGCCGTTGTTATTATTACCCTGTCCGCCGGCGCCGGCCTGCGCTTTTTTCAGCAGCGCGCGCGTATGGCTCAGGATATTGTTGTACACCGCCATGAGCTTTGCATTGCTGGCCTCATAAGCTTCGCGGGCGGCGTTGCTGCTCACGTTTTCAACGCTGGCAAAATGCACCGAGTTATCGTCGGAGATCAGGTTGCCGTCGGCCGGCGGCTCGGGTGTTTTGTTCGGATCGTCCTGGCCGGGTTGCTGCGTGGGCGGCGGCGCCTGCACGGGCGTGGGCGTGAGGCCGCTATGGTCGTCGGGATCCGTGGGCTTTGTATCGGAGACGGGCGGCGTGGTCGGAGGAATGGGCTGATCGGTGGGTGCGGGGATCGGTCCGGCATGAACGTCGGGATCGGAAGGTTTTTGAGACGGCGTCGTTGGGGGGATATCCGTAAAGCTGCCGTCTTCGTTGCGTTGAAAGAACTTCCTCGTTTCTTCCTTCATGTGCTCGTACTGCGGGCCTTTGTTGATGATCGTCGTGGTTTCCACGGTTTCGGCCGGTGGTTCGAGGATGTGAAATTTTTCGGCGGCGTCGATAACTTTTTTGTACTTCTCAGCGAGGTCGGGGTTCTCGTCGCCGACGGCATTTTCAATTCCTTTGGCATACTCGAAAAGCTTGTTATGAAATTCGGCTTCTTCCTGCCAGGTCTTTGGCGGAATGTTGGATATGCTCTGCGTGACGGGCTGCTGTCCCATGATCGGGAGTATGTCGAAGCTGGTCTCGGGATTGGAGAGGTGTACCGTTGTGGAGGGTTCGATGTCTACGGCCTTCAGCTCGAACAGGCCGCCGGGCGCCCATTCTTTCTTTATCACCAGGTTTACGCCATGGTTGGCGGGCAGGGTCCTGGCCACATACTCCATGTAGTCGAGCGTTTTGATGGCGCTCAGGACGTTGTCGTGCGAGGTTAGTCCATGCTGGATATAGAACATGGTTTGGAGTGAATCGGCGGCGATGATAATGCCGCTGAGGGCGCGGAGCTGGACCGGCGTCCTATAGCGCCCGACATCTTTTTGGGTGGTGTCCGTGACGTATTCTTTTGCGCGCATCTGCCCCAGCGCAGCCGATCCGTCCTTGATCATTTGCAGATCCTTTTTTTCTTTCGGTGTCATGTTGGTGTTGGTTTAAGAATTCCCAAAATAATTCTTTATTCATAACCGGCTGAGGTTATTAATCATGCGGATCGGTACAAAAAAAGACCGGCGCCAAGCCGGTCCTGTATCGTTGGTCTGCGATGCGATTAAAAATTCACGGCCTGCCCGAACTTTTCCCTGAACACTTTCTGCTGGCCGCTGCCGGGGAAGGGCATGCGGCTGTCGTGCACATTATAGCCGAGGGCTTTGAGGGGCGCGTAGCACAGGTCGTAGACGTTTGTTTTTATGAGGATGACCGGCGTCGTCTTGCTGATATATTTTTCGAGGCGCTGCGTGAGCGAGGGGAGGCAGCTTTCGAGATCGTTGTTTACGAAATCTGTCGGCACTTCGGCGAGGTCGAGCAGCCAGAAGCCGTCTTCCTTGAAGCGTTCGAGTAGTCCTTCCTTCAGGTCGGTGGCGCGGCCCGACTTGAGGTAGCGGTCTTTTTGTTCGGGATAGAGTATGCCCATGATCTCTAGGAAGAGCGAGTCCTGCCGCTTCACATCTTCAAAATAAAAATAGCGGTCGAGGTTGCAGGGCGGCGCTTCGGCTACCAGCAGGGTGCTGATGACAGCAGGCTTGTACTTATTGCGCGCCAGCGCATACACATCCCTTAAAAACTCAATATCCGACTCCGTATTTTCCATGCTTGCACTTGAATTTAGCGTTTGCAAAAATAATTATTTGTGCGGGGTGAAGAAGAATTGATCCGGACAGATAACGTCACCCGTATAAATACGGCATCGTCCTACGTCTGCCAAAAGCTCTTTCATATTACTAACGGATTTTAAGCTGCTTCACCAGGTCCTTGAAATACGGTGCCGACCAGATCGTCAGCACGCTTTCGTCGGGAAGAAAACGCACGATGTCTTCCCGTATGGAGGAGAAGGAAACGGAATCGATCCTTGCGTTCAGCAGGCTGCGAAACTGTCTTTCCGAAAGCCTGGGCTTTTCCCAGTCGCCGCTATCCTCTGCGCGCATCCGCAAATGTTCGAGGTGCAGCGACACTCCTTTTTTGATGTACCATTCCATATCATACCAGTCCCGGCCTTTTACCCGCGAGCCCCATTTCCGAAAGAGCAGCGCGTGCATCTTGCCGGCAAAAAGATCGGGCAGCGTAAAACATTTTACATAAAAGGAAAAAGGTTTCAGCAGCAGGTTCTCTTCCGTCTCAAAACCTAACGGCGGCTCTTTGTCAACCTCCAGCTTGATCTTCAGTGCGGGGGGAATGGAAAGTCCGGATTGGGGTATGACGCCTTCGAGAACAAGCTCTTTCCAGAGCGTTTCCGATTTCAGGAAGGCCGAGTCGATAGTGGTTGCCGCACTCTTCTTTTTCTCCCGCACGCTCACCTGCATGCCCAAGGCTTCGAACTCGGTAACAATTCCTTGCAGGTAGGGTTCGAAAGAAAAATCCGGATCGCTTTGAAGCAGCGAGAAATCGAGGTCTTCCGAAAACCGGTTCAGTCCGTGAAAGATCCGAAGGGCCGTACCGCCGTAAAAAGCCGCGCGCTCAAAAAAGCCGCTGCGCTGCAAACCCGCCAGCGCAACCTCCTGCATGATCTCGCGGAGCGCGGCTTCCGCATCTTCCCTGCTTTGGGGCTTGTATTCATCGAGCCATTCTTTGATCATAGCTGTTCAAGTGTTTTAACGAGCATCGCCAGGCTTGCGCCCTTTGGAGCGTCCTTCACCCAGGATTCGATCACGGGCGTTTGTAAGGCACGAACGGCTTCTTCATCCAGACGTAAATCTTCCAATAAAAAATCACGCGTTTGCGAGATGCTGCGCAGGGCCACGCCGCTCGTCATTACGATCTTATCGCAAAGAGCCTTTTCCGGCGATGCCATCAGCACGGCCTGCTTTTCCGTGAGCGCCACCCGCCTGATGCCAAAGGAATAATAAGGCACGGAAGCATGCGCATAGCTGAACCGGCCCACCGGGGTTTTATACGTTTTGGAAGTTTTGAGCGTAACGGAACTGATCTCATATACCCGCTCGGGGATCATGCCCCAATAGGAGAGCGCCGTTTCGAGGGAAACATAGGAAGGCCCCCAAAGATGGTTGGCCAGCAGGAGGCCGGCCGGCTTTTCTACCGCCATGTTGGGACCCGGAACATACACGCCCCGCTTTACCTGTATAAGCTCTCCGCTGCGCACCAGCTCGTGCAACTTATCGTAGGGACGCTTGTACGCTTTCAGCGCATCCAATAAAATCTGGCGGGTCAGCGGCTCTTCAGCGTAGCGGCGAACGGTATCGATAAAGGAAAAGATCATTGCATAAAACCGGACATCCCCGATATTGTCAAATTATAACCGAAATATCGGAATTATTCCGATAAATGGTAAATATTTTGGCAACTATACGCAAATAAAAAAGAGCGCAAGCGCTCCTCAATCATGAAAATCAATCTGGTTAACGGCTTTTTCTAGCGGGGGAAACAACCGCGGATGCTCTGCGTGTTTTTGGCGAGCGCACTGGCTGAATAGTATTAGCTGAAATTTTATTCCGGATATAATCCGAAGTGCGCTTAGCATCGAGCCGGATCGCTGCGGCTGAGCGTTCTTTGGCAACGCCCAGCAGGCCAACTTCATCTAAGCTCTGATATTTTTGCTTACTTGCCAACGAGGTAATTTATAATCCGAATTTACAAAATTTCCAGCGCTTCAGTCCATCATCAATGAACAAACTTCAATAGAAAAAAGATCTGCCCAATCTACTCTGCTCCCAAACTATTCATGAAAATAAATCCGCTTTACGCGCTGCGACACGGAGGTCATCAGCTCGTAGGGGATCGTGTCGATCCAGGAGGCAACTTCCTGCACCGGCAGCTGCGGACCAAAGATCACCACCTCATCACCTTCCTTTACATGCGGCAAGTCGGTAACGTCGATCATCGTCATGTCCATGCACACCGTGCCGATAACCGGCGCCAGCGCCCCATGCAGCCACATCTTCCCCTGCCCGTTGCTGAACTGACGCGAATAGCCGTCCGCATAACCGATGCGCACCGTGGCGATCACCGAATCGCGCGCTGCCACACCCCGCCTGTTATAGCTGATCGTATCGCCCTTGCTCACCCGGTGCAGTTGCGCAATGGTGGAGCGCAATGTAGCCACGGCCTGCAGGTCCAGCACATCGCCCGCATCGATCTCAATGCCATACAGACCTATCCCCAGCCGAACAAGATCGAGCTGCAGGGCCGGGTGGCGGATGATGGCCGCCGAATTGGCCATGTGACGCAAAAAGGAATAATTAATATGTTTTTTTAAAATATCTACCGCTTCGCAAAAGCGCGCCGACTGCTGCGCCGTAAACTCATCCTGCGCAGGGTCTTCGCTGGCCGCCAGATGCGTGAACACCGTGCGCACCTGAAAGAGCGGATTTTGCGCCAGGTGCAATGCCAGTCCTTCCACCTCGGCCGCGCCAAAGCCCAGGCGGTTCATGCCCGTGTCGATCTCGATGTGCACAGGATAGCCGGTCAACCCCTGGCCGGCCAAATACTGACCGAAGCGATGCAGCATGTCGAAAGAATAAATAACTGGCTGCAGGTGCGCATCCACGATGGCCTGGAAGGACGAAGCCTCCGCATTCATCACCATCACGGGGAGACTGATGCCGGCCTTCACCAGATCGACACCCTCGTCTGCATAAGCCACACCGAGGTAGGCGGCATTGTGGTATTGCAGCACGCTCGCGATCTCGGCGCCGCCGCTGCCGTAGGAAAAAGCCTTCACCATGGCCATCACGCCCGTGCCGGGCTCCAGCTGCTTTTGATATTCCTTAAGATTGTGGGCCAGCGCATTCAGGTTGATCTCGAGCACGGTCTGATGCAGCTTCTTCTCGAACAGCTGGGCGATCCGCTCGAAGCCGAAACGCCGCGCGCCCTTGATCAGAATGATCTCCTGAAAGAACTGCGAGCTGCGGAAGCTGCGGATAAAATCATCGGTCGAAGGACAGGTGTGCACGGTCATGTGGGGCGACAGGCGGTTGGCCATCGCCTCCGTTATCTTCTCGCCCACGAGCACGGCCTTGGCCACGCCATAGTTCACGAGCAGGCTGGCGATGGAGCCGTAGAGATCGTCATCGCTGCTGCCGCTCTCGAAGAACTCGGAGAGGATGACGGTGCGGCTGAGACCCGAGCCCTGCTGCTGCAAAAAATCAAGGGCGATCTTGAGCGAGGTGATGTCGGCGCTGTAGCTGTCGTTGATCACGAGGCAGCCGTTGATGCTGTGGTTCAGCTGCAGGCGCATGTCGATGGTATGGAGGCGGGCCATGCGGCTGCGCAGCACGTCGCCGTCGTAGCCGAGGAAGAGCAGCACGCAGCAGCAGCTGATGGCATTCTCGATGGAGGCCGTATCCATGAAGGGCACGGCGAGCGTATAGGTTTGTCCCTGATAAGTGATGGAAATGTTCGTGCCTTCTTTTTCTTTCTCGGTCGATTGCACCAAAAAATCATTCTGGCCCGCATGGCCCCAGGTGAGCACGCGCACGGACGTGCCCATGCCTTCCTTGCGGCGGCCGAGGTCCTTGCCGCGTGCGATGATCGTTTGCGCGCCGGAGAAGAGCAATAATTTTTCGGTCAGCTTCTGGTCCTTGTCGAGAAAGCCTTCGTTGTGGGCATCGCCGATATTGGTAAGCACGCCGATGGTGGGGCGGATGATGTGAGCCAGCCGGTGCATCTCGCCGGCCATCGACACGCCGGCCTCGAAGATGCCGAGGTCGTGCTGCTCGCCCATCTGCCAGATGCTGAGGGCCACGCCGATCTGTGAGTTGAAGCTCTTGGGGCTGCGCACGATGGCATAGTCGTCCTGGAGCAACTGGTTCAGCCATTCTTTTACGATGGTCTTGCCGTTGCTGCCGGTGATGCCGATGATGGGTATGTTGAAATGGTCGCGGTGATAGGAAGCCAGCTCCTGCAGGGCATCGAGCGTATCGTCCACCACGATCACGTTGGCGCCGGTCCACTGCTCAACGCCGGCGGTATCGCTCACCACGAAGTTGCGGATGCCCTTGCGGCGCGCATCAGCAAGGTAGCGATGGCCGTCGTTGTGCTCCGTCTTCAGGGCGAAGAAAAGCGCCGCCTCGGGCTGCTGTATGCGCCGGCTGTCGTATACGAGGCTGTCGATGGAATCATCGGCGTGCCGGTGCAGGAAGCTGCCCTGCACTACGGAACAGATGGTGTTGATGGAGTACATTCATCCTTGGTTTATATCTTTCGCGTTGCTGCCCTGTCCGCGGCGGCGGGCCGCATACAGCGAGTAAAGCACGGCGCTGCTCAGGCAAACGATGATAACGATCAGCGATACGTAAACGGGCAGGTGTATGCCGATCCACTTCATTTCAGCCAGCATCTTCAAGCCGATAAAAATGAGCACGATCGCAATGCCCTGTTGAAGATAGTCGAACTTGTCGACGGCGCCGCGAAGCAGAAAGAAAAGCGAGCGCAGGCCCAGCACCGCGAAGATATTGCTGGTATAGATCACCAGCTTCTCCTGCGAGATGGCGAAGACCGCGGGTATGCTGTCCAGCGCGAACACGATATCCGTAGTAGCCAGCAGCACCACCACCACGAACATATTGGTGTACCAGCGCTTGCCGTCCCTGCGCACCGTCAGGCGGCCGCTCACGTCCTCGTGGATGATCGGGAAGAAACGGTTGAGAAAACGGTATACGGGGTTGGTCTCCGGATCGAAGGTATCGTCCTTCTTCACCGTAAAGATCTTTATGCCCGTATACACCAGGAAGGCGCCGAACACATAAAGGATCCAATCAACACGTGCCACCAGCGCTACTCCGATCGAAATAAAAACGATACGGAACACGATGGCCATCAGTATGCCGATGAGCAGGGCCCGCGCCACATGGTCGGAGCGGATATTGAAGAAAGTAAAAATGAGGATGAAGACGAAGATATTGTCGATGCTCAGGCTCCACTCCATCAGGTAGGCGCTGATGTATTCGAGCGCGGGCGTGCGGCCTTCGTACCACCACAGGAAGATGAAGAATGCAAAAGCCAGCAGCACCCAGAACAGGGTCTGGAAGAGGGCTTTGCGAATGCTTACCTCCGCAGATTTTTTGCTGAGCACGCCGAGGTCGATCACCAGGGCCGCCAGCAGTACAATGCCAAATACCAAATACGTTACCTGGTCTGCCGTCATACCGCCTTTCTTTGCTTAGGCCCAAAGATAACCCGGCAGCGCCTAGCGGGCGAAATAATAACGGCGCACCTGCTGGTAGATCACCCCGAAGATGATGAGGAGCAGCAGCGGCAGGGCGATGTTGATGAGCTGCCACTTCGTTTTCTCGGCCTCCACCTTTTTCACGTCCAGCAGCCGCAGCACGATCTCCTTGTTGCGGGTCTGAATGATGCTCGACTTGCTCGTGAGGTATTCGAGGCAGTTGAGGAGGAAGTCGCGGTTGGCAAACTGGTACTCGTACTGCGAGCCTACGGTAAAGAGGTTCATGCCCATCGGCAGCGGTCCCTTCGACGAAACGTTGTTGAGCACGATGTCGCCGTCGGCCACTACGATCATCTTTCCGTCTTCGGAACTTTCCTCGCGGTAGCCGCCGTATTGGGCCAGGCTGTCGGTGCGGGCCTTGCCGATGCGCCCCTTGTACAATGAGGTGAAGCGCCCTTCAAGCAGCACGGCCGCCGGAATATCGCGCTTATTGAACAGCGCATCCTCGGGCGTGTTGCGGTTCTCGTTCGGACTGATGAGGGCCGGCGTGCTGATGACCCTTGAATTTGACGAGCTCTGAAGCAGGAAGGTTTTGCGGATGCCTTCGGTCTCGATCGTGTCTACGGAATTGACGAAGCGGCCGGCCACGAGACCGAGGTTCTTCGTGATGATATGGTTGTTGCGCGATTCGAAAAGCGGGTAATAGTTCCAGTGGAGAAATTCATATTGCGGGCTGCCGGCGGTGCCGCCGACGGCAAAGGGCAGGAAGTCGCACTGCAGGTCCATCAGCAGGTCGGGATTGAGGCGCACGCCGTAGGTGAAGAGCATGTCCTGCAGGTTCAGGTTGCGGTCGTAGGCGATGAGCTGCGATTTATAGCTGAGGCTGTCCTGCTCGGCGAGGAGGTTGTCGAGGAACCAGAGCACCTTGCCGCCGCGCATGATGTACTGGTCGAGCTTCAGCTTTTCCTCGTCGGTGAAGGTGCTGTCGGGCTTGACGATCAGCAGCACCTTGAAGGTATCGGGGATCGATTTCTGTGTTTGGAGGTTGAAGATGCCGAACTCGTAATTGCTTTTTTCGTTGCCGCTGAAATATTCGTTCACGTTCGGCGGTACGCTCTCGGGGTCGATGGTCTGGCGGAGGCTGAAGGTCTCGGGGCCGGCGGGCTCGCGGTTGCCCACGGCATAGGCCACGAGGGGTCGCTGGGGGTTCAGCATCCTGTCTATGGTCTTGGCGAAGGCGTATTCCATCATGGCCTCGGCATTGTTCATCTCGGCCACGGAGATATCGCGCTTGCTGCTCTGGAAAAGGTTCACCAGCTCTTCGCGGCCGCCGTAGTGGATGAGGGCATAGGGAAAGACGATCTTGTTCTCCTCGCCGGCCTTTACCTGCACGCTCAGGTTGATGGGCCGCGCGCCGAGGGCTTGCAGCGAATCGCCCCAGCTCCTGCCGCCGGCATCGTCCTGCGGATCGAGCACGCGGTAGTTCACGCGGCGGGGGTTGGCTTCCTTCATGGTGGAGAGAAATTCCTGCGTGGCATTGCCCAGCTGTCTGAACTCGGTGGGGAGGTCGCCCTTGAGGAATACGTCGATGGTCAATTCGTCGTCGAGGCTGCGGAGCAGGTCCTTGCTGGTGGTGGTGAGCGAGTAGCGCTTTTCCCGGGTAAGGTCGAAGCGGGCATGTACGAGCGAGGCGATGAAGTTCACGACCACCAGGGCCGCGAGGCAGGCAAGAAGCCAGAGAAAGTTTTTACGCCGGTTCATTTATCGTCTCCCCAGATTTTGTTTGGTGATCAGCAGGAAAAAAACAATGAGGCTGATGAAATACACGAGGTCGCGCGTATCGATCACGCCGCGGCTGATGCTATGGTAATGAAAGTCGATACCGATCATCCGGATATAATAAGCCACGTTATTGCCGAACAGTGGCAGGTGGCTGAAGGCTTCGAAGCCATAATAAAAAAGCACGCAGGCAATAAGGCTGATGATAAAGGCCACGACCGAGTTGGTCGTGAAGCTGCTCACGCAAAGGCCGATGCTGATAAAGACGGCGGCCAGCAGCAGCAGTCCGACATAAGATCCGGCGGCCGCGCCCGCATCGATGCCGGTGGTGGAGGCCAGGTGGTTGATGGTAAAATAATATACGAGCGTAGGCACGATGGCGATGACGGCCACGAACAGGCTGCCGAGGAACTTGCCGCCCACGATGGCGCCGCTGCCGATCGGGCGGGTTTGAAGGATTTCGTAGGTGCCGCTCTTGAACTCATCGGAAAAGCTGCGCATGGTGATGGCGGCGATAAGGAAAAGAAGTATCCAGGGCGCAAAGGAAAAGAAGCGGTCCAGCGTGGCGTAGTTCTCGTCGAGGATGTTCTGCGGCAGCACGAAAAGCACCAGCCCATTAACCAGCAGGAACACGATGACGGCGATATAGCCCGTTAGTGAGCTGAAGAATTGCCGCAGTTCTTTTTTACAGATGGACCACATGATGATTGCAAAATAAAGAATATCCGCAGAACAGTTGGCACTTCCCCACCTTCGCCAAGGCTACGGCGGGCGCAGCCCGCTTTTCGACCTCCTTCATTAAGCCAGGGTGGAGTGCCGGTTGGCTTCTTCGCCGCGTTGCGGCGGACGCACTGGTTAACAAATTAAAGTTCGGTCGGTATGAACGAGTGCAGCTTATCAATTGAAAACCAAAGAAAGCATAGCTCTATCTACAAATAATTTGCTTCTTAAAGGCTTCAACTGTTAATGGTCCTATTGGGATTAACAAAGATGGGCGAAAGGAGGATTGGGTTTGCCCAAACCTTGGCGAAGGCTGGCTCCGCTCGCCGTAGCCTTGGCGAAGGCTACGGCGTACTCATAGCCTTGGTGAAGACGGTTGCGTCCGCCGTAGCTTCAGCGAAGGTGGAGATGGCTGAATCTTTTCCTGGGGTGATCTATACCGAGAAGCTTTCGCCGCAGCCGCAGGTGCGGCTGGCGTTGGGGTTGTTGAAATAAAAACCCTTGCCGTTGAGGCCGTCCGAAAACTCCAGTACGGTGTTCACCAGGTAAAGGAAGCTTTTAAGATCGGTCACCACCTTTACGTCGCCGGCGTCGAACACCTGGTCCATGGGCTTTTGCTCATTGTCGAAGTCGAGCTTGTAGCTCAGCCCCGAGCAGCCGCCGCCCACGACGCCTACGCGAACGAAATAAGCGGGATCGTCGGCGATGCCGGCTTCCTGCATCAGCTGGCGGATCTTTTCACGCGCCTTGTCGCTGATATAGATGCTGTTCTCTGTTGCTGTCATACCATGCTGGTTTAACGTTAGTGAACAATGCTTTCTTCGAAGGTCAGCTCGGGCAGGCCGTTCTTTTTGCGGTAGTCGTTCACCGCCGCCTTGATGGCGTCTTCGGCAAGCACGGAGCAGTGGATCTTCACGGGGGGCAGGTTCAGCTCCTCGACGATCTCCATGTTGTCGATCTTTATGGCTTCCTCGATGTTCTTGCCCTTCAGCCATTCGGTGGCGAGGGAGGAGGAGGCGATGGCCGAGCCGCAGCCGAAGGTCTTGAACTTGGCATCGCGGATGGTGCCGTCATCGCCCACTTCGATCTGGAGGCGCATTACGTCGCCGCACTCGGGGGCGCCTACGAGGCCCGTGCCTACGTTGTTCTTGCTCTTGTCGAGCGTGCCTACGTTCTTGGGATTATTATAGTGCTCTAAAACTTTATCGGAATATGCCATGTCAAAATTGTGTTTACGATTGATGATTGCTTAGTGTGCCTGCCAGGCTACGGAATCCATGTCCACGCCTTCCTTGTACATTTCCCAGAGGGGGCTCATCTCGCGCAGCTTGGTCACCGTCCTCGATACCTGGGCGATCGTATAGTCGATCTGCTCTTCGGTGGTGTAGCGGCCGAGGCCGAAACGGAGCGAGCTGTGGGCCAGGTCGTCGCCGAGGCCCAGGGCCTTCAGCACGTACGAGGGTTCCAGCGATGCGGAGGTGCAGGCGCTGCCCGATGACAGGGCGATCTCCTTGTTGAAGCCCATCAGCAGGCCTTCGCCTTCCACGTACTTGAAGGAAATATTGCTGACGTGCGGCAGGCGGTGATCACGGTCGCCGTTCACGTAGGCTTCCTCGAGGCCGAGGAGGGCGGCTTCCAGCTTGTCGCGCAGCACGCCGAGGCGCTGGGCGTCGCTTTCCATTTCGAGGCGGCAAAGCTCACAGGCCTTGCCGAAGCCGACGATGCCGGGAACGTTCAGGGTACCGCTACGCATGCCTCTTTCGTGGCCGCCGCCGTCCATCTGCGCGGTTACTTTCACGCGGGGGTTCTTGCGGCGGACGTAGAGGGCGCCGATGCCCTTGGGTCCGTACATCTTGTGGGCGGTCATGGCCATCAGGTCGATGCCGTCCTTATTTACGTCTACGGGTATCTTGCCGATCGCCTGGGTAGCGTCGCTGAAGACCAGTACGCCGTGCTTGCGGGCGATGCGGCTGATCTCCTGCATCGGCATCACGGTACCGATCTCGTTATTGGCGTACATCAGGGCGATGAGTATGGTATTGGGGCGGATGGCGGCTTCGAGCTCCTGCAGGTCCACGAGGCCGTTGGGCTTTACGGTGAGGTAGGTGATCTCGGCGCCTTCTTTTTCAAGGTGCTTGCAGGTGTCGAGCACCGCTTTATGTTCGATATTGCAGGTGATGATGTGGTTGCCCTTGGTGGCGTACATTTCGAATACGCCCTTGATGGCGAGGTTGTCGGCCTCCGTGGCGCCGGAAGTGAAGATGATCTCTTTGGGATCGGCGCCGATAAGCTGGGCCACCTGCTCGCGCGCATAGTCCACGGCTTCCTCGGCCTGCCAGCCGAAGGGGTGGTTGCGGCTGGCGGCATTGCCGAAAGCCTGCGTGAAATAAGGGAGCATGGCCTCCACTACGCGGGGGTCGCAGGGGGTAGTGGCATTATGGTCAAGATATATGGGGAGTTGCAACATAAATCGGGGTTTCTGTCCGTCTGCAAATTTACCTCAAATGCGGGTAAGAAAGGAATTAAGATTGGCGCCGCCACTTAATTTTACCTTAATTCGTAAACAAACGATCATGCGTAAAGTTGAACATATCGGCATAGCCGTAAAATCCCTCGCCGACTCGGTGCGGCTCTTCGAAAAGCTGCTCGGAAGCCCCTGCTACAAGACCGAAACCGTAGCTTCCGAAGGCGTCAACACGGCCTTTTTCCGGCAGGGCGAAACGAAGATCGAGCTGCTCGAGTCCGTCGATGCCGGCGGCGTCATCGCCCGCTACCTCGAAAAAAAGGGCGAGGGCATCCACCACCTGGCCTTCGACGTGGCCGATATCCGGGCCGAGATGGAGCGCTTGCGCTCCGAAGGCTTCGTTCTCCTGAACGAGGAGCCGAAGGCGGGCGCCGACAACAAGCTCGTTTGCTTTCTTCACCCCAAAGGCACCAACGGCGTGCTCATTGAGCTGTGCCAGGAGCGGGGCCCGGGCGAATGAGGTTTGGGCGGGAGGACCTTCCTAAAAAATAATACCCCCGGTAGAAACCGGAGGTCTATTCCTCAACGCCTAAAAAAACGCGTTTATAGTATGATCTGCCGGCCGCCGCGCAGGCCCTGGGCGCTGCTGACGGACACGAAATAATTTCCTTTTAGCGTGGTGGGCATCAGCACCAGCCCCGAAGAGCCATGAGCCGTATGTGTTTCGGCCACCGTTCCGTTGGGCCGCACCAGCAGTATCCGCACCTCTTCCTTTACCGGGGCGGGAAACTGTATGAGTACCCGTCCCTCGCCTGCCGACACCTTTACCGAAGCCTCCGGAGCAATAACACGTACCGATCGCACGGAAGTATAGGCGGCATGGCCATCAATATCCACTTCTTTCACACGATAGTGCAGTACGGTCCGGCTTACCTGCCGGTCGGTGAAGGAATACTGGTTAAGCTGGGTACTGTTTCCTATGGCCCCGAAATAAGCGATCGTATGCCAGGAGGCTCCATCCTCGCTCCTTTCGAGCTCGTAAACACTGGCTTCGGCTTTTTCGGCGGCGGTCCAGTGTATGGACACGTCGCTGTTTTGTAGCGCTGCGTTGAAGCCGGCAAACTGCACATGCCTATTGGCTATAGGATCATCTTTCGGGATATTGGTACTAAATTGACGGTAAATTGTATGGAAGAGCAAAGAGCGATGAGCGCCATGGGCAACCGAAACAACGGGCGCCGCCTGGCAAAAAGAGGCAAAGTATGCAAAGGCCGCTATGAGGGTCACCTGTTTCATGGTACGGAAAAATTTGTTTCTCGTGTTACCGAGGCTGAAAAACCAGTTATCGTTTTCTAGGGTGTTCTGCTTATCTGGCTGCCCAGCGAAAGCAAATCTATCACCCGTTTTTTTTACTTGCAAGTATTTTTACGGTTTTTTTGAGGAAAAATACTCGATATGCAAAAATGCCATCCTAAGCAATTGAAAACCAAGATACATCCTTTGACATTTTTTTTGAAAAAACCCTGAAAAACGCTGTTTTTTGAGGCGCGCCGCCGGCCCTCAACCCGTATTTCTACGAGTAGCCTTCGGAAATTACTATGGCCGCTTCCCCGAATCATCCTAAATTGATAAAGCAAACCCCTTAACCATGTACAGCAAGCTTTTTCGCTCCCTTTGCGCCCTCGTTTTACTGGGCCTGGCCGCCTGCAACGGCAATCAGCAACCCTCCGCCACTACTGCCGGCACAACTGCCGCGGACAGCGCTTCCAGCCTGCCCAACATCACCCTGCCGGCCGGCTTCTCCATCAAGGTGTACGCCGAGGTGCCCAACGCCCGCAGCCTTTGCCGCAACGGCAATACCGTTTACATCGGCAGCATGAGCGGCAAGGTCTATGCCGTTACCGATGCCGATGGCGACGGCACCGCCGACCATGTATACACCATCGCTTCCGGCCTCGATACGCCCAACGGCGTGGCTTTCCGCGACGGCAACCTCTATGTGGCCGAAGTAAGCCGCATCCTCCGCTTCGACGATATCGAGCATCACTTCGACAACCCGCCAGCCTACAAGGTGGTTTACGACAAGCTGCCCAAGGACAAGCACCACGGGTGGAAGTTCATTGCCTTCGGCCCCGACGGCAAGCTCTATGTTCCCGTGGGCGCGCCCTGCAATATCTGCCTGCAGGAAAATCCCGTCTACGCCTCCATCACCCGCATGAACCCCGACGGCACCGGCTTCGAGGTCTTTGCCAACGGCATCCGCAACAGCGTGGGCTTCGACTGGGACCCGGCCACAAAAGAGCTCTGGTTCACCGACAACGGCCGCGACAACCTGGGCGACAGCATCCCTTCCGATGAGCTGAACCACGCGCCGCAGGCAGGCATGCACTTCGGCTATCCTTTCTGCCACCAGGGCGATATTCCCGATCCCGAGTTCGGCAAGCAGCGCAAGTGCAGCGAGTTCACCCCGCCCGATGTGAAGCTGGGCGCCCACGTGGCTTCCCTGGGCCTCCGCTTCTATACCGGCAGCATGTTCCCCGAAGAATACCGCAACGGCATCTTCGTGGCCGAGCATGGAAGCTGGAACCGCACGGTGCCCGACGGCTACCGCGTGATGTTCGTGCGCAAGCAGAATGGAAAGATGGTGGCCGAAAACTTCGCCACCGGCTGGCTCAATAAGAGCGGCGACGTATCGGGCCGGCCCGTGGACGTATGCGTGATGAGCGACGGCGCCCTGCTGGTAAGCGACGACAAGAGCGGACGCGTGTACCGCATCAGCTATAAAAAATAAATATAAAAATAATTGATGGATAAAAAGTCCCGGGCCTCAGGTCCGGGCTTATTCGTTTGCGGTGGAGTCGGAATTGACGATGCCCAGCTTTTCGACGGCCAGCTGCGCCGCGATCTGCGAAGCGTCTTTTTTATTGAAGGCCTTGCCCTGCGCGATGACCTTGCCGTTGATGACGGCGGCGATGGTAAAGAGGCGGCGGCCGTTCTCCATCTGCTCGTTGATCGTTTCAAACTCAAGCTGGCGGCCGTTCTTGTTGGCCCAGCCATAGAGCTTGTTCTTGTGGTTGATCTCGAGGTTCTCGAGGTCTTCGACGAACATGTGGGGGATCACGAGGCGTTCGCTTACCCACTTGGAGGTTTTGCGATAGCCTTTATCGAGGTAGATGGCGCCTACGAGGGCTTCGAGGGTATTGCCGAAGATCTGGCTGGCCTTGAGGGAGGCGTCGGACTTGTTGTAGAGGGTGATCTTTTTAAGGCCCATCTTCACAGCGATGTCGTTGAGCTGCTGTCGGTTCACCATCTTGCTGCGCATCTCGGTGAGGAAGCCTTCTTCCTTGTAGGGATAGCGTTTGAAGAGATAGTCGGCCACGAGGGCGCTGAGGATGGCGTCGCCGAGGTATTCGAGGCGTTCGTTGTTCTCGTCGATGGTATCCTTGACCGAGCGGTGGGTCAATGCCGTTTTGTAGAGGCCCGCGTTTCCGGGCGCATAGCCCAGCACGCCTTTCAATTGTTTTTTGAAAGAGGGGTCCGCATGTTTCTTCTTAAATGATTTCCAAAAATCCACAGATTTTAAGCTACTGATTTTTTCTTCGCCAGTTGTACTATCGCTGAAGTTAAGCAGAATATTTTTTGAAAATCATACAGGCATTATGTCCGCCGAATCCGAAGGTGTTGCTGAGGGCCGCGTTCACCGGGCGTTTCTGCGCTTCCCAGAAGGTAAAGTTGAGGCGGGGGTCCAGCTCTTCGTCGTCGGTGAAGTGGTTGATGGTGGGGGGCACGATGTCGTTCTGCACGGCCATGATGCAGGCGATGCCTTCGATGACGCCGGCGGCGCCGAGGCAGTGGCCCGTCATCGACTTGGTGGAGCTGATGTTGAGGTCGAAGGCATGCTCGCCGAAGACGGACATGATGGCCTTTACCTCGGCCACGTCGCCGAGGGGCGTGGAGGTGCCGTGGGTG
>Ga0247771_1000188_pt1 | contig 22674 bp, 14 predicted proteins | sample UWRJL197509C6_FD_179948 | JGI IMG/M metagenome (GOLD analysis project Ga0247771, IMG submission 179948) | Plant litter microbial communities from Arlington Agricultural Research Station in Wisconsin, United States - UWRJ-L197-509C-6 | ecosystem: Environmental > Terrestrial > Plant litter >... | reverse complement strand
GTCCGGGCGGGGAGGCTGGTCGTCTGTGTGACTACTCTGGTGGAAGTCGCCGTAGCGGTCTTGGAAACGGTGGCAAAGGCGGTCCTGGTGGTGGTGAAACGCAGAGTAATCGTCTGGGGAGGCGGCGTGGCCGTCCTCGTCGCTGTCGCCGTCTGCGTCACTGTTTTGACAGACGTGACCGTCCTGGTTACAACGGCCGTTTGAGTGGTGGTGAGTGCAACGGCGGCCAAGGCATGCTGAGAGAGACCTAGGATTACTAGGAGGACGGTGAAGTACCGCAGAAAGCACGGCATGGTCGAAGAACCGGCCATGACTTGTCGGACTGGTCAACAGACCAGCGATGGGCGGAAAGATGGACTATGGTTAGACGCCGGAACTGCTGGATTCAGTAAATCTACTCCAATGGCCTCCCATGATGCATTTCGAGGCGGCCCTGTCGTCGCTCTTGTACTTCCGACTGACCGTGGTTGACAGTGCTCCGGAGTCGAGGCTCCGCGGACAGTTGGCCTCAAGACATCAACACATCTCTTTTTGGCACGTGCTGAAATGCCATGTCGATGGCCGAAATGGACCGGGAAGATTTTTGAATTCCCGTGCCCAACTCGTTCGCGGGACTGTGGTATCGTTTCCCACCTCCTCCGCGTCGCGAGGTGGATACCATGTCTCAGTCTCGCGCGCTTCGTCCATTTCCTAGACACACAACAGAAGCCCCGCGCCAAAGCAATGGTCTTTGGTCTGAAGTGAAATTGACTGGGTTCAACACACCGTTTTCTGAAGGGCCGCACGGGAATCACATGGCACCGTGGACATCCCGCGGTCGAACGCCTGAAGCCAACTCTGTAAGGGAATGCACTCATATTGAACTCGGCCGATTCCGTCCCCGTCGTATCCCACACTACTGTTAATTTCCGAGTGCACAACACTTTTGGTGTGGTGGTAAGTGGTAACCAACTCCAGAATGGCCGCCCAGAGATGGCCGGCCACTGATCCCATACCGAAGCGCGGTCCCCCTTGTCCCCAGCGTCTATTTCGGTGAGGGAGACACACAGTGATGTATAGTAGCGACCCTCGTCGATTCGTACTGGCATATACCCACTGGGCACATGATGGCTGCAGCGTCGGCAGTATGGCTTCTCCCAGAATCTCATTGTTGCCAAACGTAGCGAGAATTTATTATGGTTATTGACGTGAACACAGAATATCCCGCACTACGTGACACTCGATTCACCCCTTTCTTTCTCGCCGCCGGTGGAGACGACATGAGTACGTGACCCAGCCAGCGGAACTCACGTCAGGAAGACTTTTTGCGCCCACCCGATTCTCTTCTGGCCCAAGTCGAAAACCACGAATTGCGCCTTGAGCACCATGTCCCCAAAGATACTAAACCCAATCCCGGCACTGCTCTGGATCCCACCATAGCAGTACGTGGCGTTGACGTGGCCGTAGTTGATATACCTTCCTGGTACCAATCCGCGGTAGGTCCCGTATCCGAACGTGAAGTCGGGGAGCGAAGACAAGCAAGGGAACAAAATACCGCCCCAGTAACGATCGAAGCCGGCTCCCTTCACCTGCTTGTAGTAGGCTGATACCATGTTGTCCGGGAGCAGCAGCAGCGTTGTGCCCGTGTCCGCGATGGCCTTCCATGGCGCGACCGTGTAGGCGCCCTTGCCGATCTGATAACCGATCGGCGTGAACATCCAATAGATGGAATTGATGTCGACGGGCACGTATTGAATCGCGCCCTTGTACTCAAGAGTGTTGATGTAGCCAAAGTTGTAATTGCCCGGGATGCTGTGCTTGAGGTTTGCTGTGAATAGGGGCGCGAGTAGCGACGAGGCGACGTTTTCGAGAAACGTCTTCTGCTGTATAGGTCTCACCGTGTTTTCTTTTCCCATGCCCATGCCTAGGATGCCAGATGACGGCGCGTCGCTGGTGAACTCCGGCGAGACCTGCGTAGCAGACTCGATGGCCTGTGTCGCCACGGCCGCGGAGCCGATGGCGACCTTGTCCGTGTAGACGATTCCGCTGGCGCCCGAGCCGTCGCCATAGCCGATCTTCCAAGTATAATTGGGCAGCTTCTTCGCGGTGCTCGAGCTGCCTGGCCGGTAGATACGCTGGCCGTTGACCTGCGCTTTGGGGGTATCGGAAGAAAAGACCCAGCTTGCGTCGACGGATCAGCCAAGTTGAGTGAAGGCACTGCAGGTGGACTTACAAGTCACCGGATCCTGTGTCGATGTTGAGGTTCACCGTCTGAGGCGGCGTACCCAGCTGTACTGGTGAGAGGTATTCGTAGTCGTAACCACCCGGCGGCGAGGCCGAGACCGTCCCTCTGACAGTTCCACCTAGCTGAGTATTAGTATACACTCTTATGGGGAAACGGCATGAAATTACTTACGCTTGACATTCCCGGAAACGTGCTCGTTGACGCTGAGGGCGTGCTCAAGCTCGGGGGTGAGCGGGACGCCGTATTTGGCGTATGTCCGCACCAATAGCTCCAAGCCAGTGCGGTTGCGGCCCCGGGGGTTGTGGATTTGAGGCAGCGTGAAGACGCTGGCTCCGTCCGCCTCTCCTTTGAATTCGTCTCGTCGGCCGTGGGGCAGACCCTTGGCGGTGCGGTCTGCGGAACCGTTGGGCTTTCCTCCACCGGATATGACGAATCCAGCGATACAGGCGAGATGAGCGGCGGAGAGGGCCACGACAACGTGGAGTGTATTGCGCATACCTAGTGATTACCTAGGTGCGGGAAATTGGCAGGAAATATGTGTCCAATCCATGAGCAGTGACTGAGCATGAACCCGATTTGGTCTGGGACGATGCTCAACGTTTAATCATTCTCGGAACAAAGATGAAGACTTGTAAGAGGAGAGCCGTTTAACATTTCACGCCGCCCAGTTGCCGACAGTCATCCCTCGGGAGACGAGAGATTACCGACGTCGACGGAATGCCTTTGTCTGCTGTGCCCATGATCCTTCTACCTCGGGAATGCGTTGCTTCTTGACGCAGTGTGAGACACCAGGCACGCCTAACCGACCATTGAACAAAGATTAGCAAGCGTCCCCGCATTTGTGATGCCGGTATCTGAGACATTACCGGCCCGCTGAATCGTTTGAGGAAGCTTGAGGCGAATGGCCTTGATGTGGCGGGCTCTACTCATCGCCAGGTCGCTCTATGAGAGCGTAGCTGCATAATTGGAGCCGTCTGAACTTCGTTGCTATATCTGCCAATGCTGAAGCAACGAGTATCTTCGTTTCCTCCTGAAGATTTGACACACTGACTGCAGGACACCTGACTCGTTTTCTAGCCTGGGCTATAAGATGCTAGTTGAAAGACCGCTCGGATGTGGCAATCTTGCTCACCGCCGGAGAGGAGAATATCAAATGACTGATCTATGACGCAGTTGTTACTCGCTGACATTGTTGTTTCTTGACTTCGACTCGTAAGCGAAGGCGCTCCCCAGCCTCTCACAGAAGTTCAAACCAGGACGGGATAATGAGACGGTGCCCTGTCTGTTAATATTACGAGAAATGGGAAATGATGCGGTGCTGGCCGATTCTGGTATCGACAAGCGAGATCATTGTTGACGTTTAGCGGGACAGACCGACATGCGGATGCTCAAAGGAGGGTTGAGAAGGCGTGCTAGCAGAAAAGGGGCTACGCCTTACCGCTTTACATAGAAGGGCTTCAGCAAACCCGCTCGTTCTTCATCCCGTCCCGTCCACTGCGTGTGCGGGGAATCGGAATCCTCCGGGCCGGCCTGAACCGACGTCGCGAGCGTCGAGATAGGATCACCACAAATCACCTATTCCCTTGCATCCGAAGTAGACAGCGGTTGGGGTCACGCGTAAGCTTCCCGCATCCTTCCCATATCTCGTCTAAGAAAGTCCGGGGGCGTCAAGGGGCTACTCAGCTCGACCGTCGTCCTTGCGCCTCGCCTCGCCGCTTGAGGTTTTATCATCGTCATCTCGACGCCAACGATGACCCGCATGCATTCGGACCCGCCCACCTCGGGTGCTCTCCCACCGCAGACCTCCTTCGGGCGGCCCTTCCGTGCCTTGTTCCCGTTCTCTCCCTCCTATACGCCTCTCAACCACGGCTCGTACGGCGCCACCCCGACGCACATTCTTCAGCACCGCCGGGCCCTCCAGCATGCCGTGGAATCGCGCCCGGACATCTACACACGCTTCACCTATCCCGATCTCCTGGCCGCGTCCCGCGCCGCCGTCGCACCGCTGCTGGGCGCACATGTCGGCGAGGTCGTGCTGCTGGCTAACGCCACAACGGGCGTGAACACGGTGCTTCACAACCTTTCCTTCGCGCTGGGCGACGTGGTGCTGTGTTTCGACAGCGTCTACCCCGCGTGTTTCAAGACGGTGCAGGCGCTGGGTGAGACGCGGGGGGTGGGCGTCAAGGTGCTGGACACGGAGGCGGCGGCGCCGCTCGAGGACGACGATGTCGTGGAGCTGTTCCGGAGCGGAGTCCAGGCTGTGAGGCGGGAGGGAAAGACGCCGCGTCTCGGTATCTTCGATACGGTCAGCTCTTTGCCGGGCATCCGCGTGCCGTGGGAGAGGTTGGTGGCAGTCTGCAGGGAGGAGGGTATCTTGTCGCTTGTGGACGCGGCACACGGAGTCGGGCATATTGATATGCGGCAAGTGGGAGAGGTCAGTCCGGACTTTTTGGTGAGCAATTGTCACAAGTAAGTCTCCCCACAACTCCCATACCGGCATGTCGACAGCGTACTGATGGGGAACAGATGGCTCTACGTCCCGCGCGGCTGTGCCGTGTTCTACGTCCCTTTCCGGAACCAGCAACTCATCACCACTGCCGTCCCTACATCCCACGGTTACGAGCCGCCGGATGTTCGGAAACAGGTTGAGAAGGGACAGTACTTTGTTGATCTGTTCACGCTTGGCCCGACCACGGATTTCACGCCGCTTCTCTGCGTCCCCGAGGCCCTAAGGTTCCGCGACGAAGTCTGTGGTGGCGAGGAGAAGATCCGAGATTACTGCTTCCGCCTGGCGAAGAGAGGAGGAGATACTGTCGCCCGAATCTTGGAAACCGAGGTGCTGGGTCAGACGTCCGGCTCCGCGAATCGGTGCACGTTCGCCAATGTGCGCCTCCCTCTCGTCTTCACTGCAGGCTCCGGGTTAGGTGAGCCGGGGAGCATACCTCTGGCTGACGCCCAAGCCGTGTTTCAATGGATCTACGAGACGGCGACAAGGGACTACGACACGTACTTCCAGATCAAGTACTACAAGACGGCATTCTGGGTGAGGCTGAGCGCGCAGGTGTATTTGGATGTGCAGGACTTCGAATGGGCGGGTGAAACCTTGCTGCAGTTGTGTGACCGGGCACGAAAGAGAGAATGGAAAAAGAGCCAGGCATAAAGCGCTCCATCATTAAGTACGTCGGTCTCCAAGCCTACCTAGCCAGTATGTGTGTGTGCCTCGAGCGCAGGAAATAGGGTTGGAAGGAGTGACCGATCCACTAGTGTCATCCAACTATCGAACAAATACCGAACGGAGATCGAACCGAAGGAAATTTGCAGAGCTTGGGGCCGCTTAGAGGCGCTCGATTGCCCTACGAGACTGGCGGAGGACGAACATTCCCTTTGCCGCGTTTGCGTCGGGCTTTGTCTCCGCCGCACAGGGTTCTGACCTGCTGGGGACCTTTACAATGTCTCCCCCACCCTGTCGTGGGCTGTTAACTATACGCCGGAGGACGAGATCGCAAAAGACCCCATGTCGTCTCGCATCTAAACGTGAGGCCGTCTTATAGAGTGGTGCCGGAGCCTGGGCCGTCGTGAAACTTCTCTGGAGCTACCTATCCCATTAGCATCAGGGTCTGGCCTGTGGCGTCAACTCGAATCGGCCATAATCTTGTTGAACTCAGGTCATCCTGGGGACGAATTTGTTGAACCCCCTTCTCAGAAGCCCCGAAGCCGATTATGGAACGTGGCTTGACTCCCGCTCCCGGAACCCGACGAACCCAGCTGTTTGCTCTTGCTCATCCGCAGGCGAAAGGGAACCGGTTCCATGTGTAGAGCAGTACGCGGCTCCCATCGCCGCCGCTCCTCTTGTCGCATTCCTCACACATCGTCCTCGATGAATTCGCCCATCTCGTCCAAGCCATCGAGCTCCTCGACATACTGCGAGGCTTGATCTTCCTTCATGGCCATGATCTGCTTGATGAACCGCGGGTCGTGCTTCGAGCTAGCGTACATGGACTTTGTCATCAAGGTCAGCGGGCCCTGTTGGCTCCTCCCCTTGATCGCCTGGAGCTGACGCCCAGCCATCCGCCACACAAAGGTAGGGTTTCTGTGGTAGTAGCACTTGAATGTCGCGCTTGCGCGCAGCTCAGCCCACCTGGTATTTTCGGGGTCGGCCACATGGCTTTCCAGCAACGACTCGACGGTGTGCGAGCCGGGTAAGGCCTTGTGCGCGCCGACCCTCGGCTGGATGGCGCACCACTCATCGTACACGTGCTGAATCTTGTCCGGAAACGGCATTCCTTCCCGGCCGTCCTTGGGGCACGCCTGCCATCTTTTGAACACTTGATCGATGTCATGCAACAGGGCGTCGAGGAGCGCGGTTCTGGTACCCGACGGCTTGAGCCCCCGGGCGCCGACCGCCGGCGGTGGCCTGAATGCGACGTTTTGCGTGCCGTGGTCCTCCAAAGGCGCTTGCCCAGAAGCCGAGGCGCGGTAGTCGTTATACGGCCTAGCTAGGACCGGGTCCCACAGCTGGGCACCCTGCCCCCCCTCCTGTGTCAGGCTGTATTTGCTGGGAGACTTGTCCTTTGCGGCGGTCGGATCTAGGGCGCGGTGTAGGGCGGCGAGCTCGGCGTCGATCAGCTTCTGCGCGATATCGAACTTTAGGTGGTCGATTATGTGCGGGAACGGCCCCCCCGTGGCAAACGACGACTTGTAGCCCGGGTCCTGCATCCCTTCGGAACCCCGGCACTGCTCTCGACGGAGCTTGGCCCAGTGGCGCTGCCCAAACTGGATACCCTGCTTTGCTTGATCGACTAGGTTGCTGAGGAGAGTGCTGAGTAAAACGGCTGTGCTGTCGTTGACGTTTCCCCTGTTGTAGCAAAGCTTCTCCTTGAAATTGGTGCAGATGCCCAGCATGCTCCGCCTAGTGTTGAAGGCGAGGGACTCTTCCAGCATTCTCTTGATGCCCCTGCTCCTGCTGCCCTCGGCCTTGATGAGGTCGGCCAACGACCCCTTGACCTTACCAAGATAGCCGAGATCGACGAGGTCGGGAATCTCTGGGACCTCGGCGTTGACGAAGTGCTTGACGATGCGGTCGTCCCAACATACCCACGCCATATCGCCGTCGTAGTCGCCACCGGAAAGCTTGTCGGCCAGCGCCACGTTTCCGGTAGTCGGGAAGACTACCACGTCCTTGAGGGCGCCCAGCTCGGGCTTGAAAACCGCTTTGACTCGCTGGATGTCGCTGACATAATGGGCTGGAGATCTTGCCACGAGCACGTCTATGCCGTGGACCATCGTCTCGGGAAACTCGTTCGCTCTGAACCTCGACGAGAAGCCAATGTGAACCTCGTCCTCTTTCAGGACTCCGAGGAAGTCGACGACCATGTACATGTAGGCAGACCTACCGACACGGACGTTCAGCTTCTCCTTGAGCCTCTCGCACTTCTGCTGCTGAAGCCTGAATGCGATCTCCTGCATGAACTTCTGCTTGAGGACGTCGAAGCCGCCGGCCAGGAGAAAAGTGAGGACTTCTTCGTCCCGATTCGGCAGGCCTCCCAGGAACTGCACCTCGCCGTTAATGACGCGCTCGTGCCTGGAGGCCGCATGGTCGGCCACCCACTGCAGGAAGGTTAGAGGGTCCGCAATCGCCTTTTTCTGGCTGTCGATGTCGTCCCGAAGCGATGTCCGCAGGAGGTCGGCGATAGACAACCGGAGCTCTTTCTTATTCTTAGCCCGGTCTTCGAGGACCGGAAGGAACTGAAAATTCAGATGGGACGATTTCACCTCGGCGGCGTGGCCTCGGATTTCTAGCGTACGATGCTCGGCATCGGTCTCGTCGCACTTCCACTTCCTCTGAGACGGATACGTCTCGATCCAGTCTTCCTCGCCGGTGTCAGTGACGTTGATGATCCACATGCCCTTGGCGCTGCCGAGCCGACCCTGGACGGCCGACGGTATGTTTTGGAAGCCAAGAATGTCCCGGATCTTCCTCGCAACGCTGAGCGACATTTGCCCGACGCCGTCGTTCATGACTTTGCCGGTGGGAGACAACAAGTCTTGTTCGACGTGGCGAATCTGGTGCGGCTCGAAAACTAGGACCGGTGACGTCCGGCTGAGGCCTTCTCGGGTCAGCTGTGCAGCTATCCATCGACCCAAGCGCATCCGGGAGCCTACCTAGGGCCGTGCGCGAGAAGAGCTTCAGGTACGGCTGGTGCGCGTTCTTCCGCAGTTGCAGAAGCCAGTCCAACATCTTCCTTGTCGGGATTCTCCCTCCTGGCTGGATATCGAGTGGCCCCTGGCCGTCCTCGGCGAAGAGGAAGAGCCGTTCCTTAGAGATAGAATCCGGATCCGGGCCAATCCGAGGGTCTTGCGCGGGCTTTTTGTAACCGCCGTCCTTGACGAAGAAGACCGCCCACTCCCGTCCGGCGAGCCGGTGCCTACGATGGAAAAACCACCGATTTAGCTCGTTGACTGCCTCCTCGTTGTCCCGCAAGAATCTCGGCACCGCAGCGTGCGACGTGGTGTGCGACGGAACCAGCATTTCCATGAACCGGTCCGCGCCGAACCGGCGGCTGAGGCGGGTCGGTCGGTCGATCCTGGGTGGATGAAGCTTCAGCTTGTACAGCGGTCCTTGATCCTTGTTGCTGAACTCGAGGGCCGACTGGAAGACGACATCTTGGTCGGGATTCTTCCGACCTCCGAGGGCGATTTCCCAAGCCCGCTGGCTCGGTCTTTCGGGGAAAGCACGGCCGGCGAAGGCGTGGTGCTTCCACATCGCCTTACGAAGTTCGCTGTTGTCCGCGACCCACTCGGTGCTGTAATTCAAGGCAAAGCTGTCCAGGTCGACACCGCAGTGTAAGGCTATGCGCGTCACTTCCCAGGCGACGGGAAACGGAGCAGGGTGGAGCCAGTGCGGAAGTGTGGGCCAGATCCCAGCGAGCCGGCCGGCCGGGAGCGCGGATCCGCCCTGCAGAACTGAGTCTTCGAAACTCAACAGTGAGCTCGCATCCACAGCGGGGTCCTCGTGATGACCCGTCTCTGGTAATCTCGTCTCATCCCTCGCCGGAGCCGCCGACGGATGCCATGTTCCAGACGCAACATCGGCTCGGGTCTGTCTGTCTAGGAGTTCTTCTTCGGCGGCCCTGAACGAGTTGTAGAGCGCTTCCACGTGCCCAGAGGACACTGGAAACGAGTCCTGGGAGGAGCTGTGGGTTATCATCGCCAGGCGTTTCTTCTCCTGCGTGCTTGCTTCGACGGTGGACTGTGTGGCCATGGGCACATCCTCGTCCCCGGGGGGAGAGAAAATAGTTGGCGCGACAGACACGCCGTACGCCACGCTGCTGTGAGCGGACTGGGTGCGGGCCAGGCCGATGCTTCTAGTCACTGCGGGCGGCAAAACCGGGGCTGGCATCATCAGCTCATCGCCGGGTTTAGATCGAACCGCTGGCCGTTCGTCGTTGGCTTTGGACCTGACGGGAACGTCGTCGAGGGTCCTATCCACGTGCTTGAACCCATCGCCGCGGCGGGAACTCTTTTTTGCCGGGGCGTTCTCATGGCCATCCTCGGAGCGCCTCTTGGAGCGTCTGGGCAGCCCGGGAGCGGCAGGCGGTGGGAATTCAGAGTCCAGCTCCTCTGACGAAGCCGCACTGACGAGTCCCGCGGCTTCCGTCGCAGACTGACTCCTGCCAAAAAGGCGTGGGGCAACTCTCTCGACGGGGCGAGCAGCCTCCAATAGCTCCGAGAGCCTCGACCGTAGTTCGGATTGCTCGACCGGGGTGGTGGCCCAGGGGGAATCTGGAGACGAGGGGAGTAACCCTGCGTCTGCCCCGGGCTTCCTAGCCCATCGGCTGTAGGCGTTGCGTGCTTCCTTGTCGAAGTCGGCCAGGACGTTCCGCAACTCGCCGGTGCGGCTCCAGTGCAGGTAGCGGAGGCGAGAACAGATCGTCTCGTGGCGGCGGTCCCGCGTCGACAGCTGTCTCTTCACGGTCGGCGACAGAGAATCGTTGGGCAAGAGTATGTTGAGGTTGTATTTCCGGTTGAGCTCCTCGACGATGGCTTTGGCAGGGTCTGGCCGGTCCCCGCTTGGCGTTACAGGCCGGGGCTGCCCCAAGGGCGAATTCGAGTTCGGGCCCATGACGACCGGGCCGTAAAGGCGTCCGAACCGGCAGCCTGGGCCCGGAGCCCGGCTACCAAACGTGGGGTGGGGAGGCTAAAGAGGGGGCCGAATTGGGTGGTGGTGTGGTCATGCCGGTGAAGAATCGGTGCAATGCCGGACTGAACGCCCAGGGCCAATGGGCGGGACGACCCGCTGTGTCCGGGGTCAACGTGCAGCTCAACCACACCGAGACGAAGCGACGAACCTGGGGGCCGCCGACCGGGCTCAATTGATAGCCAGGCAAACCCGGGAGACCCGGCGACGGGCGAGAATCGCGGTAGCAGTCGCGCCCGCCCTCCAATGCTGACGGAGAGCTCGCGGGTGGGCTTTGGTGGGTTTGGTGCTCGGGCGCCAGCCTCAGGTTCAGGAGATTGCGGCCTCAAGGTTTTTGTCTTCGAGCCGCCAGCATTTCCGTAAGCGGCATAGCGCGACGGGGCCAGGAGCACCAGAATGCTGTAACGACGATGACGAACAGGAAAAGGGTATCAAGACTCCGCTTTGCATATCTAGGTTAAGCCATTAGCAGAACATGAACCGGGCTGGCTTAGCGACGGTAAGACGTGCCCAGAAAACGAGATACAGGTACAAACAGTACCAGTCACCTGACTCCGCATCGAGAGAACGCACCGTGCAAGGACCGCATCGCACAGTCTTCGCACGGACCACGACCCCTCTTCGGTTTGAAGATCCATCGGCTCGAGCCTGGCTGACTCGGCCCAGCATTTTTCCTCGGCATTGGACACACCCAACCCCTCCACCTTGCCCGGAAACCTCGGACTTGAATCGGCATCGCGATGGTTTGCTGAATTCCGCATCGGCATCGTTGTTGGGCTAGCGGCGCACTCGTTGAGCCGCTAGGTCGTCGCATTCTGGATCCGCCGAGGTCGGGCGAGAATCCGCTCGGGAGTCGGCATGTCGGAGCCGGCGGACAGCAGCCCCAACCTCGAGGAGCTCACGCCCGAGGAGGCCAGTAGGATCATCCATTCGCATCGCAAGGTCCGATATGGTACGTCGTGGGACTCATCCCATAATCATGACACATCTTTACAGAGGAGACATGTTAGCCCGTCTTTAGGTGAGCAACCTTGCTGACCCCGAGCTCTCGCTCAGGCACCGCTTGCTGGCCGTGTCGCCAACGCAAGGTCAAATGTGATAATCAGCAGCCTTGCGAAAACTGCGTCAAGCGGGACCATGCCCAGCTGTGCTCGTATCGACCCAATCGCGGGAAACAGGGCTCCCTGGACTCCGAGAAGTCTAGGAAGCGAGCCCTCTCTCCCGATGAGACCGACGAAGGTCGGTCAGGTGCCGACAAACGCCCGGACACCTCCATCAAGGGCAAGTTCTGGCCATTGCCCTCGTATATGTTGCAGGATGGTGTTGTAAGATGGTCGTGGCCGCTGACGTTGCAGAAGTTGACTCGGACTCCTGCGAAGTGACGAGATACCTAGGTCAGAACAGCATCCCAGCCCTCCTCAAAGAGCAGACTTCGCCCAACGCCGAGGAGGAGGGAATCGAGGTCATCCGTCATGATATGCGCTCCATCTTTGGCCTCGACAACTCGGCCCCGTTTCCGTTGATGTCGGCGACCCACCTGGATCGGTTGACCAAGGACGTGGCATCGGAACTTCCCGCAGACCGCGAGGTGATGAAGTGCGTATCTGTGGCCCTGTGGCTTGGCCCATCCCGGCGCCTTCGGGGCTTGGAGTGTCACATCCCGAAATCGGCTCTGCTATTCTTTCGTAGGCCGGCGCACTGACCGCGTTTTCCAGGCTTTTCCGGACGTACAAGGAGACAATCCACCAGTTCTGGGGCTTCGTCGTCGACGTCGACGACATGGAATCAAGGCTGATGGTCTACTTGGAGGATCGGGCCAAAAACGCAAAAAACGCCGCCAAGCCCACCAGGTCTGTATCGGCATCCTGGCTGGCGATTCTTTTCGCCGTCATGGCTGTGGCATCACAGTACCACGATGAGCCGTACCATATCCGGACTCGAGACTCGCAGAGATACATCCAAGTGTCGTTTCACTTCCTCCGACTCGGAAACTTCATGCTACGGTATGCATCTCGCTAGCCAGGGATCTCGCAACCGAAGCTGATATCTATAGACCCAACCTGGACTCCATCCAGGCCCTCACCATCACCGGCTTTGTCCTCATCAATGACATGAAAGCAGAAGCTTCGTGGGCACTTCTTGGGTTGACATGTCGTCTGGCACAATCCATCGGGCTCGATCGGTCCCCGCAGCTGAGTGGCCGAGAACCCCCAGAGTTCAAGACGAAGGAGATGATGCGTCGAAAGATGTGGTATGTACACGCGGGACGCTCCCACGGATTGTGAAATAACACCTTCTCCAGGTGGACTTGTGTTTGGCATGACGTGCTGTCTTCTCTCTCCTTCGATCGGTAGGCCATGCCCCTATTCTCGCCTTACGTTGAGACGGACCACTCATGCGGAATAGCAACCCGATGGTCTCCATCAAGAACTGCCCCATTCCGCTCAGAGACGATGCAGACCAGGGTTGGAACTACCTCGAAGCCATGTATCACCTCCACCAGATCATCTTCACAAGGTTGAACCCCGAGGCCGCCAACAGCGCAAGCTACGCCCAGATTCTCGAAACCTGCGAAGAAGTTCAGAGCATCCGTGGCAAGATGCTGTTACAGCTGCGGAACAAAGACGCTTGCAAATCGGCGCTAGACAGGCTTCAACACTTTGCCATCCGCCTGCATACCTCGTTTATCACCTCAGTGTCGTGTCGACCCGGCTTGAGAAGGGACGAGAGTCGGTTGGATGCCGGCCAGAAGAGCGTGCTGGCCACGAAGTGCAAGGAGAACCTCACGGAGACGGTCCGCATGTTCTTGGCCATGTATCAGCTCTCCGTCATCCCCACGAGATCATGGGCATTCACCTACCACGGCCTATCCTCCGCGCTACTCCTCGGGATCCTAGGCGAGACTAAAACAGATCCCGAGGTCCGCCAGCTTCAACACGATCTCATTTCGGCCCTCTCCGCGACCACGGCTAAGGAGCAGTCCGACGCGCCTGAACACATCCAGAAGACGGACAAGGATATCGAACTTTCGGGCCCATTGTCCCGGGCGTTGACCGCGCCCAAACGCATATACGACCACGGGGCCGTCGTCGTAAAGAATGTCAAGAAGGAAGAAGGTCGAACCTCGGGCAACAGGACTCCGCTCCAGTTTGCGCCACAGGCGGTGCGCACCGCAGACGCCGCCAATGCCTCGAACGCAGGCAACCCGCTCGGAGGACCGTTTCAACCCGGGCTAGATCCGCACCAAGACGCGGCATTGGCCATGGCCGAGATGCAGAACGGCGCTGCGGTCGCGGACCTCACTGGGTAGGCTTAATTCCACACACACCGTACCTCACGGCGAACCTGCTGACCCCTTGTCCAGCAACTACACGTACCTGACCGGGGCGCAACCCCCAGCGCTGGGAATGGCCGATTTCTCGACTGTCGACTCTACGACGCACATGTCTCCAATGGACCTCTACGAGTCAATCTTTTGGGGTGAGTAACGTTACCAGAAGAGGGACTGCAAGACGAACCGGAGACTGACCATACTATGCCAGACGCTCCCGACCCCTGGAACACCATGGGTATGGACTCGATGAACTTCGATTTCGTAGCACAGCCACCCCCGGGTCAATCCGAGGCACAATTCTACTTTTGAATAATGTGGGCGCGAGCGTCAGTGCTGCTGGGGCTATGGGGGAAAAAGCAGGTGTTGACAGCGCGTGTATGAAGTACTTACTGGCCCCCATGTGCCCGATAGCGGTCGGCCTTTTTTTTCTATAAAATTCCCAGGAGCTCCTCTTGAATCAAAACCGCCTGGCCGGCTAGTCTTTTGACGTGCCGCCACCTTGTGCGATGCGTACCTGACCTAGTAGTAGCCTGGCTGCTGCCTCGGCCGCGCACGGGCCACCCCCTTTCGGCTGCCCTCGGCATGTCTTCTGTGAACTCATGACCCCACGCGGTCAAACGAAACGCGACCTACCTAACAGCTATCTATTCTGTATCGTGAATCCGATAGTCGCGACTTGCCACTTTGCGCACTTCACTTCTTATGCGCACTAACAACACCATCAGCACCTAGGAAGTATGGCCGCCACGCCTAATCTCCCCATGGATCTCCCCATCGTCGACCTCGACGTCTTCCTCTCCCAGCCATCGTCACCCGGCGCGCAGGCCGAGTGCCGCAAGGCGGCCGACGCGCTGATCGCGTACGGGGCTCTAGTACTTCACGACAGCCGCGTGGCCGAGGGAGACAACGCGCGCTTCCTGGACCTGCTCGAAGACTACTTCGCGCAGCCGCGCGAGGCGCTGCGGGCCGACGAGCGGCCCGAGCTGGCCTACCAGATCGGCGTCACGCTCGAGGACACGGAGCGGCCCAAGTGCGCCGTCGACGAGCCGTGCCTGCGCGTCATCGAGCGCCTCGCGCCCGACCAGCGGCCCCTCGACATCTCGGGGCACAGCCCGGACCCTAAGTGCCGCTTCTTCTGGAGGATGGTGGAGAACCCGCCGTACGAGACGCTGTTTCCGGGTCTGAATGCCGACAACGTCACGCCCGCCGCAGAGGGGATCGGGGAGAGGTGGGGGCCCGTGATGGACCTTTGGGGCTCAAGCATGAAGAACGCGTGAGCTGTCCAGCCGCCGACCTGGTCGTGGACATGACACTAATGCAGCGAGATAGAGTGTCCAGTCTTGCTGGTATGGTGGCTGTCGGTCTTGGCCTTCCGGCCGAGGCGTTTCAGGAGGCGGGTAGATATGGGTGAGTTTGCCAGCTGAGTGGCTGACCGCAAACTGACGAGATTAGGCCGCATCTGCTGGCCCCTACGGCCTCTGACCTACGCAGGTACGGTAGCAAGGACACCATATTGGCCGGCTTCCACACGGATCTAAACTTTCTCACCATCCACGGCCGCTCCCGGTATCCGGGCCTCCACATCTGGGCTCGCAACACCGGCAAGCGAATCCCCGTCAAAATCCCGCAGGGCAACTACCTTCTCGTGCAGGCGGGGAAGCAGCTGGAGCACATCACCGGGGGTCTCATCAAAGCCGGCTACCACGAGGTCGTGGTCAACCAGCAGACTATAAACACCATCGAGCGGAGAGAGGCCGAGTTCCCCGACAGGCCGCTGATCCGGATCTCGTCAACCTTCTTTTGGCACCTGTCGTCAGACCATGACTTGGCGCCAATTTCGAGCCTCGAGGACCGGGCTAAGGCGGTCCGCCTTGAGCAGTTTAACCTGGGCAAGGATGAGGGAGAGGAAGTGGTGTATCCGCCAATGAAAGTCGGGCATCAAGTTCAGGAGTAAGTCGCGCTCTTCCGTCCCGTGTCGTTGGCCTGTCGCAACTGACCCAAGCGATGACAGGGAGCTCAAGCATATTGCCTTGATGGCGTCGTCATAGGAGCTTCGCTAACAAATCGCTATCTAATGCATGCACCCCGTTCAACCCTCCCAGATGCTGGGTCCGGGCGGCGTGTAGGCCTTCGTTCTCCAGCTGAACAACAACCCAGGGCCGCCGCTCTTGTAAGCGCCGGGAAATGCAACCATGGGTCCGGGTGTCCCGTTTCCGCCGTCCGTGACCTTGACCTGGCCGCAAGCAAGGTAGAACTGCGCGCCGCCGGGGTTTTCGGCTTGGTGCAGGGCGATGCTCTCGATGCGGACGAGGTAGTTGCCACTGGGTAGCGTCTTCGGCACGGTGAAGCTGACGCTCTTCTTGTCTGTATGCCACCCCCACGGTGTTAGCAAACCTGCCGTTACGGGGCTTTTACCGAAATCACGAGGCCGTAGCAGTGACATACGGTAGGTAGGCCAGTTAAAGTCGGATCCCGCCGGCGTCCCGCTCGTGCTGGAGACCTTGAACCACACGTTGCCGGCAGCCTCCCACGTGTTGATGTTGGCGCTGTCGGGCACCCGAGCCATGTAGAACTGCACCGGACCAGGGTGCGTGACGGTCTGGTCGGCTACGAAGCCCACGCTGCCGCCCGCCGCGACGGTAGCAGTGCCAGTACCGGCACGCATCTGGAAGCAGCGAATGTCGGCGCTGTTGACGTCCGTAACACCGTGGTCGTCCTGGTAGTTCTTGGTCATCCGTACCGACTGCCATTCCTTAGGTTCCTCGACGCCGTTGACGACCAGCTTCGAGAATCGATCTTTGACGGTCAGCCTGCCGCGCATTTCCACTGCCGGTCCCCTAGGCTGTCGTCCGTTCTACCTCTCTAAGCGGAGGGGGTAAGCGGTACATACAATGCGCGTGGGCAGTGGCTGCCATCAGCAGGGTCGACGTGAACCACCGCATTGCTACTAGCTTGTATCGTCTGCAACTTTGAAGAGATTACCAGGAAGACCGCGGTGTGGCCGGAGGCGCTGTGTAGGCGCGAGGAGAATCTGTAAAGATATAGGACAAGGCATCTAAAGTCCGGGGTAACGGAAACATGGAAGCCTTTACTGGCCCTATACACGGCATATACTAAGTATTCGATATTCGAGTGTCAATGTCCTGCGGGCACTCATATCAGGGCGTGGGGGAAATTTCCCCATTGGTTGAGACTTTAACCAGCGCCCCGTACCACTATCGGGGTTCGGCAGCCCAAGTGCGCTGGCAAAGGGTATTTGACGGACAAGGAAAGCTGGTCGAAGTGATTAGAGGGTGTTTCTGACAGAGGACGCTGATGGGAGCTTTGTTGTGGGGCGAGTTGTCAGAGGAGGATCAATGTCCACGTAGAGAGCCGAACACAGATACGGCTTGCAACTGACGAGCACCGGCCTCTTCCGAAAGATACGGTGATAAGCTCCGGGTGTTTCTCTCGGCGTCGGTGGTTAAACGACGTGCTTATAGCCCCGTTGCCACACTGACTCGCCGCAATGCACAACGAAACCGTTCGGAGTACTGCACGGAAGTAGATATGATGCTATCATGTTACCCACATCTTCAAGTCAGGAAGAAGCATTCCAATGCCCAAACAAGTAATGGTCAGGGGCTATCTAAGGACTGGTGGTATCGTCAGCGGAGGTTACATGGCCGTGACCAAACTTCATCGATACCTAGGTATGTACCCCAGGCCCGCATTGGAATGACCGTGATCTGTGCCAGGGGAAGTAAATCCCTTTCCAACCCGAGGCATTCAAGACCACCGGGCAATGGGAAACTGGGACCCGGAACCCCAGACACGCCCCCGAAAGCGCGAGGTGGGTTCCTGGATCGACAAGACCCCTCCCTGCTACAGTTCGTCGATCCGGACAGGCTCCCGTCAGAGATTCTGTACGCCCCAGCTGTCATCTCCATGTCGACCGGGTTTCCCAGTGACGGACGGCTCGTGGATGCGTTGGTTCTCCCGCAGCGTGCCTACTCGCGAGTCAGAGTAGGACTCGCCAGGTCGACGGTGGATGCGGTACCTGGAGTTCGGCGTGGGTCACTCTTGGCGGCATCGTCATAGTATCCGACGCGAGATTGCCTTTTGCTCGCTCGATGGGTCAGGCGGGTCGGGGGATACGAGAACAAGGAGCCGCAAGACGACGAAGACGTTGAGAGTGGAGCCGCTGTAAAATTGCAACCGTTACGCGCACAGCGGCCTCCCCGCATTCCCTGTTCTTGGTTAGAGGGCTTGGCGGCTCCGGGGACAAGGCACCTGCGGCTTCTCCGTCACCCCGTTGTGATGTGCGTCGCGTTACCGGTTCGATGCGGGCTTCCGCCTCCATGTGGCAGTCATTTCCGTGTTTCAAGATTCTCGAGCGGTCATCAACCGCGGCCACGGCCAGGCCTGTTGTTGTAGTTGCCGCTACCCACCCACCATTTCATCACCGGGATCTTCGGTGAGCGGCCACTCGCCAGACCGATGCAGGCCATGGTAGCATGAACCACCTCGACGGATCGCCGACGATTCACTTCGCATCATTCCCGCCGTGGCTGCGCCTCAACGGCAAGTCTCCAGGCCGCCTCACTGGTTCGCGAATCGGGAGTGTGCTTCCCCACAACTCCCCGTCATTTCAGCTTGTTTCAGACCATCCAGCCAGTCGGACCTCCCTGGATTCCCTGCTGAGCGGGAGGAAAATCACTGCGGGGCTCAGAGGCCGTCATCCCCGGGACGGACCTCTTGGCTTGCCAGTGCACCGCCTCTTGATTCTCACCAGGGCGGTCAACGCAGCAACCGGACTGCTGCGATGATGCCCGCACGAAGGAGCCGAGAGACATCGCTGTCTACGTTACCGAATACTGTCCAGGGCCGAGTGCTGCACCTCCTCCCTCATATTGTCTCGTGTCCGCCATCCCCGGCATACGACAGAGGGGCGACAGGAACATCGAACCGCGTCGTACCATACTACGAACCGGCCCCCCGAGCCAAGAGCCTAGCTGCTGACCGTTCGTACACCGAATTTCCGCTATTAGAAGCAGAATACGGCCAAGTCCCCTTCGGAGGATCGGCGCCCAGAACGACCAAAAATTGCCCGCCCATGGTCCGGCCAATGGCGTGCAGTCTGCCCCTGAATCCTCGTGGGCCAAGACCGGGAGGCGCTGAGTCTTGGGACCTGCACACAGACCACACCCCGACGCGCATCCAAGGCATCCCGACCGCAAGGCGGGGAAGGCAAGGCATGAAGAGGCGAGCCGAAGAGAAGCAGCCGCTCGGGGGACGCGCCGGCGACTGCGCCCGGATGTGATGCAGAGGTCAGGCCGTCGCCGGCGCGAGGGCATGGCAACCCGACCGCAGCCTATGTAAGTTGACGGCCCTCCCTCGCAGGATGCTCGGGTCTACTTGCTCATGCTGGTTACGGTCAACCTCCTCAGTACTCTCTTTTCACGCCCTACGCTTTGGACAGACCTCACACTCGTTTCCAACCTGACCAGCTGTCACGATGAAGTTCGCGCTCGAGCTCTTAGCCGTCGCGGCCATCGTCGGCACCGCGGCGGTTCGCGCGGATGATACCTTCCCCGTCATGTCGCCGCCGCCGTACGAGCCCACGACGGCCCAAGACACCGCCCCAACCACCACGACGAGTTACCCGTCCGGCGACAGCCCAACGCCGCCGCCGACATGTGGCAACCCCGACTGCTCGGTCGTGGCGGCTACGGCCATCCCCAGCTGCGCTCATGGCTGCTTCGCCGCCGCCGCGCCCGAGGCCGGGTGTGACGCCGCCGACTACGCTTGCCAATGCAACCCGGCAACACGGGAGAAACTGGGAGAGCTCCTCCTCCCCTGCCTCGCCACCTACTGCACCGAGGACGACATCCCCGACGTCCTTGCCGGTGCCAACGAGGGTCAGTCCCCAGCCGCCTTGTCCTTCCCGCTCTTGGCAGCTGCTAACACCGCGCAGTGTGCGAATGCGCCAAGGAGACCGGCGACTGCGGCGGTTCGGGCGGCCACCCGACACTCCCGTCAACCTACCCGCCCACGTCTACCTCCACCAAGGAGCCGGAACAGCCCACCTACCCCCCGTACCCGACGTGCGGCGGCGACGGACCCAAGTGCCCTGACGACGCGCATCCTACGGATGCGTACCCTACCGATGGCTATCCCACCGATGTCTATCCCACCGATGTCTACCCCACGGACAAGCACCCGACGGACAAGCACCCGACGGACAAGTATCCGACGGACAAGTATCCGACGGACAAGTACCCCACGGATAAGTACCCCACAGGCGGCCCGGACAAGTACCCCAGTAAGCCCACGGCCTGCCACGAGGTGACGCTCACGGTCTACCCGACCGCCCCCACGACGGGCACGCCCACCGCCGTCAAGCCGTGCAAGGACCTCGCCGACCAGCTCGAGGCTTGCGCCAAGCCCTGCTTCGAGGAGGCCATCCCCAAGACGGGCTGCGCGCTCGATGATTACGCATGCCAGTGCGCCGCCGACGCCCACAAGACGCTCGAGGAGAAGCTGCTGCCCTGCCTCGCCAAGGCGTGCGACGCTAAGGTGCTACCCAACCTCGCCTCGCAGGCTGCCGCCGTGTGCGAGTGCGCCGCCAAGGAGGCCGACGGTCAGGGCCACGACGAGGACGACAATGAGAAGCATGGCTACAAGCCCCTAGTGACCGTCACCACTACGTGCTACCCCGTCGGGCCGACCTTCGACACGTACAAGCCCACGCCGGCGCCCACGTACAAGCCGACCACGACGGGCGGTTCGAAGCCCGTGGTGACGGCTGGCGCGGTGGGCCGGTACGAGATTAGTGCCGTAGCTGGCGTCCTTGGTGCTGCTCTGGCTGTCGCTGTTGGCATGTAACTGAGTAACGGGGGTGTTCTACTGTCACTGAGGGTTGCGGAACTAGTGGCACTACCCTAGTTGAAAGTAGAGCAATTATTCACTTCAGCTGGGCTCTTTCTATCCTTCTTGGGAATGCAATTCAGGCGATTTTGTCAATACGGTGTTGGTTCTCGTCATTCCGCTGTTTGGGACCCTATTTAGACTGATACTGTCAGAATCGCTGGGGTCAGCCACGGAGTGGCTGACGGCCAAAACGCCACGGGCACCCACCAAATTTATAGGGGGCAGCGATGACCCTAGCGTTTGAACGCACCCAACAACAACCACGCAGATCATGCTCAGGCTGAATATAACGCGTTCCTCCAAAACCTCTAATACCGCGCGCGTTCTAATAGATACCTCGTGCTTCAACTCCCTAAGACGACAACCCTGGGTGCCTAGGTTCAGCACCTTACCTAGTACATCAACACCGACCTTCCGTGGTTCATACCGAGGCGAGAATCATGTGAACCAGCCCCTGTACTCATTTTTTCAAAAAATGAGTACAGGGGTCTGACGCCACATCTGCACTAGCCTCCCCGCGGTATAGTATAAAGGACACCAGCGAGGGCGTGACCCCGACACTTCACCCCAGTCCACCCGTCGCCCGCTCCTTCGAAAAGAGAGGCGTTCAGTTCATAACAGACACCATTGTCCATCCAACAGTGGCCTGTTCCGGCGGCGCACAACTCGCCGCAGTCTCGATGCCATATGACGGTGACCCTGGAAGTCTAGAGCCTGGCGCGGTTGGCGAGACGGCGCCAGCATCGGCTGCACGAGAGGCCCTGAGCCTAACACCGACCCTCCGCATGTCCGACATCCTGACCCATCCCCCCTTGTTATCCCGTATTGTGGTTACAGGGGAGGGCTGTTAGGCCCACCGCTTATCGCCCCGGTCCTCGAGAAGTGCTCACGACATTCCTCGCACTCGTCGTAGCCATCCATGCGGGGAAGAAGCTTGCACATCTTGCACCGCGCCCGCGCCTTGACGCTGCCGCCGCCGAACCGCGCCTCGAACCGCTCGATGCTCGCCAGCCGGCACCCTGAGCACTTGGTGCTCCCCGGCGTCCTGGGTCTGGCCTGGCACTCCTCGCATACGGGATCGGATCTCTTGGATCCCTTAGACGTCGGCCCCGACACCTCAAGGCAAGCTTTGCAGTACGAGTAGCTGCCGAGGCGCGTGTTGGTACAAAGGGGCGTCGCGCACCAGGTCATGGTCTCGGCGCCGTAAGTCGAGCTGGAGGCGGCCGCGGAACTGGCGCCGCCATCGTTTCTGCCGGCATTTCCGGGGTACCGTCGATTCTGGCAGTCGTCGCAGTAGTTGTAGCCCGAGGCGGGCGCCTGGCCGCAGCCCGGGAAGGCGCACCGCGACGGCGGGATGGTCAGGTCGCCGGCGGTGCCCGTGTGGTCGGCGCAGTAGGTGGAGTTGGTGATGGCCGCGTCGCCGCAGAGCGAGTAGCGGCAGCGGGCGCCCATGGTGAGGCCCAGCCCCAGGCCACTCCCCCAGATCGGGGCCGGCACGGCGACGACGGCGGCCGGTGTGTGGCCGGCCAGGCACATGGAGCAGTACTTGTCGGTCCGAGGCACCAGCCGCTGGCAGATGACGCTGTATTCGCACCTCTTAAAGAAACCCTCGGCGCGCGAGGCCGTGATGGCGTCCGGGTGGCCGCCTATGTCGTGGAAGGTGCTCGACTTGGGGAAGTCGCCCATGAGGCAGCGCGCGCAGAACTGGGAATCGACTGCCGGCAGGTTGTTGCAGCCCGTCATGCCGCACGTGCCCGACATGGTGATGGTTGTGTGGTTGTTGAGCTTTCTCGAGTGGTGGTGTCTGTGAATGCAGTTTCTTTTGGCGACGAGGGCGGAGAATCGACATGACGGTGATGGGAGAGCAGGGAAAGAAGCCGCGAAAGAGTTGACAGAGACATAGGTAATTGAATAAGTAGTGAAGACGCAGTGAAGTTGCATAGCGTAGCTATAAACCCCCTCTGTTTTCACGTCTGAGTGACTGCGAGGCTCGTCACGATCAGGTGG
>Ga0247771_1000187_pt1 | contig 22709 bp, 19 predicted proteins | sample UWRJL197509C6_FD_179948 | JGI IMG/M metagenome (GOLD analysis project Ga0247771, IMG submission 179948) | Plant litter microbial communities from Arlington Agricultural Research Station in Wisconsin, United States - UWRJ-L197-509C-6 | ecosystem: Environmental > Terrestrial > Plant litter >... | reverse complement strand
CAACCGTTGGATCTCGTCGATTGCCCTAGAATGAGGTTTCTGGCGTCAATTAGAGCAATAGCTTCTTCAAGAATGGCATACTTGCATTCGAAGAAACGCTTCCTGGTTGGGAAATAATGTCGCTGCGTGCAAATTGAACCTCCTGACACGTGTCGTTCGTCAGAAAGAGGACCGGAACGAGTTGGACAGATGCCTTACAACGCATAGAGAGCGTTCCTGTCCTCATAGTCCTCTTCTGGCTGTGACTTCGGGATATGCGAGTGGTACGTCTGAAAGTATAGGCTCGTAAACTTATTCCGCTCCGGTCGCCAGTTCCCGAGCTCGTCTATAGTTCTCCTTGTCAGTCGCTGTTCCCCCTCTGATGCGGAAAGAGGTGGGGGGGGGTTATACACTCGTTGTGAGCCCAGAAGCTAGAGGGGTCATAGACAATGCCCTCCTCAGTGTCCTCGTCGATGATGCCTGCATTACCGCACCACAGGTCGCCATGTACCAGAGCGGGAGTGATCTTTCGTCCACCAGTCTCCAGGGGACGTAGGAGCCTAGGAATAACCTTATCAAAGAGCACCGATAACAACACGTCCAGCTCGGCGTTCGGTCCAGCTCTTTCCTCCCGCACCTTCAGGACGTGTCGCAGGCCGTTGTCAAAGAATTTCTCCCAGCTGCCAAACCAGGTATTATCCTGGGGCAGGTTACCGTTGTATGTGGTGCAGTGAAACCCGAACTTGCCCTCAGGCGAAGTATGGCTCGAGTGCAACCGAGCGAGTTTTTCGCAGAAAGAGACCGGCTCGGGAACACCCTCGGCAAAGTTGTAAAACTTGCAGAGGTAGAAGTGCGCGTCGGGCACAAGCTTGAAGCTTCCCCATGCGATGGGCTTGGGACAAAAGTCCGGCGTGATCTCGTAGATTGCCGATGTTGCCGCGAATTCCCCCTTTAGCGCCTCACGCCCGTGGTGGCCAACGGAAACCTGGAGTCTGCAGTGTAAGCGACACAAACATCAATGGCCCACAAGGCATAATCTTGGCTAGACCTTCATAAAGTAGCTCTCCTCGTTGCCGTCGGTGTGGCGGACGTCGATACGAATGGCCTTGGCCCAAGCCGACTCGCCATGGTAGGACACATCCAGGACCTGCTCCACGTTGGGGAGTACTACCAAAAGGTGCCACTGTCAGCAAGTCGGGGTTCGGCGCGGCAGATAAGACTTACCAGCGATGACACTGGGATCGAGTTGATGTTCAGGCTGCGGGCCTTCCGTGTACGTTGGGCCGGGTTCCATCTTCGCCAAGTCCGGCACTTAGTCTGAGCCCAGGGCCATGGATGGGGCGTCTTTTCCTCAAGGCAGCGTCTTCTCCGTACGGAATTCTCAGGAGTAACGAGTGCCCAAGGTTTTGTAGGGCGGTACGGCGAGGTCGTTGGCGGCCGGCTGGGCCAGCCAGGACCAGCCGCCAAGAATAGCAGCGCCCACGCTGATCCCCGGCCGCGTCCAGGGAATGGCGGCAGTTCAGCTCTTCACATCCCATGTCCCGACTGTTATCTCCAACAAATGGCTGAGTGATCTCAAGTGACGCTGCAGGAGGTCGCTGCCGTCTCTGGTGCGGGGCTTGCATGATGTGCTCCAATTACCTAATGTGTGTTGGTATGTGTTGGTAAGACACAGCTTTGGCCGCATCTCCTGCACCTCCTGCGGAGTCAAGGTAGGCTACCTGTGAGGTAGTTAGAGGTCAAGTACATAGGAATGCCTAAGGGACCGAAGGATCCTTGTATTGCCGTGGGGGGCGGATGTTCTTCAGCAAAATCTTGGCGACGTGCCTTGGCAAAAAGTTATCGGCGCACCTTCGGCTCCACCTGCTGCAGCTATCCGAGTACGGAGTACAGGCAACAAGCAATTGCAGCTTGCGCGTTCATCTAGCTAAGGAGACGGCGGAAAATTCTGCCGAGCCCCGAATAAGGTTAGGGCTTGCACGTGGATCCGTTTGGTGATGCCACAGAGCGGAACTCTGGATTGAATCCATCGCAGGTACATAATCTGGCTGCCACTTTCGACAACCCTACGCTCATCTCCTCACCGACCGAAGACGGTAATATGGACTTACCGACGTCGTTCACTCTCAACAACGGCAGCAAAGTGCCTGCTGTGGGCTTGGGAACCTTTCAGGGAGAAGGCGGAAACTCGCTGGTCAAGAACGCCGTAAAAACCGCGTTAAAGCTCGGTTATAGGCATATCGACGGCGCCAACGCCTACGGAAACGAGAAGGAGATAGGCGAAGCGATCAAGGAGAGTGGCATTCCCAGGGATGAGTTGTATGTGATCTCGAAGCTGTAAGCCGCAATAGAACTGCTGTCACCTTCGGGTCCTTTCCTGACGATCGCGGCTTTCAGAGCGCAAACTTGGCACGAGCCCGCCGATGTCGAAAGGGCCCTGGACCAGTCCCTCAAGGACCTCCAGCTGGATTACAGTATGACAATACCCACAACCATAACTCGACCGCGCAACGATGACAAGAGGCTAATCAAGTCCTAGTCGACCTCTATCTGATGCACTGTAAGATATCACACGTTGTCTCCCGGCCAGGACAGCCCGTTGACCAGCAAAAGTCCCCCATGCGTACAAGGCGGGCGAAAACAACAAGACCATCCGCCACTCTAGCGGAAATGGGAAGGTAAGGCGTGACCGGCTAACCATGTCCACTGTTCTAATTATCTCTCCAACTCACAGCCAGTCATCGACTATGATCTCTCTAGACGATACCCAGAGACGTGGCAGGCGATGGAGAAGCTCGTGGAGTCAGGCAAAGCTCGATCCATCGGCGAGTCATTACGACGTCCCTTTATTACGCGCAGCAAGTAGCTAACATAGACGCAGGTCTCTCCAATTTCAACATTCTCAAGACCAGGAGAGTCCTTGAAGTCGCCAAGATCACTCCTGTTGTGAATCAGGTCGAAATCCACCCGTAAGCAGCTTCCTGGGTTCTTGGGTCGCTGAATGCGTTACCGACTGACAAATGGCGGTAGATATCTGCCGCAGGAGGAGCTGTTCCAACTGTCCTCGACGCACGGAATTCTGCTCATGGCACACCAACCCTTAGGCGGACGGCCGGTCCCTGTAGTTCGAGGACATCCGGATCAGCCATTCCCAACGGAGGACCCCGAAGTATGACCCCCTTTCTAATCCCGGAGATTTCCTGCAACGAAACATCTAACGATTTACCGAAGATCATTAATATTGCCGAGATATGCGGCATGACACCGGCCCAGGTATGTGGAATCACGGAGAATATTTTCCTTAATCCCGTTACGATTCTTACCTCTAACGATTGCGGGCTCAGGTCTGCCTCTCCTGGGCAGTGCAGAAGGGGATCCCAGTTGTTCCCAAGTCGGTTCAGGAGAAGCACATGGCCCAAAATCTTCATATAAAGAGGCTGCCTGACGATCTCTTCAACATTGTCGACAACCTGTCCCTGAAGCGCGGTCCCGTTCGGTTCCTTGACCCAAGCCGCCATTTGGGCTTTGACATCTTTGATGAGGAAAACGACCAGCCCACTGCGAACTCAGCGCCGTGGGATTAACGAGGAACACTCAGCCGAGATGCAACAAGGCTTCAACGGGATGGGCCGCTGGCTGTCCACGGTCTAGGACACGCCAGATCTGGCTTACATGCCCAAGGATCCCAGAAGATCCCAGAAAATGATATTAGCGATGTTGGTCTTGACCACGATTAGACACAACACGTATTGAAAATTGACTCAGTCTTGCCAATTTGTGTCGTAATCCTTGTGATGCCCGGTAGTGACCTCTCCAACGTAGGGCTCAAGGCGAGGATGAGAGACTACAACTGTGCTGCAACATAAACGGGGAGACAAAAGAGGGCATTTTTCTATTTACCATACCTATTTTACCTACCCAGTCGGTAGCTTCGTTTCTCTCTCACGACGCTTGAGCCCGACTTCGCGGCTCGGCCGTGGCCGAGCCGCGACGGTGTATGCGGGGCTTGTTTTCGGTAACGCCCAACGCCAATGGAAGCCCCTGCATCTCCTTAGCGGTCCGGCAGCGGACGCTAACAAGGTGAGGCTTCTCAGCGGACAAGTGACGTGAACCATGCGAGCGATATATTGCAATAGCTGAGTCCCGAGATTTTGTCTGAAAATAAGGAGAGGAAGAAACGCAGGCGGAAGCTACCTGTAATGTTGAAGAGAAAGCTCTGTGCACAAGTACTGTGCGTTTCCTCCGTGTGAGGTCATCTATAACTTCATGTATGTATGTCACTACGCAGACCGTTGATGCAGGTAACTATCCGGACTAGTAGCTTTGCAACGCGATAGCCCAGCTTAGGGTTGCTGTCTCCGGAAGTGTATAATGTCTAGGTATCAAGAGTAAATCGAGCTTCGTCCAACGTTCTCTCATCGACGCCTTCGTTTCCCAAGCCCGCCATGTATCTGAGTAGAGATATGCCCTCGGTTCATACTAGTAGATGTCTGCCCCGTTTCGGAAGGCCTCACCTAGTTCTTTTCCATTCCCCAGCCCGCCTTTCGCTCTCAGCGATGTCCTTTCCAGACCCCTCCACTGAGTTGCCGACGTTGGCGGCAGACAAATAACGTGGCTGCCAGGCGTTTCACCAGCTTGAGCCATGGCGCGAACCCGGACATAGTACAGTACTAGCCTCTACCCTGCGTGGACGTCATCCGTCCAAGGCCCAGCGGAGTATAATCCTCATTCCGCAAAATATAAGCTCGTTATCCCCATAATCGGCACTGTCGTCCCGTGGTGGTCCACCATGGCCGGCCGCTCCGTAAAGTTGTACGTCGCGACGACAGACCACACGTCGCCGACCTCTATTCTCCCCAGGCCCTCACACGGCGCCATGCCCGACACGTGCGCCAGCCCGCGGTATCCGGCATCATCCCCATGATGCTGTTGGCGGCCGCCAGCCCCGCCTGCGGGCGACGGGTCGACGAAGCCCGGCTGGCCGCCGTAGACCGGGACGGTGGCGCAGACGACCTTGCCGTTGCGCGTCGTTTCGAGCAGCACGCCGCCGTCGTGCACGTGCGTAAACGTCGTGATGATGTGGCCCGCCACGGTGGCCGTCCACGCCAGCTCCATGCCCAGCTTGAAAACGGTCTGGCCCTTGGGCACGTCGACGTCGGACGTATCGGTGAAGGAACCGCAGACGCCGTCGATGTCGAGGAAGGCAGTGCGGATGCTGCGGAAGCCGCCCGCCGCTTTGGCCTTGGCCATAGAGATGTACTCCCACTCAAGGGTGAGAACAGCAGCGCGGGGCTCTGAGATCATGTTCATCAGCTCGTGGACGAGGTTGAAGGTATCGTTGGCAGCAATGTAGTAGCCTGTCTTGCTCGTCCTGGTTTGGGAGTTAGCGGGATATCCAAAATATTAGCCTAGGGGGTACCAACCCCTTGCTTGTCATGTCTATTGGCTCTCGTTCATTCCCAGCGACTAGACTCCGCTCAGTAGCCCTCCGACCAAGAGCAGTACAGGTTAAGTCTTGACGCTGTGTGTTCAAGACAGCCAGATGATGCAGCCACATGCCCGTGTTCGCGTTGGCGTGGGAGCCGTCGGGGTACTCGAGCCCAGCCGTCCACCAGGTGATATAGCAGTCTATGCACGGTATTGCCATGTTGTCTACCTGAAAGGTCTTCATGCCTCTGTGTTCTTCCACCGACAGCGCGGTAAATGGGCCATAGCGAAGCCGCACCCTTTCGGCACCCAGCTGCCCGAAGAAGCGGGGTTGGAGATGTTCCGGGGAGTAGACCTGGTGGTCTTATTGTCGTTAGCTTGAGATCTCTGGAGGTCCTGATGCCGCCGGAGAAGATGGAGCGCCTGTACTTACCTGCACTCGATACCTTTGGTCTTGACGTCTGCCCTAACGAAGCCGCCAGGCCTAGACTGACAGCCCAGCGGAGGGCCCGTAGGTAGACCCGGCGCATCTTGGGTTGATGACCATGCTCCACGGTAACCACCCCTCGCAGCCGAACTCCAAGCTCGTGGGATCTGCGGGCAGTAGCAATCACAAAGATGGGAAGTTCTGGGCGGGGCACCCGCAACATGCCATTTTCATCGGACCTGGGGGCTCGCAAGACAAGCGCGCCGAAGGGTAATTACCAGGTTCTTGCGGCCCCACACGTACGTTGCCTATATGTCTCTGAAGAGCCGGCATATCACCCCGCGTGTTTTGCTGGGACCTCTGGGGCGGTGGCCAGTTGGCCGGATAAATATGAAAATAGGTCATAGTCCCACCACGTGGGCGGTAGGCGTTATGGTGATGACATCAAATTGTATACTCGTACCCGAATGCTGTCATCGCGTAGGCCGTGAAGACGACTATGGCTGCCTTTTGGCTCAGTCAATGGAAGGGCCGCCGGTGATGCACCACCCTGTACACTCCCTTTTTGGGGGGGCTTAGAGTGAACCACGTAGGCACCCCGGTCCGCATGTACAGAAGGGGCCTATACGGAGGACGCGGCCTGAGACTGACTCGATTGCATCAACGCTCGAAGGGAAGAATGACCAACGCAATGTACAGAAATTGGTCCAGCCCTTCCGACGCATCCCTGACTCTTCGGCCGACTGGGGATGGGCTCTGTCAGGCCGTTCCGATCGCTGACTCTAACATGAGCGTACTAGTGCGGGAAGTTGTGGCATGCTGCCGCAAGAGCTCGGCGTGGTCGTGGACGAGCGGCTGATCGCTCACGGAACACGAACCTGCCGGGGGTGGACGCAAACATCTTCCCCCTCGAGCCGCTAGGGAGTCTCCAGACCCCGGTCTACGCAGTCGCGGAGAAGGCGGCGGATCGATCAAGGAAAATCGGAAGGCTTGGTTGCGACCAGACGAGCAGATCCCGGCTGATGGCTTCTTCTTTCGCGCTGGAGGCGTAGCGGTATCACATTAACCTACCTGCCCTACCGAAGTAGGTACTATCTCAGGTGGGAAGTACCCATCCATGGATGTTGATCCCTCGGTTCCTCAGCTGTATTCAACCTTACAGGCGAGACAGGGAATCGATTGGCACTTGAGAAACAGCACAGTCAGGGTGGGTTTGAAGCCAATACGAACCGCAGCAGTGGTCTACATGCTTGGGTTTAATCACGTTTGTTTGACTCCTGGCCCGCGGGAAACTTCCGTTGATATACGGTGGGGATGGCGTGGGGAACGCAAGGCCCTGCACCATTCTATTGGCCTACTCGCACTTACCGGCCAGATTGGGAATAACGTCGGCCACTTCTGCGGGCTAGTCTAACCAAGTCGAGCCCGCCCTACCCCAGCTCGCCGGGCAGCTGGGGTCACGCCGAGCTGTCTTGCTGCTGGCAGCACCGGGAGCGATGTTGACGGCGTCTGCAGGCGGCGTCTGTGGTGCCTCCACTAATTAAGCGCCAGCGGCCGACATGGGTTATCGCGACACGATCTTCTGGCCACCCCCAGTACTGTAACGCTGGCGAGAAAGTCGAACGCAGACAGTCCCGCCGTTTGCTTGACCCGGGAGAGGACCGCTCCGATGCGGCGGAAGCGGCTCGCATCGCCCATTCGACCGCCGGTGTAAGGTTGAGAGGTCGAGGACGGAAGTAACGCATGATCAGGGGATCGTAAACCACGCCCAATCCACGCCGCCATTTCGACCCCTGGATCTACCGTGCGTAGGGCTGTGGTGCTGGAACGCCAAGGCGGCAGGATGCGTCGGTGGGATTTGGGGGCCGCGCCTAGCGCCCCTTGGGCCGACTCCTTTCGACTCCGAATCCTCTCGGGTTCTTTTCTTTCTACAACCACATCTAACATCGATCGTGCCGATCTATACCGGCGGCCCTTGGACAACAGCGAGACATGGCGCGAAAGGGGAGCAAGAAAGTGAGAACAGGATGCCTGACCTGCAAGTAGGTGCCGCCCTGCCGTCGAGCCTCCGGCGAAGCCGCTGACCCAGGGAAACAGGGCTCGCAGAGTCAAATGCGACGAGGAGATCCCGGCCTGCAAACGCTGCACCTCGACGGGGCGCAAGTGCGACGGCTACGCGCCGTCCCGGCCGGCGCAGGAGATCAGGTGGGTGAGCCCGGACCTGATCGTCTCGGGCACCCCTCGCCAGGCCATCGGCGTGCGCGAGGCGCGGGCGCTGGACTTCTTCCACCACGCCGTGGCGCCCGCAATCTCGGGCCACGTCCGCAGCGAGTTCTGGACCCGCGACGTGCTCCGCATGTGTCTACAGGAGCCGGCGGTGCGGCACGCCATGCTCGCTGTCAGCAGCCTGTACGAGGCCTTCGACGACGTCCGCGACAGGAACGCCTTCGCCATCCAGCAGTACAACTCCTCCATCCGGCACATGCGCGACGTCGCCGACGAGGCCGTGGTCCTGGTCGTGTGCGTGCTCATGATCTGCGTCGAGTGCCTCCAGGGGAACCCCCAGATGGTGATACAGCATTGCCTTCACGGACAGGCCATCTTGAAGGGAACGACGAGCCGGTGGGCCCAAGATAATCTGTTCCCGATTTTCTGCCGCCTGGATATCTTGCCTTTCCTGGTCGGGGGCACAGCGGCCCCGTTTTCGACTCTCGGCGGGTTCGAGGGCCTCACCATTTCTCCCGACAACCATACCAAGCTCGAACAGCTGCAGAACTCGCTATTCCTCCTCCTGCCACCCACGACAAGACATGTGCAGATCTGTAACCTGCTCCGAGCCGATCCCGGCCGTCCCGGACTCGCCGCCGCGCTGGCTGAGCGGAGAAGGCTCACGGGCCTCTTTGACGACTGGTATGCCGCTTATACGGAATTCCAAAGGGGTCCCACTCTTCGCGGAGAAGACGGACCGGCCCTCCAAGGGCTGGAGATTCGCTGGATCCTCGGCGTTATCTGGGTTGACATGGCCCTCGAACCCGTCGACGCCTCCTACGACAAGCACCTCCCGAAGTTCCAGCGCATAGTCGAACTGGCGACAATGGCCATTGCCACTACCGCCGGCCGTGGTCCACGGCCAGCGTTTCTCTTCGAGATGGGCTTCATGCCTTTATTGAACCTGTGAGTGACACTGGGGATGCGTCGTTGGACGAACCAAGCTCGGCCCGAGTCGGTGCCTCGCAATCTGGCTGTCGGAGGGTATAAGCGTCGCTAACTCTGTTGGGCAGAGTCGTCGTCAAGTGCCGGGATTTCTGCACACGGGTAGCAGCCCTCAACGCCATGAGGGCACTGGGGTCCTCCCGCGAGGGCTTATGGGATGTCGACGTGCTGTACGCCGTGGGGAGGACCATCATCGAGTTGGAGAACGGAGTCCTCATCGATGAGGCGCCGCCACTGCGTCCCAATGCCAAGAAGGAGACGGATGCCGAAGTGAGAAAGGTGATGGAGTTCTTCATGCCAGCGCAGGGCCCGGAGGGGAAGACGGTAGCGGTATGCGAACGGCTGGGAATAGCAACGCTTTCCAGGACCGGACCCTACTCGATTATTGTTTAAGACCACAAGAAGGGAGAATAGGTCAGGATGCATCACGAGAACTGCTGCTGTGGACTGGGCTCTGGGGCCTGCTTGGGTGTATCCACCCTACCCAGGTGAACTGGGTTGGGGCCCTGGCGTCATTGTTTTGTTGGGTCCTGTAGGGGTCTACCGAACAGGCGTTGCAAAGGGGTAGAAAGCGCGTTGTTGATCGAAGAATCTGTCATCGGGGGCGAAAGGGGTAAAATCTTGACGCCCCCCCCAACCCACAGCCCTAAACTCACGTCGTCACCTTCAGGTCGCAGAACTTTAAACGACCAACAAGAAACTTTCAACCCACGCTGCGCAGACCTGCAGTAGCAGTTACCTACCTAGGTTCTTAAGTTCCTATCAGACTGTGGTGGACTTCACAGGTTCACAAAAAATTGATGTGACGTCATATCAAATTTCAGGGGGATGTCAAATGGGGTTAGCGACCTACAGGGGCCTCCCAACCCCTAAACTCAGCGAAACCTTGAACAATCCATGGCATTCGAAATCGCATCCGTGTTTACTCCAGTTCACGCGTCCTGGCCGGACTATCACCCACCGACAAGTCAAGGCAAGCGAGCTCGCAGAAACACCAAGAGTTCCGACTTGAGGCTTATTGAAGGTACTTCTCAAATTCCAACAAGATGGAGTTCGACGAATCTTCCAGTTACGAATCTTCCAGTCGCGAGCCAAGCCCTCTCTGCGACTTGGCTGCCACGCCCTCAGTCTGGAAGAAAAATCTCCTCAGGTGCCTCGAGGGCATGCGGTCATCGGGCAAATTTGCCGCCTCCCATTCGTACACGGCCTACACGAACCCCGGCTTGCGCATCCAGGGAGAGTCCATCCCGCTGCCGCTCAAGGCCAGGGATGCGGAGCACATCAAAAGCGCATGCAGACAGGCGCCTTTCGGAAAGGGGGACCAGACCATCGTCGACACGGCCGTGCGCAACACTTGGGAACTCGATTGCACGCAGTTCCAGACCGAGAACCCGGCCTTCCGCCAGTTCCTCGCTACCATCCTGCACACGGCCTCGACCGGCCTTGGCCTCGAGAATGTCACCTTCAGCCCATACAAGCTTCTCCTGTACGAGAAGGGTTCTTTCTTCAAGCGTCACAAGGACTCGGAGAAAGTTCCCGGCATGGTTGGCACCGTGGTGATTTGCCTGCCTTCTAGCCACGAGGGCGCCGATGTTCACCTGTCCTTCGGCGGCGATCAATGCGTTCTGCACACGGCTCCGACGTCCGCCTTCGACCTCACAACGCTGGCCTGGTTCTCCGACGTCGCCCACGAGGTGAAAGAGCTTACCGACGGGTACCGACTGGTTCTCACCTACAACATCATCCAGACATCGGGCGCCAAGCAGTCGGCCGCCTTCTTTCACGCCCAGTCACAGCAGGTGAAGCATCTGCTCCAGCAGTGGCCGGCTGTACCCCACATCCCGCGGGTGCTTGTATATCCGCTCGACCACAAATACACCCAGGCAAGCTTGTCGCTCAGCAACGTCAAGGGCCGTGATCGTGCCATCTGCAGTAGCCTGCAGGCTGCCTGTGCGGAAGCTGGGTTCTATCTCTTCCTAGCACAGATGACGCACAGCCAGGACGACGACGAGTACGAGGAGGGGTATGGGGACTCGCCAGACACAGTACTGGACTGTGTCTACTCGTGTGACGGAAAGCAGGTGGCGTCGGACGTCTCTGTCGACGATAAGAGTCACTTGAACGCCGACAGGTTCCGGGACCGGGCCGCGGACAGCGAGTCCGAAGGGGAGTTTACCGGCAACGAGGGCGCGCCGGCCAGGTTTCGATACCACGACACGGTTCAACCCCCCACCCCTGGTAGTAAACAGCAAGTTGAGAGGGTGCGGCTCGCTGACATTCTTACAGGTGGTGGTTATCGCCCACAAGGACCAAATCTGCAGCTGGATGAATACCTCGCGCCATTCCTCATTCGATTCAACGAACTCTAGCATTTTAGAGTTTGTCAGCAAAGACTTGGAGGCGAACGGCACGGATACGAAGACACGCGAAGTAGCACGCCACATTGTGTCAGGCATACTCTCATTGGAGCCGCAATACACCGCCCAAGTAGTACCGAGTGATATGATATTCGACGCCTTCACGTGCGCCTTACGGCTGGAGTCGGATGAGCTGTATCGACGGGCCCTGAAGAAATCCATCGGCAGGCGGGATCTGAACGCGAAAATGCTCAGGGCGGTCACCGCGCATCTGGACGACGATGGTCCAGGAGAGGCAGACTGGGACAAATGGTTAGTTGACACGCGGTGCTGTTCACACCCACGACTCGACTGACAAGTTGGTGGCAGGTTTGGCGTCCTTGCGAGCGATTGTGCGCTGGACGAGCTAGACTTTTGTCTCAAGTGTGCTGCCGGCATGCTCCAGTCTCCTCTTCTCAGGGTGTCCCTGGATCAATGGGCTGATAAAGCTCTCAACGCGAGGCTGATGTCAGAGACTGTGTTGAGCATCGGAGACACTCGCTACCTCCTGAAGTTGATGGAATCCAAAGTCGGCTCCGACCCCTCATGGCTGACGACAGGGTGAGAGCAGAGCCCCTATCTTTTCAACGCCCACTAAATGCTGGAACTAACGACTCTGCTATCTAGGTTGGCACTGATTCTTATTTCACGGGGTGACTCTGCCGCCATCTTTCCAGTCCTTACCGCCGTCTTCGAGAAACGTGCCGTATTAGGACAGTCCCTGGTAAACGCGTTCTTCGAGAGCGTTTTAACAGGCTGCCAGGACAGGATCATTATCTCAGGGGGCGATCTGTGGGACCACGTGCCTGTCCCATATGGGGCAAAGACTGTGTCGGACGAGAGGGAGCGACGCTTCCTGGCCCTCGTGGACCAATGCTACACGCTCAATCTTGGCACTTTGGTCGTGCAGCTGTTGGATGCGAACCTCAAGAAGCTGGCCGACACGAAGCACAACTGGGGCGCCCAGACAATCCGGCGCCACACTGTGGGAGGCTTTCTGCAGCCCCTTGCTCGCATGCTCCAGGCCCACAATGTGGCTCCTACACCGCCGCTCAAGGCCCTCTTCGAGCTCATTCTCCGGTTTGGCTTCTACCATCATCTTCCGGGGAAGCCCCAGAAACCGCGTGGCTGGGCGCACCGTCTTCGCGGCTGCGATCGAGGCCAGTCTTGTAAAGACTGCCGGGATCTCGATAGGTTCCTAGGCTCCGAACACGACGAGACGTGGAGATTTAGCGCGGCGTTGCCTCGGCGCAGGCACATCGAGAACCAGCTGGGGTCAGCGGGCCTGTTCCGGCTGACGACCGAGAAGACGCGGTCGCCTTACACGCTGGTCGTTTTGAAGTTGGGTCGGGAGCATACCCAGGACCTCGAAAAGTATGCTCGACAGGCGGACGAACTTTACAGTTGGATGACGCCGCTGCAAGGGACCTACGCGCGGGATATTCTCGGCGCCGAGGCCTTCGACGAACTAGTCCTCTTCAGGACCCTACGTACCCAACCCGGCCTCGGCAACGTGGCGGGAACGAAGCGGCCGGCCCTAGAGCCGGCTGGCGCCTCTCCCAACGCGAGCCAGCGGCCAAGACTCGGGTTCCGTCCCGTTCCAGCAACCAAGTCCCCTGTCAAGTTCATTGTTCTCGAGTAATGCCTTCTACCCGAGCTGAGCGAGGATCTCCGGTCTGGGCTCGACAACGGCGTGACGCGGAGCGGTGCCGCGTTTGATTCTTTCCATCGCGTGTGTTCTTTTCAGTTGAACCTACCTCGAGCCTACCTACCCAAGTAGCCTGATCCCGCATTCGGGCCGTAATCGTCTTTTTCTTTTTCCTCGGGCACTAGGGGGTGGGCAGCGAGTCACCAACATAGAAATACAACAAGATAGCACGTACCTATACAATAGCGCTCTGGGTGCAACTATCCATACTAGAGTCAAGAATGGCCCTAAGCCCCGTTCGATCCAGGGCACTGGACCGAGACGAGATTCAATGTCCGTTCCCGCGCCCCGGAAACCGAGATGCCAAGACTGAGCGAGATGGTTGGTCTCTGGTCGCGAGTCAGAACGGGCGGCCAACACTTTGGACGCGCGGATGTCACTGAATGTGCTCTTTGCCCCGCATCCATGATGTGCGGTTCCATATGCCCGCGTCTGAGGAGACGCGGCCCTGTGCCCAGTACCATATCCTTTCAGACGAGCCGCCACTAGGGCGAGTTCACGAGGCCAAGCTTGTGGCACTGCCTTGTTGCTTCTGGCGTATGGCTCTCATCGCTCTTGGACGTGTTGCTCGGCACCGTACACCGCGGCCTGCTCACCAAATATGTCTAGCCTCAATGAAGTCCGCTACAGATTCGGGGTGTTTCTCAAGGTCGCGCCTACTTCTTCTGGATAATCATCGTTCCTGGTGCCATGCCCTTTCCTTCAGAGAGCACACCGGCCTTTCGCAGGATCCGAACACAACCTTCGATAGTGTCCAGACTGACCCCCTCGGTGTGTTTCGGAAAGCGAACTGTCTTGATCCACTCCTTTGCGTCCTCCTCGGAATAGTCGAGCTCGGTGCTGATGTACGCGACGGCCTCGTCCGCGTTGTCATTGAAGTATTGGATCCCCTGGTCGAGTTTGCCGAATAAGTCTTCCACCCTACTTTCCAACGCGCCATCGCCCCCCGCGAGCTTTGTGGAAGCTACAATCTTCCAACTGCTCCAAGGCGTGTATATTTCACCGACCCGCTTGATCTCCTGCGAGTCGTAGTACCTCTTGGACGTGAAGTGCTCCCACATGAAGAAGTCGGCCGCGCCCGAGTTGACTGCCTTGCGGAGATTCTCGAAGGTGTGGAGAATGGCCGTGTTGGAGTACGGCTGGGCAACTGCTGTCGAGGAGGAGAGCCACCCTTGCTGGTCGGCCAGGACGAAGCCCATGACATAGCTGCCCGAGCCGAGCCTCGAGACACCGATGGTGCCGCCCTTGAGGTCGGCAACGGAGTTGACGTCGGTGCGGTCGAAACCCGAGGAGATGGCCCAGCCTGTTTTTTTAAGGTTAGCAGCCAGGATCGGGTAGTGCAACGGGAAAGCCGATTCGGGACTTACAGAGGGGTGTTTCGACATAGGTGCCTACCAGACGGTAGCCACCATCTCCCTCGACGTCTTCTTTCCCAAGACCGGCAACCCACCCCTCCGTCAGACCAATTCCGACATCGATCTCCCCTGCCCTCAAAGCCGTGACCATGTGCCCCGTGCCGGAGGGGAACGGAGTAAGCTCGGCATTGAGGCCGAAGTGCTTCTTGGCAAAGTAGAGCGGCGTGGAGAAGTGCTCGGGCACGTAACCCACCCGGAGAGGCGCCGTGTCCATAATGTCCTTCTCGCTGAGGTAGCAGACTGGAGAAAACATCCGTGGAGGGACTGGGATGAGAGGGCCACGCCCCGCTGATCTGGCGGATTGGGAAGCGGATGTTGTTTCGTAGCCGGTGTCGGTCCGCACGGAATGCGGCTGCGGACTTGCAGGCGGGGGTGACGCAATGCGGGGAAGCCGGCCGTTTACCCCTAAGCACCTGCCACATCAAAGCCACCCTCTATCCTGTCCCTGAAGGCTCCATGAGACACTTTGAGATCTTACAATGGGCACACTGAACTCGAAGGCAAGTATCTAGGTAATGCGGTGCTATCCAGCCGGTATCTGGCTGATCTGGTGCCCAAATATCGGTGTAGGCCCAACCGTCCTCGGGCCGCATTCGTCCTCATCAGTAGGTGTTACCTTCTAACCATTAGATGGTGGGTTTTCCTGGTTAACTGGAGACTCAATTCCACGGTTGAACAAAAGCGGGGCCGGGCAGTCACCAGATCCCTGGACTAGTGGAGCAACTGGATCCATGGATTCTCCTCTCTAAGATCAAATCGCTTCCCCAAAGCATCCTGCAGTCTTTCTCGGGATGCAGCCTATTCGGTGACCAGAAGCGCTAAACGCCTTCCTACGGTGCCGAGACGGATGCCTCGGGATGACGTTGGACAACTGGAGTTGAACCTGGATCTCGGGACGTCCCCTGTACGGGCTTCCCCGCATCTTCCAACCACTAAGACCACCACCGCTTCGCCGTGGCTTGCTCAATCAGGATTTAGACCACCCTCGTCGATCACTGTTGACTCTCCCATGACGTTCATAGCTTTTCGTTTTTCTATGCGCACCGAAATCCCGCCGAGCCGAGGCAATGGCCAATGCCACTTGGCCCAGGCTTGGAACAAAGTCCGGATATAACTACCTCTAAGATCCGGGGTAACCCTTACCTTAAGATCCCATCAAAATCTTCAACCCCATCATGAGGCAATCACTGTTGATTCGCAGTCTTCTCCTAAGCAGCTCCGCTTTGTGTTCGGCCCCGGACTCCAGCTGCAACCAAGATGGCGTCTCCAGCCTCCACCTACGCTCCCCCCCGTACGAAAACTACTTCATATCCGACTGCCGCTCGGCGGGTCAGGTTGTCGTGACGTCGCCTCTCGAGGAAAGCGATCTTACTATCATTGGACCGCGGGTCATCTTTGCCTGGCCCGCTGGGAACAGCGGCGTGGTGGCCTATTTTGCCCCAGGTAATGGAATCAACGGAACGCTCGGCATCAAGCTTGTCAACTCCACCTCCGGATCACCCCTTGGCTCTATCTACCTACCGAAACGGACTCCTCAAGATGGCGGCGCAGATGCCACTTACGGCATTGCCACCGCCATCGAGTTCAACTCCTCGGCACGGCTGACCGTCTCCATTCTTGGGAGCATTCGGACAGTCCGCGATTTCGTTGAGGGCCCGAGCCTCCTGAGGCCGGAGATACAATCTGCCAACAAGTACGAGGTCATCACTGACGGGAGTGCCGTGGTCAGCAGACTCTGGCTGGACAATGTGACAACAACGACATTGAGCTTCACCCCCACGTCTGGCGAGACCATCAAGCTGGACAACAAGACACTCTCATTCGACGCCGGCACTTACACGCTGAACGCATCGCTCAACTACCCGCAGCTCGAACAACTGAGCCCCCAGGAGGTGCTCCGCCCTGATGCGCTGGCAGAAGCGTCCGGGGAGCGTGACCAAGTTGACTCCCTTGCGTTCTTGTCGTACAACACGAAGCTTTTGGCTGGTGCTTGGAGGTTCTTGACCTACTTTGGCCGCGATTCCATGATAGCCGCCCTGCTGTTACAGCCGGTTCTGAGCCAGGGGAAAGGAGGCGCCATCGAGGCTGTCATCGCTGCCGTACTGGAACGGGTGAACGCCACGGACGGGTCCGTCTGTCACGAGGAGACGATAGGGTCAGTCACGGCCCATCGCCGGTCATCGATGTTCCTTGTTGCCCTAACAGTACAACAGGGACTATGCCACCTGGCTCAATCTGCAGGACAACATCACCAGCACCGCCCCACAGTGTGATTACAAAATGGTAAGTTGGTTTTTGTGTCTGGCATGTTCTCTCTAAAGGCACACATTCCAGATTGATTCCGACTACTATCTCCCCATCCTCATGGACCGGTACTTTGTTCAGACGCCGAATGGAAGCAACCGATTTCATGACTTTCTTGAGACTGTCGCCTCCTTCTCTCCAACGGAATCAAACTTGACATATGGGGACATGGCTCTTCTCGCTGCTGAGCGGATAGTCAATCTCACAGCTCTTTTCGCGGCGCCCCGGAACCAGACCAAGGAAAACCTCTTACGCCTCAAGGAAGGGGAGGTCGTGGGTCAGTGGCGCGACAGCACCTTCGGCATCGGCGGCGGCCGCATCCCCTTTGACGTCAATGCCGCCCTCGCGCCCGCGGCGCTGCGGTCTATCGCCTCACTGGCTCGCGCAGGTGTTCTGAACGGGACAATCGACCTTGCCAAACGTGCCGAGGAGTACGCAGTGATCTGGGAGAACTCGACACTGCCGTTCTTCGACGTCACTATCCCTCAGTCGCTGGCCAAAATGCGGATTCAAAACTACGTCAATCTGTCCTCATTTCCGGGACCCGGTCACTCTGACACGCTCAACAGCGACGTCTCTTTCCCGGCGTTAGCTCTGGACGGTAACAACAACCTCTCCAAGGTGGAGGTCTTGCACAGCGATACTGCCTTCCGGCTGTTCCTCGTGAACGATACGAACGACGGACAGTTGTCTAAGTTCATCAATGACACCGCAAAGTCCATCATCGGCACCTTTCCGGCTGGTCTGATGACGGACGTCGGCCTGCTCGTGGCGAATCCTGCCTACGGTGGGGATATTGTGTACGCGGCGAATTGGACTTCCAACGCGTATCACGGGACTGTCGTAGTAGGTTCCTTTTGCCGCTCAGATGCCCTAACGGAACGGAAGAACTAAAGGAGATGATAGTGGAGCTGGCAGCTCGCTTTAATGGCTCGCGGTCTGGAGCTTCAGCTATCACGCTGTTCGGCATCGCAAGCCCCGGGGTTCTGTACCGACACCGCCGTGTACTCCAACGTCAAATCTGCATACGACAAGCTCTGGGACTCCATAGACGCCAACGAGGCCCACCTAAGTACCGAAGTCTGGTCTTGGAAGTATTCGGAAAACAAGTTTCAGTATATCGACCTCGGAGCCCTGCCCCCGCCGCCTGGCCAGAGTCCGACCGAGTCGGACATTGTGCAGCTTTGGAGTCTCACGTTTCTGGCCATCAAGAGGAATAAGGAGTTAACTGAGAGCAACTAAACGGAATTAGATCGGCCCTAGCACTTGTTCAGGTTTAGGATTCGTCCGTGCTGCGCCGGTGGTCTGGGTCAATCCCTTCGACCTATGTAGTCTCCTTCTGTTCTAGCACCGCACTTCGCGCCGCCAGGCCCTGAGCGCAGCTGAGAACCATCTAACTCGTAAACCGGAATATCTCTTCCTGCATCAGATGAACGCAGTCCGTGTTGATGGCCGCTCGACGCATCCGGCGAGCAGCTTCAGCGAACCTAGGCTCTTCGAGAACCCTGTCGATGGCTTGGCCCAGTTGCTCGAGACTCGGCCGAGCGCAACCGAGATCTATTCCCAGACCGCTGTAGGCCACCCTTTTTCCGCTCTCGGGTTTGTCCTGCCCCTCACCGGCAATGACCATGGGGACACCGTGCGAGATGCCGTGGGTAGTGGCTCCGTATCCTCCGTTATGCACCCAAAGGTCCGCATGTCGCAGCACGGCGTCGTAGTTGAGATAGTCTGCTACCCATGCGTTTTCTGGCATTCGAACGGTCGGAGAAAGACTTGCGCCCCGCGAACCCAAGATGGCAACCGTCAAGACATTGCGTCGACCCTCCAGATAACGCAACGTGGGGAGGATCAACTCAGTCGGCTCCGTTTCCACAGTTCCTTGAGCAACGACGACAATTTTCTTCCTGTCGGGGTCCCTGCTGTCCAAGTTTGAGTTGGCTTCAAGCTCTGCCCACCAGGGAAGATCCGTTCTAGCACCCCCTTCCGTGGGTGGGAGGATGCCGATGAGCTTGAAGCGGTCGGGGAGATCGGATCGCGGATACTCGAATCCCGGCAGACCGACCTGCAGAACGGCGTTGTGAAGCAGGTAGTTCCCGCCGCCCATGAACACCTGCCCGACCCCACGCGAAGCCCCCGCTTCCCGAAGTCTCGCGTCCAGCGCCGCGGTCAACGGCGCCACGCGGGACGTCCACTCGTCCCAAGCAGCGGCGTTTCGCGTCCGCCCGTCCGCTGACTGATCGAACGGCAGCGGCCAGCAGAATGGCGGCAGGTCAACGCTCCGAATTGCCGGGGCAGTGATGGAGACGCACAGCGTTGGCGGAGCCGGTACGCCTCCGGGCAGCGGCGCGCCGAGCTTCAACGGCAGTCCGCCGTAGAAGAACGCCTCGCAAATGACCACCACCTGCCTGCCTGAGGCGTTCAGATGCAACGCCGTGAGCGCGGCCTTGACGCTTTCCCACTGCGCCGGTATCGAATCCAGGGTCTGGTGGTGCGAGTCGATGATGCTGGGTACGGCATGCCGCTCTTCTGGTTCTCCGGCAAGTTGCGGCGGAGACCTGGGAAACAGACTCCTGTCGTCGAGATCCGCGGCACCGAGGAGAGGGAAGAACCGCAGGCCGGCGGCCTCGATGCGGGCGCGGAAGAAGGTCGACGAGAGGAACGAAACGGACCAGTGGCGCTGGTGAAGTAGGGCGGCCAGGCGGAGGACTGGGGTCACATGGCCTGTCAGAGGGTGGCAGAGGACGAGAAGCAAGGGTTTTATGGGCAACACTGGCAGTGAGTCGGCCATTTCAGCACTCTGGCAAGACGCCGTTGAGGGAAGTGAGGTTGAAACTGAGCCGTGGCGGTGAACGCGGCTTGTGCAGCCGCGGCCCGCTCCTGCATCGGTAGCTCCCGTTTGAACCGGTAAGAGAGCAGTGGAGTCAGAATCGCGAGACACAAACGCCATCAAGCCAAACCGCACTGTCAAATGGTACTCGTCAGTTACGTGGCCGACTTTGCGGACGGTAGTCGTCTCGGTTTGGAGTTGTATGGCAGGTATGGCATAGGCATTGTGCTAGGATCCAAGTAAAGGAGGTGGGAGCTGGCTTGAGCTTCAGCTTGATCTCCTGCATATCTACTAGGTACCTACCAAGTTAGGGGTTGGTAGTGCGAGACTTGGGAAGACGCTAGGATTTGAACGGCGCGACTCATCGAGGTTGTGGTCAATGGGAATCTGAAGAAGTACCTTGATCAGATCTGCAGCTGGACCTATTTCTAGATTACATCTGGCCTTGGCCCGCTATACTGAACGCTTCCCCTGCACTCCTGCACGAACTGTCGTCGCCCGCTCATTTCTGATTCAAGTCCTTGATGATGATATCCGCTGCCTACAGTACAGTCCTGCGTTAGCACATGCAAGAAGGCCGAGGAGCGGACATTACCCACCTTCTCGCCGACGGCGTAAGCCAGCGCGCTCAGGTGAGCACTGGGGAGCAGCGGCAGCACGCTCATGTCGACGACGCGCAGGCCCGGCGCGCCGTGGACCTTGAGGTCGGGCCCGACCACGCCGCCCTTGCGCTGAGGCAGCATGGCGGCGGTGCAACAGGGGTGCAGGAAAGACAGGGTCATGCTGTCCTTGACGTACTCGAGCAGCTCGGCGGCGCCCTCGACGCCAGCACCGGGGCCTAGCTCGACGGCGCCGACGCGCTGCATGGTCGGCGTGGCCACCATGGCGCGCGCATAGCGCACGTGCGCCACGTGCACGTCGAAGTCGACGGGGTTGGACGCGCTGCGGTAGTCAACTACGGGTAGGCCTAGCGGCGCGGCCGGATCAAGGCGCACGGTGCCGCGGCTGACGGGGTGCAGCATGACCAGCCGCACCGCCGTGCCCGTGGCGAAGGTCGTCTCGAGGCTGGGCGCGCGCGGGTTGGCGTACAGGTCCGCCGTCGCCAGAAGCTGGGCGTGGTAGCCCGCCACCATGGCCGGATCCGCGCGGTAGTCGGGCGGCAGATACGAGGCGGCCGAGCCGTCGGCCACCATAGCCCGGATGCGCGAGATGATGGTGCTGTAGTTGGACGTGATGTTGGGTAGCGGGACGTACAGACCGCTGTTGGACATGGCTAGGGTGTAGGGCCCGCGGGCGGGGATCTCGTCGAAACCCTTGACCGCGTCGGCTGCGAAGGTGGCGTTCAGGAGGTCGATGGGCATGGGGCCGGCCGGGAGGTTGGCTGGCTTAGTATCTGGAGAGAAACTTCCGTCAGCTTTATACCAGCGCAGGCCCGCTCGCGGTCCAGTACTCTACTCAAACTTACAATTCCAGCTAATGGCCGGTCCCGAGTGATCCTGGAAGTTGGAGCCAACGCCCGGAAGGTCCAGCACGACAGTGACTCCGACGCTCTTTAGGAAGGCGGCCGGGCCGATGCCACTACGATGTAAGATGGTCGGGGTATTGAAAACGCCAGCGGACAACACGACGTCGCTGTTCGCTGTGACATTGAAGAGCTTGTTATCCACCAGTGATCTCACCTCGACCACCGGGGGTCCTTTGGCCGAGGCGACGCCGTTGGGGTAGATAACGCGGACGACCTGGTGCTTCACAAGAAGGTCGTAATTTGGTCTTGTCGCGTTGACGGCAGTGTAGTGCCCTATACCCGAGTGCGAGCGCCGGGCCGTCACGGGATGCTCGGAGATGGGGATCCAGCAGAGCCCGTCCTTATCCCCCCCGGCGCACTCCTGTAGCTCAGGAGCCCCCATATCCTTCCAGGCGTCTCTGGCAATAGGGTGATCGGCCCACAGAAAGGGCGGCAAGCTGGCGTATATTGGTGTGGTGTTCCCGTAGGCAGATGCGTCCCATTTGTACCCATATTTCCGTACCGCCTCTGGGGAAGGCGCAGTGAACGTAGCACTCTAGAAGTCAGGGCGTAAGCATAGGTATTTTCGGTTTTGCAAGTCCACATACCTTCTTCATGAAAGGAGATACCCCCTTCCAGTCCCACTGGTCTCTGTGTTCGTCCCACTCGGGACGGCCGACCTGCTGCCAGGCCTCATAATCAAACCGAGACGGACGGTCGAAATACATGCCGTTGATGGCGCTGCTCCCGCCCACGACCTTACCGGCTGCCGCATCCGCCCTTTTGTTCTTTATCTCGGGGTTTGGCAGGGACTGGAGAGTCCATCGGCCCGCCATGCCTGCGTTGGCTCCCCAGGCCGCCGCGGGCGGGTCGAACGATCCGGCCGCGTATTCTACCTCACCGTATTCGACGACCAGGACGGTCTCTGTACGACAAGTAAGCTTCAAGACGGACGGAATGATGCCCGTTAACTCACTATTTGGAAATGCCTCCGTCAGGCGGTCGGCGACGACGAGGCCGGACGTCCCGCCTCCCGCAATGACAATGTCATAGCTGCCACGGAGATGGGAGACCTGGCGTTTGATAGAATCATGTGGCAACGCAAACGATGCAGCTGCGAGGAAACCTAGCACAAGCGTGCCTCTCGGTGCCATGACTGGTCACTAGAGTAGTCTAGTATAGGAGGGAGTGTCCGTCTGGCTACCTCCCTCTGTAGGTAAAGAGTAGCGAGCTTGGCGTATCTCGTGTCACATCCCCGCGATCTCCAAGCTGCAGATGCAAGCCTTTTCTAGAATCCATGTTGGAGGCTGAGTTGCCGGCCGAAATGATGCCTGCCGCCAGTGGGGCCTGCGGGGTTGGAGGGTCGATGGATCTGACCGACGGGAGGCTGCAGCCGGGCCGGGTTTAAGCAGACCGGCTACTCTCCGGGGCGATTTAGGGTAAGAGCCGTTACTGGCCCGTCGAGCTCGGAATCCTCCCCAGACGCGGCAAAATGGGAATCCTATTACT
>Ga0247771_1000186_pt1 | contig 22732 bp, 18 predicted proteins | sample UWRJL197509C6_FD_179948 | JGI IMG/M metagenome (GOLD analysis project Ga0247771, IMG submission 179948) | Plant litter microbial communities from Arlington Agricultural Research Station in Wisconsin, United States - UWRJ-L197-509C-6 | ecosystem: Environmental > Terrestrial > Plant litter >... | reverse complement strand
CACCCAACGCCGCACGCTGCGCGAGGTCTCCAGGACCGCCCGTGTCAGCTTGGGGTACCTGTCCGAGGTGGAGCGTGGCCGCAAAGAAGCCTCCAGCGAACTGCTGGCGGCGATTTGCGAGGCGTTGGACCTGCCCCTGTCCGAACTACTGAACCGGGTCGCCAGCGACATGGGCGCCCTGGAGCCGGTCACCAGCCCGGCGGCGCTCACCAAACGCGGCGAGCCCGCCAAGGCAGGGCTGGAACCGAGTCTGGACGCGGGCACCCTGGTGCCCGCTGTGATCGGCAACGACCTGTCCGACCTGCGGCTGCAGCCCGTCCTCAGCCACAGGCTGTCCACTTCGATCAGTCCACCACGCGGTGCCGTGGTGGCGGCCTGATCCACACACGCGATCACAGCGCCGAGCGGGGGACACCCCGTCTCGGCGCTGTCGCATACAACGAGTTGGCCACGCCGGGTGGGGGTTGCCGACCATCCCCGCACGCGACGGGGCAGGATTGACCACGCCGACGACGAAAGTCGCGGGGCGGTCTCAGGGTGATCCCGGATATCTCCCCCGGTCGGTGGAAGCAGCGCGGCACAACTGACACGATGGAACCAACACCGGCACCGGGTCGTTGCCAATCACGAGCGCGAGCCAGGAAGTACGGAGAAGGCAGGCGTAGGAGATGGCCAACCCTTTCGTGAAGGCGTGGAAGTACTTCATGGCGGCGTTCTCGTCGAAGATCGATGAGCACGCCGACCCCAAGGTGCAGATCCAGCAGGCCATCGAGGAGGCACAGCGGCAGCACCAGGCGCTGTCCCAGCAGGCGGCCGCGGTCATCGGCAACCAGCGCCAGCTCGAAATGAAGCTCAACCGCCAGCTCGGCGAGGTCGAGAAGCTCCAGTCTTCCGCCCGCCAGGCGCTGGTGCTCGCCGACGAGGCCAGGGCCAAGGGCGACGAGAAGAAGGCCTCGGAGTTCGAGAACGCGGCGACGATGTTCGCCACGCAGCTCGTCACCGCGGAGCAGGGCATCGAGGACCTGAAGACGCTGCACGACCAGTCGCTGCAGGCGGCGGCCCAGGCGAAGCAGGCCGTCGAGCGCAACGCGATGGTCCTCCAGACCAAGCTCGCCGAGCGCACCAAGCTGCTCAGCCAGCTGGAGCAGGCGAAGATGCAGGAGCAGGTCTCCTCGTCGCTGCGCCAGATGTCCGAGCTGGCCGCGCCCGGCAACACCCCCTCGTTGGACGAGGTCCGCGACAAGATCGAGAAGCGGTACACCACCGCCCTCGGCTCCGCGGAGCTGGCACAGAACTCCGTGCAGGGCCGGATGCTGGAGGTCCAGCAGTCGACCACGCAGATGGCGGGCTCGTCCCGCCTGGAGCAGATCCGCGCCTCCATGGGCGGCGGCAAGGTCGCCGGCGAGGTCACCAGCGGCTCGTCGAACAGCGCCGCGGCGAGCATCCAGCAGGAGATCGCCGCCCGCGTCCAGCAGTCGCAGCAGACCCAGCAGATGCCGCAGCAGAACCCGCCCGCAAGCCAGGGCTGATCCGGGGACGTCGATGAGCTACGGGATGGGGCCCCGCAAGAAGACCGCGGGAGAGATCGCGCAGATGGTCAGCGGTCAACTGCAGGGCCCCGTTGCGGACCAAGTGCGTCGGCGTCTGGACGCCTGGAACAACCCGGTCGCGAAACTCGACCGCAGACACCGCCGGGCCAGTCGGGTGATGACCGTCTGGTTCAGCGTGCTGGCGGTCCTGGCCGTGATCGGGTTGTTCACGTTCCTGGGCGTGTTCGCGGTGGGGGTCGGGGTCGGAGCGGCCGTCGGCGGCGCTGTCGTCGGCGTGCTGGCGTTCCGGACCGGGTCCAAGATGCGGGAGATCAAGGCCGCGAAGCAGCACCTGGCGTTGACCGCGCCTCCGGTGCGGGTGCCGTTGCCCGCGCATTCGTCGGCGGCTCGGCAGCCGATGCAGCGGTTGGAAGAGGCCGAGGAGACGTTGCAGGAGCTGCTTCGGCAGTTGGGGTCGGCGTCGTTGACGTCGGTGCCGGACTCTTCGGTGGAGCAGGCTCGGGCGACGAGCGTGGAGGCCGCTTCGGCGATTCGGGCGGTGTCTTCGCAGCTGCAGGCCGTGGAGAGGGCTCGGGATACGGCGCCGCCGTTGGATCGGGGGCCGTTGATCGAAGGGGTTCGGCGGCTGCGGGGGCAGTTGGACGAAGGGGTGGACGGGTACTGCGTGCTGGTCGCGGCTGCTGGGAAGGCGTTGGCGGCTAGTACGGCGGTGGATCACCGGCATGCGTTGAACGACGCCACGGATCACCTGGCTGGGTTGGCTTCGGCTTTGAGGGATCTTTCTTCGCGTTGATCTTGGGGTTCGGGGTGGTGGCTGCGGCTTCCGGCCTGCTCACCTGGCGGCTGCGATTTTCAGATGGGTCACCCAGTGGCTCCGGCTCCCAGCGTGCTGTGTCCGATTTGATTTGGGGCCCCTAGATTTGCCCCTTGATCGGGCCAAAAGGCAGTGCCCTAAAGCCCTGCCCGATCTCCAATTTTAAGGGGCAAATCCCCCAAATAAAATCGGACACGAACCAACCAGCACTCTCATCTTCGCAGGTCAATAGGCATGTTGATGGTGGCGCCGCTGGTGGTGGGGTGAGTGGCTGATTGACTGCCTGGCCGAGCGTGCTTCGCCGCGTAGCGGCCGATTTTACTTGGGGTTTTTGGCGCTAAACTCAGTCGGGCGGCAAGCTTTCCACCTGCCGTTTTGGCCCGACTAGCGCCAAAAAGAGGGGCCCCAAGTCAAATCGGCCACCAGCGGAACTGCCTGAGTGGGCGCCGACAGGAACCGCCGCCAGGCCAACCTTGCCGGGAGGAACCCGTGCAGGGAGTTGTGCCGTGGGTCAGACGTGGGGCAGTACCCCCTGCAACCGCCGCTCACCCACAGTCACACCCCCGGACCGGTGGTCAAGATCGATGACGGGTAAGCTCTGCCTAACACCGATTCCTCGGCAGTGTTCCGTTCACCACCCGCATGCCACCCGCACATCGTCTCGGGACCATCTGCCGCGCCCCATTACGTCACCTTGCGTAGTCAAGTTGGGCCCAACCCGTGGTTCAACCGAAGAATCTTAGTGCCTTCGTGTGATTATCAGACCGTTATATAGCCTCATTGGCTACGTGGCGTGGCAGGATTCCAAGGTCGGACAGGGGCGTCCGGCAGAGCTGCCGGGAGGGCATTGAGTGGCGTTGTGGACCGTGCACGGCGATGGTCGGACTACCGACGGTGAAGCCGTGTCAGCGCAGGAGCGGTTGAGCTGGCCGCTCACCATCGGCTTCGGCGCACAACACCTCGTGGCGATGATCAGCGCCACGGCGCTCGTCCCCGCCGTCACGGGTCTGCCGGTCAGCACCACCCTCCTGTTCTCCGGGGTGGGCACGCTCCTGTTCCTGCTGCTCACCCGCAACCGCGTTCCGAGTTACCTCGGCGCGTCCTTCGCGTTCATCGCCCCGCTCGCCGCTTCCCGTGAGGAAGGTGTCGCCGCTCAACTCGGCGGCGTCCTGGCCGTGGGGTTGTTGGTGATCGTCGTGGGGATCGCGGTCAAGGCGCTCGGGGTTCGGCTGATCGACTCCGTCATGCCGCCGGTCGTGACCGGGGCCGTCGTGATCCTGATCGGGCTCAACCTCTCGCACTCGGCGACCGACTCGTTCTCCCAACAGCCGCTGCTCGCCGCCGTGACGATGGGGTTCGTCCTGCTGGCCGGGGTGCTCGGCAGGCGGTTGGTCTTCCGGCTCTCCGTGCTGTTCGGTGTGGCGATCGGGTGGGCGCTCGGTGGGGCGCTCGGGCTCATCGCGGACGAGCGGCTGCGAGCCGTCCGCAACGCCGCGTGGGTGGGGTTGCCGGACTTCCACACGCCGGAGATCCGGCCCTCCGTGACACTGCTGTTCCTGCCGGTCGTGATCGTGCTGGTCGCCGAGAACGTCGGCCACGTGAAGGCCGTGGCCGCGTTGACCGGTCGTGACCTGGACGGGAGCGTCGGGGACTCGATCATCGCCAACGGCGTCTCCACCCTGCTGGCCGGTCTCGGCGGTGGGTCGGGCACGACGACGTACTCCGAGAACATCGGCGTCATGGCCGTGACCAAGGTCTACTCGACCGCCGCCTACGCGGTGGCCGCGTTCGGGGCGGTGCTGCTGGCGTTCTCGCCGAAGTTCACCGCCGCCATGGCCACGATCCCGCCCGGCGTGCTCGGCGGCGTGACGCTCCTCCTCTACGGCCTGATCGGGCTCATCGGCGTCCGCATCTGGATGGACAACCGGGTCGACCTGACCAACCCGGCCAACGCCATGGTCGGTGGCGCGGCGCTGGTCGCGGGGGTCGGCGACCTCACGATGAAGCTCGGCAGCATGCAGCTCGGCGGTCTCGTGTGGGGGTCGCTGCTGGTCGTGATCCTGCACCCGGTCATGCGCTGGCTGCGCGCCGCGCGGACGTCGCAGCTCGGGCCGTCCTAGCGGGCCAGGGCCTTGTTGATCCGGTGGACCAGGCCGGGCCCTTCGTAGATGAACCCGGTGTAGACCTGCACGAGGTCGGCACCGGCGTCGACCATGCGGCGGGCGTCGTCGCCGTCGAAGATCCCGCCCACGCCGATGATGGGCAGCTTGCCGTCGGTCTCCTTGCTGACGAACCGCACGACCTCGCGCGCCCGTTCGGCCAGCGGTCGGCCGCTGAGCCCGCCCGCCTCGCTCGCGAGCGCCTGGTCGGCAGGGGCCAGTCCTTCCCTGCTCAACGTCGTGTTGGTGGCGATCAGCCCGCTCACGCCGTGCTGCTCGCAGACCTCCAGCAGTTCCACGATGGCGCTGTCCGTCAGGTCCGGCGCGATCTTCACCAGGATCGGCTTGCGCTTCCCGCCGTGCGCCAGCACGTCCGCCGTGGCCGTCAGCTCGCCCAACAGCTCCGTCAACGCGGCCCGGTCCTGGAGGCTGCGCAGGCCCGGCGTGTTCGGCGAGCTGATGTTCACCGCGAAGTAGTCCCCGTGCCGGTGGAGGGCGCGCAGGGACGTGCAGTAGTCCTCGACGGCTTCCTCGACGGGCGTCACCTTCGACTTGCCGAGGCTGATCCCCAGCGGGACCTTCAACGGCCCCAGCCGGTCCAACCTGGCCGACAACGCCTGGGCCCCGGCATTGTTGAACCCCATCCGGTTGACGATCGCCTCGCTGGACCTCAGCCGGAACAGCCGCGGCCGGGGGTTGCCGGGCTGCGGGTGCCGGGTGACCGTGCCGACCTCGACGAACCCGAAGCCCATCGCGGCCCACGCGGGCAGCGCGCGCCCGTCCTTGTCCATCCCCGCCGCGAGTCCCACCGGGTTCGGGAAGCGCACCCCGAACACCGTCCGCTCGTTGCGCGCGCCGGTCGTGAACCGCAGCGCGGGACTCAGCCGGGCCAGTGCGCCGAGGGTGGTCTCGTGGACCCGCTCCGCGTCCCCGCCGTGCACGCGGAACAACGCCTTGCGGATCACGCGCTTGTAGACCACCGAACAACCTCCTGGAAGTAGACCCAGGTCAGCCTAGTGCGGCCGGTGCCGGACGCCGGGTGGTGTCCGGCACTCCGCGACCCCGGTCACAGCCACCACGGCCACGGTGGGGCCACGCGCGTCGGCCACGGGGGAGCGCTCACCGACGTCCGGTGGGCAGGGAGGAACCAAGCAGCATTTCCGCGAGTTGTCATGACCACCTGCACGCGAACGGGGCCCGAAAGGTTCAACGGACGACGAACACGTGTCAACGCTGGCAGGTCGGGCACCAGTAGGAGATGCGGGCCATGTAGTCGTCGCCCTGGGTCTCCACGGCGATCCGGTCGCCGCACCGGCGGCACGGCTTCCCGGCCCGCTCGAACACCCAGTGCTGGTTCCCGCGCCCCCGTTGCCCGGTCGTGCTCTGCTCCGGCGCCCACGCGTTCGCCAGCAGCAGCTTGCGCGACAGCCGCACCGCCTCGCCGGGGTCGATCGACGACACCGGCGACCACGGCGACGCCCCCAGCAGGAAGCACACCTCGGTCTTGTAGAGGTTCCCCACGCCCGCCATCACCCGCTGGTCGAGCAGCGCGGGCCCGAGCTGCCGGTCCGGGTCGGCGGCCAGCCTGCGGACGGCCTCGTGCAGGTCCCCGTCGGACCAGTCCTCGGCGAGCAGGTCCGGTCCGAGGTGGCCGACGAGCCGGTGCTCCTCGGCGGTCGGCACGAGCTCCATGTCGTGCAGGGCGAACCCGATCGCGATCCGGTTCTCCACCTCGATGATCGCCCGCACCTGGTGCGCCGGCCGCTGCCACTTCTGGCCCGGCCGGTACAGGTGCCACGCGCCGTCCATCCGGAAGTGGCTGTGCAGGCTCAGGTCGCCGGAGAACCGCATCAGCAGGTGCTTGCCCACCGACCGGACCCCGAGCACCGAACGACCGCTCAGCGCCCCGGAGGGCAGCCGTGGATGCCGCAGCTCCGCGCGGAGCAGGGCTTTGCCGGCCAGGGCCTCGTCGAGGCGGTGGCCTGCCAGGAAAACCGTGTCACCCTCTGGCACTGCTGTCGAACGCCACCTTCAGGCCGAAGCCGATCAGGACGGACGCGGTCAGGCGTTCCGTCCACTCCTTGACGCGCGGCCTGGTCAGCACGACCGCCGCCCGTCCCGCCAACCACACCACGACGAGCTGCCACACCTGGCCCAGCCCGACGTGGATACCCACCAGGAGCACCGCCCACGCCGTCGTACCGCCGTCGACCGGCAGGAACTGGGGCAGCAGGCTCAGGTAGAACACCCCGATCTTGGGGTTGAGCAGGTTCGTGGTGAACCCGATCCGCAACGCCTGCCGCGGCGTCACCCGCGGCGCGGGCCCGTCGTCGGCGACGGCCCGACCGCGCCACGACCGCCACAGCGCCGAGCCGCCCAGCCACAGCAGGTACACCGCGCCCGCCCAGCGCAGCACGTCGTAGGCGAGCCGCGAGGCGACCAGCAGGGCCGTGAGGCCCGCCACGCTCGCCGCGCCCCACACCACGCAGCCCAGGGTCGTGCCGAAACCGCCCACGACCCCCGCGCGACGACCCCCGCCGAGCACCATGCGCAGCAGCATCATGGTGTCCAGGCCGGGCGTGATCGTGAGCAGCAGGGCGGTGGCGGTGAAGGCGAGCAGGGCGGTCGCGCTCACGCGTCGACCGCTTCCTGGATCTCCTCGTCGTCGAAGTCGCGGTGCACGGCCCGCCGCCTGCTGCGGCTGACCCGCAGCACGCGCGCGAGCAGCAGGTTGAACGCCAGCGCCACCTCGCGCGCACCGGGCGTGCCCCACTCGTGGATCGGCATGCACGCGCCCTGCGCCTGCTGCACGGCCAGCCGGTCCGGCAGCGCCACCGGCATGACCAGCGGGCCGAAGATGTCGCGCAGCTCCTCGATGCGGAACTGGTGCTCGTGCGAGCGCGGCCGGACCCGGTTCACCACGACGCCCAGCGGTTGCAGGTCGGCGTTGTTCTCCCGCTCGTTCTGCACGGCCTCGAACGCCCGTTGCACGCCCGCGACCGCGAACATGGTCGGCTCGGTGATCAGCAGCGCGCGGTCGGCGGCGACCAGCGCGGAGCGGGTCAGCTGGCCGAGCGAGGGCGGGCAGTCCAGCAGCACGAGCTGGTACGGGTAGTCGTCGTCGCGGTCCTTGATCAGCGTCAGGGCCTCGCGCAGCCTGCCCAGCCTGGTCTGGCCGGGGTCGGGGTGGTTCAGCGACTCCGCGTCCTCGGAGCCGGACAGCACGTCGACGCCCTCGCCCCACGTGCTCGGCGCGATGGCTCTCTCCAGCACCTCGAGCGTCGGTTCTCGCAGGACGTCGTAGATGGACGCCTCGGTCTCGGCGGGTTCCAGGGTGGAGGTGGCGTTGCACTGGGGGTCCAGATCGATCACCAGCGTCCGCACACCCCGGCGGAGCGCGGCCGAGGCGAGACCGAGCGCCACCGTCGTCTTGCCCACGCCACCCTTGAGGCTCAGCACTGCGACCGTATGCACGGGGTGCAGCCTACGGTCTTTACCAGATCAGGTCCGAACATCGGTCGCCCCCCGCCGGTCGGCGCGCGCTGTCGGTACCACGCTCTACGCTCTACGACCATGCGACCGGACGCTGTGCACAGGGTGCTCGACGCCGAGCTGATCGCCGCGCGGGAGCGCCGGGGCGGGGAACCGCCCAGGGTGCTCGACGTCGGCGGCGGCACGGGGGTGTGGGCCGTGCCCCTCGCCGCGGCGGGCTGCTCCGTCACGGTGATCGAGCCGAGCCCGAACGCCTTGGCGACGCTGCACCGCCGGGCCCGCGAGGCCGGGGTGGCCGATCGCATCACCGCGATCCAGGGCGACACCGAGGCGCTCGGCGACCTGGCCCCCGAGGGCGAGGCCGACCTGGTGCTCGGCCACGGGCTGCTGGAGATCGTCGACGACGCGCAGGCCGCGGCGTCCGCGCTGGCCACGGCCGCCGCGCCGGGCGGAGCGGTGTCCGTGCTCGTGGCGAACCGGTTCGCGGCCGTGCTGCACCGGGCCATCGCGGGCAGGCTGGTCGACGCCCGCCGCCTCCTCGACGACGCCGCGGGCCAGCTGGCGGGCACGAACGACCCGCTGCTGCGTCGGTTCGACCTGGACGGCCTGGAGGCCCTGATCATCGCGACCGGGCTGAAGGTGGAGCTGCTCCAGGGGTACGGCGTGGTGTCCGACCTGGTGCCCGGATCCGTGCTGGAGTCGAGTCCGGGAGCCGCCGAGGCGCTCGCGGAGCTGGAGCTGGCGGCCGCGACGAGATCGCCGCTGCGCGACGTCGCCGCACGTCTGCACGTCCTCGCCCGTCGCCCCGCGTGACGAAGATTTTCTTTCGTAAATCTTGTGAGGAAAGTGTTATTCAGCGACATTGGAACCAGTGAAGGCCGCGGACGTGTCGACGTAGGGATCGGTGGATGGGTTTTGTCGAGGGCCCTCGGGAGCCGGACGACCCGGTTTTAGGGGAACTCTCCAGCCACGACGTCGACCACTACTTCCGGTCGGGCGTGGACGAAGCGCACCGCGTCCGGGTCGACATGCTGCTGCACCAGCACTTCCGCGAACGCGGACTCGCCGACGGGGTTTCCAAGATGGTCCTGAACCAGCTGCTGGGCTACGGGCTGGAGTACGTCAAGGGCCTGGTGCGCTCCGGGGGGATCTTCGCCAGCTCGCGCCGCCAGGGCCGGGGCGTGAGGCAGCAGGTCGTGCCGCCGCACGACGTGGAGGACCTGTCGAGCGAGGTCGTCTGGGACGGGTTCGAGATGTTCCGCGACCGAGGGCTGCTCGGCGGCAACTGGTCGCCGTTCAACGGCCTGTCCCTCAAGCAGTACTACGCGAACGCGTGCGTCCTGACCTTCCCGAACACCTACCGCAGGTGGCAGCGGGGCAGGCAGGAGTGGGTGGACGTGGAGCTGCTGGACGCCTGGGCCACCGTGGACCAGCTCCACGGGGACCGCTCGGCCGAGGACACCGTGGTCACGCAGGCGGTGCTGGATTCACTGTTCAAGCACATCGGGCACAGCGACAGCTCGTTGCTGGCGCTGGTGCGCGGCGGGTACAGCCCCGCGGAGATCGGAGAGCTGATGCGGCTCAAGCCCCACACCGTGGAGGTCCGCATCTCGCGGGCGCGCGCGGTGGCCCGCAGGTACCTGAGCCGGGAAGGGGGCCTGTGATGTCGTCCTCACTGGACGTCGCCTCCGAGCGGCACCGCAGGATCGTCGACGGCGAGGGCACGGTCGACGGGTCCTCGCTGGGCGAGGTGGGCGCGGCGAGCCTCGCGAAGCGCGCGCACGGCAGCAAGCTCGACGAGCTGGTCGCCCGCGCGGCGACCGTGAAGGTCGTCCCCCCGGTCGAGCCGTCGATCGGCGTGCTGTCGTCCCGGCCGGACGACCTGGCCGCCGAGGTGGCGTTGGCCATCGGCGGCGACCGCGCGGCCGTGGAGCGCCTGCTCGGCGCGATCCGCCCGCTCGTGGTCCGGTACTGCCGGGCCCGCATCGGCCGCCAGGAGCGCTCGTTCGCGTCGGCGGACGACGTGGCGCAGGAGGTCTGCCTCGGCGTGCTGACGGCGTTGCCGTCCTACCGGGACCAGGGGCGGCCGTTCCTGGCATTCGTCTACGGCATCGCGGCGCACAAGGTCGCCGACGCGCACCGGGCGTCCGCCCGCAACCGCTCCGAGCCCGTCCCGGACGTCCCGGACGGCCCCGAGACCGAGGCCGGTCCCGAGCAGCGCGCCATGCGCGGCGAGCTGTCCCGCGAGATGGCGAGCCTGCTCAAGGTGCTGCCGGACAAGCAGCGGGAGATCCTGCTGCTGAGGATCGTCGTGGGCCTGTCCGCGGAGGAGACCGCGGACGCCGTCGGCTCCACGCCCGGCGCCGTGCGGGTGGCGCAGCACCGCGCCCTGTCGCGCCTGCGCAAGGTGCTCAGCCCCGAGGACGTCCAAGACCGCGAATGACCTGCTCCTACCGCACTAGTGCGGTTAATAACCGTGTGATCGATGATTTCGGTTAAACCGCGAAAACGTTCTCGTGTGGACACCGATCAGTTTCGATACTCCGGTGGTCCGATAAAGCGCCATATGTATTTCCTATGGCTCTGATTTGCTTAAGAAAATGTGGTGAGTCTCGTCTTGTTTGGCGACATGTCTATGAGTGAACGTGGAAATGTCACCGACGTAGGGATGGGCCGATGACAGGTCTTCCGGGGAGTTCCTGGGAGGCGGGAGCTTGTGCGGCGCCATCCGCAGGCGTCCGTGCAGGCAGACCGATCGGTCGACGATCCGCAGGGGATGAATTGGTGAGTGATGCAGTGCTCGCGTGTTTCCCGGTGTTCCGCAACGCCGGTCCGCCTAAATGCGGCGAAACCGCGGTGAACAGCACGCACGCTGGAGACGTGCGCATTTCCAGGGCTGGTGGGTTCGCTCGTGCGCGCAAGAACAACAAAGGGGGCCTGTGATGGCGGGTAGTGGAAACGCTGTTATCGGGGATCGTCCGTCCCGCAACGACATCCGCCTCGACTCCGTCGTGTCCCGTGCCCCGGAGGCCGCGGCCGGTCATCAACCGGAACCCCGCACCGACGACATCGCCGCGGACGTCGTGGCGGCGATGAGGGGCGACAAGGTCGCGGTCGCCGCGCTGCTGCGCGTGGTCCGCCCGATGGCCGTCCGGTACTGCCGGGCCCGCATCGGCAGCCAGGAGCGCTCGTTCGCCTCGGCGGACGACGTGGCCCAGGAGGTCTGCCTCGCGGTCCTGAAGTCCCTGCCGTCCTACCGGGACCAGGGGCGGCCGTTCCTGGCGTTCGTGTACGGGATCGCGGCCCACAAGGTCGCGGACGCGCACCGGGCGTCGTCGCGCAACCGCTCCGAGCCCATGGCGGACGTGCCGGACCTGCCGGAGACGGACGCGGGCCCGGAGCAGCAGGTCCTGCGCGGGGAGCTGTCGCGCGAGATGGTGGAGCTGCTGAAGGTCCTGCCGGAGAAGCAGCGGGAGATCCTGCTGCTGCGCGTCGTGGTCGGCCTGTCCGCCGAGGAGACCGCCACCGCGCTCGGCTCGACCCCCGGAGCCGTCCGCGTGGCGCAGCACCGGGCGCTGACCAAGCTCCGCAAGACGATGACCCCGGACCGGATGCGGTGAGCGGACCAGGTCGGTTCTACGACGACCTGGCCCCCACCTACGACCTGATCTTCGGCGACTGGAACGCGAGCACCACCCGGCAGGCGGCGGCGTTGGCTCCGCTGCTCCCGCCGGGCTCGCGGGTCCTGGACTGCGCGTGCGGCATCGGCACGCAAGCGCTTGGCCTGGCCGCGCTGGGCCACGACCGTCCGCCGCACGACCTGCTGGGCGATCACCCGCGCCGAACTGGGCGGGCTGCTGACCGACGCCGGGTTCACCGACGTGACCTGGCCGGACACCGCGTTCTTCCAGCCCGTCCTCAGTGCTGCCACCGGGTGACGGTGACGACCTCCTCCGGCGTCGCGTCGGTGAACAGGGCGACCTCGCCCCGCCGGACGTCCACGATCGTCGCCACCAGTTCGCGTCCCAGGGCGTCGTTCAAGGCCTGGTCGTGCTCCAGGGCCTCCGCCGCCTCGGTCAACGACGACGGCAGCCGGGGCGCGTCCGCGAGCCCGGCCGGGTCGACGTCGAGGGGCGCGGGCAGCTCGGACCCGCCCGCCAGTCCGGCGGCGATGGTCGCGGCGACCACCAGGTACGGGTTCGCGGACAGGTCGAACGACTTGACCTCCAGGTTCGCGTTCGCGCCGCTGACCAGGCGCAACGCCGTCTCGCGGTTCTCCAGGCCCCACGCGGCGAACGGCGCGGCCCAGTGCGACGGCACCAGCCGCAGGTAGCTCGCGACCGACGGCGAGCCGATCGCGGTCAGCGCGGGCAGGTGCTCCAGGACGCCCGCGGTGAACGCCGCCGCCTCCGGGGTCAGCCCGAGCGGGCCGTCGCCGCGGGTGAACAGGTTCCGGCCGTCCCGCCACAGGCTCAGGTGCAGGTGGCCGCCGTTGCCGACGCCGGTCGTGGTGACCTTCGGCGAGAACGACGCCCGCAACCCGTGCCGGGCCGTCACGGCGCGGATCGTCTCGCGCGTCAGCACCGCGGTGTCGGCCGCCGCGACCGGGTCCTCGGCGGCCGTGGACACCTCGAACTGGCTCGTCGCGTACTCGGGGTGGAACTGGAGCACCCGCACGCCCTGCGTGCCCAGCGCCCGGATCACGTCGGCGCAGTAGTCCGACAGCTCGACCTGCCGGGCGTGGCTGTAGCCGGGGCCGGTCGCGGCGGGCACGAAGTCGTCCGTGCCGCCGCGGCCGACGGCCCACTCGATCTCGAACCCGGCCTGCGCGGCGAGGCCGGCGTCGGCCAGCCGCTCGACCATCCTCTTCGCCGCCAACCGCTGGTCCAACGCGTACGGTCGGCCGTCCTGGTGGTGCCGGTCGGCGGGCGCCCACGCCCAGCCGGGCTGCGCGGCCAACGCGGTCAGCCGCTGCGGGTCGGCGTGCAGCCGCAGGTCGCCGACCGGGCCGTCGACGAACCGGCCGTCGATGATCGTGTCCTGGAGCAGGAACACGTCGAACACCGGTGAGGCGCCCACGGGCGTGCCCAGTCCGGCCAGCGGCACCGACTTGACCCTGGTGACGCCACTGTTGTCGACCCAGGTGACGGCAACGGCCACGACGCCGAGTTCTGCGAGATGCGCGGTCTCCATGCCGCACATGCTGCTACAACGGGAGGATGCTGCCCTTCGTAGCGGACCTCAGGCTGGTCGACCACCACTGCCACGGCGTGCTGCGCGCCGACGTGGACCGCGCGGGCTTCGAGGAGGTGCTGACCGAGGCCGACCAGGTCAGCCCGCTGGGCACGACCCTGTTCGACTCCTCGATCGGCCTGGCCGTGCGCCGGTGGTGCGCGCCGGTGCTCGACCTGGAACCGCACGCCTCCGCCGAGGACTACCTGGCTCGGCGGCGGTCGTTGGGCGCGGCGGAGGTGAACCGGGCCTTCCTGGCGGCCGCCGACGTGGACACCTACCTGGTCGACGGTGGCCTGTCGCCGGAGCTGCTGTTGGACCACCGGGAGTTGGCGGCGGTGACCGGGGCCCGGTCGTTCGAGGTCGTGCGGCTGGAGCGGCTGGCCGAGGACGTCGTCGCGGAGGGGTGCACGGCCGCCGGGTTCGCCTCCGAGGTCCGGGCGCGGTTGGCGGCGTCGACGGCGGTGGGCGCGAAGTCGATCGCCGCGTACCGGGTGGGGCTGGCCCTGCGGCCGGAGCGGCCCTCGGACGCGGAGGTCGCCGAGGCGGCCGGGCGGTGGCTCGCGCGGGGAGGCCGGTGCGCCGACGAGGTGCTGACGCGGTTCCTGGTGTGGGAGGCGCTCGACCGGCGGCTGCCCGTCCAGTTCCACGTCGGCTACGGCGACTCCGACGCCGACCTGCACCGCTGCGACCCGCTGCTGCTGACCGACTTCCTGCGCGCCACGGCCGGACTCGGCGTGCCGGTCATGCTGCTGCACAACTACCCGTTCCACCGGAACGCGGGCTACCTCGCGCAGGTGTTCCCGCACGTGTTCGTCGACCTCGGCCTCACCACGCACAACGTCGGCCACCAGGCCGGTCGGGTGCTGGCGGAGGCGTTGGAGATCGTGCCGTTCGGGAAGTTCCTGTTCTCCAGCGACGCCTACGGCCTGGCCGAGCTGTACCACCTGGGCGTGCTGCTGTTCCGGCGCGCGCTGTCGGACTTCCTGGCGGGCGCGATGGCGTCCGGGGACCTGGTGGAGGCGGACGCCGCGCGGATCGCTCACCTGATCGGGTACGAGAACGCGCGCCGGGCCTACCGTTTGGACTAGAGTCTCGAACGGACGTTCGACCGAGGTGGGGTGGAGTGTGGGGCGCAGCGCGAACCTGCCGCGCGGCTTGGTCGACCGCTTCATCGCGCGCGACGGCCGGTGGCCGGACGACACCGGCTGCCCGATGCTGCACGTCGACATGGACGCCTTCTACGCCGCCGTGGAGATCCGCGAACAGCCGGAGCTGCGGCACAAGCCGGTCATCGTGGGCGGCACCGGCAACCGAGGCGTCGTCTCGTCGGCGAACTACATCGCCCGCGAGTTCGGCGTCCGCTCCGCGATGCCCACGGCGCACGCGCGTCGGCTCGCGCCGCACGCCGTGTTCCTGCCGCCGAGCTTCGGGCTGTACCAGGAGACCTCGCGCGGCGTGATGGCGATCTTCCGCGACATCTCGCCGCTGGTCGAGCCGCTGAGCCTGGACGAGGCGTTCATCGACGTCAGCGGGTCCCTGCGGCGGATGGGGATGACATCGGGGGCCATCGCCGCGCTGATCAGGACGCAGGTGCAGGAGGCGTACGGCATCACCTGCTCGGTCGGCGTCGCCCCGACCAAGTTCCTCGCCAAGCTCGCCTCCGGCATGTGCAAGCCGGACGGGTTCATGGTCGTGCCCAGGACGTCGGTCCTGGAGTTCCTGCACCCGCTGCCCGTGTCCGCGCTGTGGGGCGTGGGCAAGAAGACCGCGGAGCAGCTGGACCGGGTCGGCCTGGAAACTGTCGGGGCCATCGCCGCCACCCCGTTGCCCCGGCTCCGCAAACTCCTCGGCGTGGCGCTCGCCGAACACCTCCACGCGCTCGCGCAGGGCCACGACGACCGGGCCGTCGTGCCGGAGTCGAAGGAGAAGTCCATCGGCGCGGAGGAAACGTTCGAGGTCGACCACTTCGACCGCGCCCTGCTCAAACGCGAACTCCTCAGACTCGCCGAACGCTCCGCGAGCCAACTCCGCGCCAAGGGCCTCCGCGGCCGCACGGTGTCGATCAAGGTCCGCTTCTCCGACTTCTCCACCATCACCCGCTCCAGAACCCTCCAGGTCCCGACCGACCTCACCCACGAGGTCTACGCCACCGCGTGCACCCTGCTGGACGACCACGTGCCGGACGGCGCGGTCCGCCTCATCGGCGTCCGCCTGGAGCAGTTGGTGGAAGGCGAAACCGGCGAACAGCTGATGTTCGACGCCCCCGAACGAGGCTGGCGAGAAGCAGAACAAGCAGCAGACCAGGCCAGATCCAAATTCGGCCTGACCGCAATCGGCCCAGCCTCCCTACTGGGCACCCAACCCCGCCGCTCAGGCACCACAGAACCCAAACCCGACCGCCCGACCTGACCACTCCGCACCTCGGGCCAAACCACCTCACCGCCCACCACCCGATCAGGTGCATCCCCAGCCCTCGACCACCCTGGGCCCCAAAACTGTCGGACCTTCTCACTAGCGTTGATCTCGGGGGGCCACCCAGGCCGCCCTAGACGTCGTGGCCCGACTCCACCCGAAATCCGTTCCCGGCACCAAGCCCACCGCGCCTGTCCCGCCCCGCCCACCGCGCCCGGCCAAGTCCGACCCGGCCTGCGGAACCCTGTCCGACCTCAGGAATCCGGCCCCGACCGAAGCCCCGAACCCCGCCGTTCGGCCGAAAACCGTCGAAAGCCGAACCGCTGATCGGGTGTCGCGCGCCCGAGATCCGACCACGCGCGCCGGCGTCGGTGCACGCTGGTGGGATGGAATCCGAGGTGGCGAGGTTCTGGGGGTTGCTCGACCCCGTCGGGCACGCCCTGCTCGACGCCGTCGGCACCGTGCGCGAGTACGAGCCCGGTGCTGTCGTCTGCCACGAGGGTGAGCCGTCGCAGCACGTGCTGATCGTCCGGCGCGGGCTGATGCGAGTCACCGCCACCTCGCCCAGCGGTCACGAGATGGTGCTCGCGATCCGCGGGCCGGGGGACATCGTGGGGGAGCGGTCGGCCGTGGACGGTCTGCCGCGGTCCGCCAGCGTTCGCGTGCTCGGCGCGGCGTCGGCGTTGGTCATCGCGCCCGCGCGGTTCACCGAGTTGTGCCGCCGCCAGCCGCACATCGCGTGGGCGGTGCTGGTGGTCGTGGTGTCGCGGCAGCGGGACGCCGACCGGCAGCGCATCCAGTTCAGCGGCACCTCCACCCAGCGCGTCGCGGCGGTGCTCCTGGACGTGGTGCTGCACCGCGGCGTCGGCTCGGCGGGGGCCGTCGCGTTGAGCCAGGAGGAGTTGGCCAGCGCCGCAGGCACGTCCCGCGAGTCCCTCGTGCGGGTGCTGCGGTCGTTGCGCCAGCAGGGCATCGTGCGCACCGGCCGGAAGCGCATCGACATCCTCGCCCCGGACCGCCTCTACGAGCTGGTGGAGTGACCTCGCGTTCTGCGGCATCTGACGCGGAAGCGCCCCGGATTCGGGCCTACAACTAGGTGGTCACCGAATCCAGGGGGTCTTCCGAGATGAACCGCCAGCAGATCGAACGCCTCACCACCACCATCCTGTTCTCCGTGCTCCAACTGGGCGCGACCGTCGTCCTGCTCGTGCTGCTCAACGCTTCCGGTCTCCTCGCCGCGGCCGCCGCCATCGTCATGGCGGGCAGCCTGGTCGCCGTCCACGACGCGTGGCGCGACCTCCGCAAAACCGCGAAGCCGGAACCAGCGCAGGAACCGGATCTCGTCAACTCGTAACCCCCGAGTTGTCCACAGGCACGGGGGTTGTCCACAGATCGGCCGGACCCGGTAGACCGAGGGGTGGGTCCGGCCGACTCTGTACCCATGCACACGACGAACCGAACCCTGATCGACCTGGACGCCCTGGCGGCCCTGTTCCGCCACGGTGTCGCGACCATGTCCGAGCTCCTCGAACTCGGCATCTCGTCAGCCCTGCTGCGCCTGCGCTGCCGTCGAGGCGGCCCGTGGCAGCACCTCCTACCAGGCATCCTGCTCCTCAGCGGCTCCCCGCCGACCCGCGCTCAACGCGTCCAGGCCGCCCTGCGCTTCGCGGGCCCGAACACCGTCCTCACCGGCCTGGACGCCCTGCACCTCCACGGTATCCGCACCGTCCCCGCCACCGGCCCGGTCCACGTCCTGGTCCCGCACCGCCGCGCGATCGAAGCACCACCGGAGATCCGCGTGACCCGCACCCGCGGCCTCCCCGATCCCGTGCTGCGCAACGACTTCCTCACCGCCCCACCATCCAGGGCGGCCTTGGACGCCGCCCGCCACCTCCCGCCAGCAGCCCAACGCGCGATCTTGGCGGAAACCATCCGCGCAGGCACCGACCCGACCACCCTCAACCCGCGCGGCAGCCCCACCCTCCAAGCCACCCTGGCCACCCTGCCCCCAGGCCCGACCGAGACCATCACCATGGCGGGCCTCCCCACACCCAGGTGGCACATCCCCCTGCACACCCCGGAAGGCCAAGCCCTCGGCACGGCGGACGCCTGGTGGAACACCATCGGCCTGGCCTGGCTCTTCCGCACCACCACCCGCGCAGAACACCTGTCCGCGGCAGGCGTGGTCGTAGTCCGCACCACCCCACACCACACCCCGGAGGACACAGCCGCCCAACTACGCCGAGCAGCGACCTACGCAACCAACCGCCCCCGCCCAGCCGTAATCCCAGGCTGACCGCTCCACCTCGGCCGGCGCGACCCCGGCCATCACCGATGACCACCGACCTTCGCCGGTGATCATCGGTGATGGTTGGTGATCACGGACATGGACTAGTGCCCATCGGCGGGGCTGGAGCTCACCGATCTTGGCCAACGGCCACAGATGCGGGTCGGTGGCCACCAACGTTGGCCGGTGGTCACAGACGCTGGTTGGTGATCCCCGATGGTGGTTGGTGGCCGTGGATGTTGGCCGGTGGTCACCGGCTTGGGGTGGTGGCTGCGGACCTTGACCGGCGGTCATCGAGATGGTTGGTGATCCCCGATGGTGGTTGGTGGCCGTGGATGTTGGCCGGTGGTCACCGACTCGCGGTGGTGACTGCGGACTTTGACCGGTGGCCATTGACGTGGGTTGGCGATCCCCGATCGTGGCTGGCGGCCATGGATGTTGGCCGGTAGTCACCGACTCGCGGTGGTGACTGCGGACTTTGACCAGTGGTCATCGACGTGGGTTGGCGATCACGGACTTCGGCCGGCGACCGTGGAGTCCGGCCGGTAATCGCCGACGGTGGCCACCAGCCTTGGCTGGCGGCCGCAGCCTTGGTCCGCGGCCACAGGCTTCATCAGCGACTGCGGTCTTGGCCAGCGGCCACCGGCCTTGGTCGGCGATCGCGGTCTCGGCCGGCGACCAGCGATGGTGGCTGGTGAGCACCGTCTTTGTCCGGTGGTCATCTACCTAGCCTGATGGCCACAGCCGTTGACCACTGGCCACTGAGCTTGGCTGGCGACCCCCGTCGGTGGCCAGTGGTCAACGACCAAGGCCTTGGTCAGCCGTCACCGACCTTGGCTGGTGGCTACTGATCACGGCCACTCCCGCCCACCTGCGATCCGCGCTGTCCCTGCCCGCGCCGGTCGTGGGCAAGAGGTCGGTCTGCCTCGCGGCGAGGCAGACGCCCGGACCCGCGGTCCGTGCTTGCCCCGAGTTGGTCGGGACTTGGCTGGCCTTGCTCGGCGATGAGGTCACCCAGCTGCCGTCCAGGCCGACGGTCGCTCTCGATCCCGCCGCCAATCCCCACTTCGCCCCGTGCCGGCCCTGGGCTGGCCGGCTTCACTCCACAGGGAGGTCAATTTCGTCGACGCGTGGCGTCATCCGCGCTCGTCCTGCCGTGGTTTCAGGATGATCGACAAGGCCCACAGCGACCGGCTCGAACAGCGGCCGGTCCGCCGGTGGCCGGGGACCCTCCCACCCCGGCCGCCGGAGGCCGTCCACCGGGGGAGCGTGACTTGATTTCGCCGTGGGGTCATCGGCTCGACCATCGGTCGATGGGCTTGGGATGGCTGTGGTTCACCGGGCGTGGGCAAGCTCGCGTGATCTTCGAGAGGGCTATGGGTGGTGGGAATTGCCCTCTTGTGTCCGCGCGGCCGGGTGTTCGGGGCAGGAACGCGGTGGAGAGCGATCAAAATTTCTGAAGAACTTGTCCGGGTTACGCCATCGGGGTGACCGGTCGGTGCTCGGGCGGTAGCCGGGGTCGATCGGTGGGATTTGGGGTGCGCACCGAGCTGGACCTGCACAAATGCGGTTACGGGTAGTTCCGCTGTGCGTCGCCCGCGTCACCTCACGGAGGTCTGACCGTTGACCCGTGAGGATGATGGTGACAGAACCAACCGCTTGAGACCCCGGACTGGGTAGTCGGCGGGCTCTGCGGATCGTATCCTGGGGGATGACGCCCCCAGTGGGGGCGTCCGCCGGGACCGGCGGCAACCGTGAACACCCGGCGCCCGCGACCGCTGTGCCGGAGGAGGATCCATGCCACTCTCCGAGCACGAGCAGCGACTGCTCGACCAGATCGAGCGCGCGCTCTACGCCGAGGACCCGAAGTTCGCTTCTACCGTGCGTGGCGCAAAGCTGCGCAAGCCGTCTCGACGACGTCGCTTCCAGGGCATCGCTTTGTTCGCCGTGGGTGTGGCGCTGCTCGTCACGGGCGTGATGTTGCCGAAGCTCGCTGGTATCCCGGTGGTGAGCGTGGTCGGCTTCCTGTTGATGTTCTTCGGCGTGTTGCTCACCCTGACGACCCTTCGTCGCGGTGATCAAGGTGCCGAGGAGCCGGATCAGGAAGGCAGCCGGCCCAGCCGCAGCCGCAGCTCGTTCTCACAAAAGATGGAAGAACGTTTCCGTCGCCGCTTCGAGGACGAGTAGAACTCGAACCGAAGAACCACACCGCGCGCCCGCCCCGCCAGGGGCGGGCCGCGGTGTCTTCGCGCGTCCATCCAACCTCGACCCGACCCCGCCCCCGACTCGAACCCGCCCCACCGCGACCCCGGACAACCGGCAGCGCCACGCAGGGGAAGGGCTTGCCTCGCCAGGGGGGAGGGGGCTTATGGGGGAGGGACCAGGAAGGCACGGCTGAGTGGACCGGCTGAGTGGACCGGCTGAGTGGACCGGCTGAGTGGACCGGCTGAGTGGACCGGCTGAGTGGACCGGCTGAGGCGTGGCGTGTTTGAGCTGAAGCCGCGAGTGCCCCGCAATCGGCTTGGTAGCCGGTCGTGAGGCCAAGCGATCGTGAAGATGACCGATCGCGAGGGTGGTGGCAAAGGCCGGTGGCAGGGTCCGATCGCAGTGGAGATGCCTGCGGTGGATGCTGCCAAGGCTTGCGGTAGGCCTGTGAAGGCTGGCTGTGGTGGAGTCGAGTGGATGCCCGACCCCGGTCAGCAAGCGAAACGCGCCTGTGGGCGCCTGATCCGGTGAGGGATCTGGTGCCCACAGGCGCGCGGGGGGTCAGTCCGACGGGTCGGCTGGGGCGGTGGGTTGGAGGACTGAGCGGGGGAGGACCTTCGCTCGTAGTGCCAGTGGGGCGTTGCGGTTGAGGCTGCGGCGGACGTCGTCCACCGCTTGAGGCAGCTGGGGGTCCGCGTCGGCTTTGCCGCTGTACCAGGAACGTTCGATGGCTCCCACCACCGAACGCAGGCCGTCGCGGCCCTGTTCGTCCAGGTTGTGCGCCCTCGCCATGCGCCTGGCCGCCACTCGGACGGTTTCGGTGGCCGGGATGCGGGTGCCGCGGTCCACGGACTCCGCGATCAGTTCCTCCCACGCGGCGTTGGCCGCCTGGTCACCCAGTCCGGCGATGGAGTGCAGGCGGTTGCGTCTGCGGACCGTGCGCACCACCGCCGGGGACGCGGCTATGGCCAGCAGCAGCAGCGGTATGGCGAGCCACCACGAGTACAAGGCGACCGCGACCGTGGCCGTCACCGCCCACAGGCCTGCCGCCGCGGCGGCTGTCGCCGGGCGGGCCCACGGTTGCGCCGCCAGGGCCGGGATGCTGCCCAGGAACAGCAGCAGCACGGTCAGGAGCGCGGCCAGGCCACCCGTCACGGCGAGGGTGATCCAGTGCCACTGGGGGATCTGCTCGACCGGGGCCGTGCCCGCGAGGTTCTGGGTGTCGACCACCGGGGCGGCCGAGCTGGACGTGACCGCCGCGCTCGAGGACGCCGCCGCGGACGGGTCCTGGGCGTCGGGGGCCTGGGCCTGGCCCTCGTCGCCGGTGCCGCCGATGTAGGACGGGACGACGCCGCGGCCGTCGGTGAGCGGGGTCGGGTCGAAGACCATCCAGCCGTAGCCCGCGAAGTAGATCTCCACCCACGCGTGGGCGTCCAGGCTGGTGATGGTCTTGTAGTCGTCCGTCGGGTAGCCGCCGGTGAAGCCGAGCGCGACCCTGGCGGGCAGGCCGATCGAGCGGGCCATGACGGCCATCGACGCGGAGTACTGCTGGCAGAAGCCGGTCTTGCTGTTGAGCACGAAGTCGACCAGCGCGTCGGCGTTCGTGTCGCCCTGGGTCTTCGTCGAGTACTTGAAGCCCTGCGTGCCGTCGGTGAAGAACTTGTACAGCGCCGTGGCCTTGTCGAACTTCGTCGTCTCGTTCTGGGTGACGGTCCTGGCCAGCGTGGAGATCACCGGGTCGATGCCGTCGATCTTGAAGTACACCGGGTCGATGCCGTCGGCGCTGCCGTTGGCCTTGCGCAGCTCGTCGGCCGACGGGTTGGTCAGCACGGTCTCCAGCGTGTACGGGCCGACCTTGTGCTTGCGGAGGCTGTAGACCATCCCGCGGGTCGAGTCGTAGCGCCACGTGTCATCGGTGTTGTCGATCTTGCGGGGCCTGCCGTAGACGGGCAGCCACACGTCGTTCCAGCCGACCGGGTCGATCTCGACCTTGGTGGTCTTGCCGTCGCCGGGGTCGCCGGGCTGCGCGTCGAGGTCGCCCCTGGCGGGCTGGCCCTCCGAGAGCGCGCCGCCGATGGACCACTCGCCGTTGGCCGGGTCGTACTGCTGGAGCGTCATCGCCCGCAGGTACGCCGACTCCGGCAGGCCGCGGACGTGGAACAGCTCCCTGGTCTCACCCTGGTTGAGCATGCCGCGCAGCTCGGTCAACGGCTTGAGCCCCAGACCGTCCGCGCCGCCGCCCGCCGCGGTGCCCGCTCCGGGCAGCCTGCCCACGGTGCCGATCAGCGTGAACGTCGCGCCCGCGAACAGGGCGATCACCACGGCCATGCCCGCCACGGCCGTCGCGGCACGCCCGGAGCTGCTGCCCCCGGTGCCGCTCATCCGTCCTCGCCACGCCTCGTGGCGGTGCTGGCCGTCGACCACGAGCAGCAGGGCGAACGACCCCGCGCCGAGCACGAACGTCCACAGCGGCAGCATCTCGTCGGCCAGCGAGGCGGGCACGGCGAACACGCACAGCAGCACCAGGCCGGACGCCGCGGGGGCCGCCGCGCCGACCGCGAGGGTGTCCACGAGGACC